>Ga0206897_1154_pt1 | contig 13950 bp, 10 predicted proteins | sample Alteio_BWOrgHeat_49_FD_152972 | JGI IMG/M metagenome (GOLD analysis project Ga0206897, IMG submission 152972) | Enriched cells from forest soil in Barre Woods Harvard Forest LTER site, Petersham, Massachusetts, United States -... | ecosystem: Environmental > Terrestrial > Soil > Temperate forest >... | reverse complement strand
ATGGCATCAAGCTGTCGGAATATCCAATTATCTTTCTTTTTACCCACGGGCGCAATTGCGCCATCGTTAATTGACTTATGGGTATCGGGAATTATTTTCTTTACATCTATTTGCGCTACTTCACCAAGTCCATTGCAATTTGGGCATGCACCATAAGGCGAGTTGAATGAGAACAGGTTAGGCGCAGGTTCATCGTACGATATGCCTGAGGTGGGGCACATTAAAAAACGGCTGTAGTGATGCACCTTATTGTCTTCACCAATAACCATAATTACGCCTTTACCATTCTTCATGGCCAGTGCAACTGACTCGGCAATACGTTTCTTTGCCTCTTCCGATACATCAACCCGGTCAATAAGTACTTCAATATCGTGTATGCTGTAACGGTCGGCATGCATGTTGGGTTTAATTTCCTTCATGTCGCCATCTAAACGCACACGCGAAAAGCCGCTTTTGCGCAACTGTTCAAATAGTTCACGGTAGTGCCCCTTTCTGCCTTTTACAACAGGTGCAAGTATTTGCACTTTCTGCTTATTGAATTTTTCTACAATAAGGTCAACGATCTGTTGCTCTGAAAAACGTACCATTTTTTCACCGGTAACGTATGAGAAGGCTTCTCCAGTACGGGCAAAAAGTAATCGAAGAAAATCATATATCTCAGTAATTGTACCAACTGTTGAACGTGGATTTTTATTTACTGTTTTCTGTTCAATAGAAATAACCGGGCTAAGGCCATCAATTTTATCTACATCGGGCCTCTCCATGCTCCCCAGGAACTGGCGGGCGTATGCAGAAAGAGTTTCAATATAGCGTCGCTGGCCTTCAGCGTAAATGGTATCGAATGCCAAGGATGATTTACCGCTTCCACTTAAACCTGTAATAACAACCAGTTTATTACGCGGTATAGACAGGCTTATATTTTTCAGGTTATGCTCACGTGCGCCAATTATATCAATAAACTCCTGATCGGTAACTACAAAAGGCTTTGCTTTTTTCTCAAGTGTCTCGCCCTTCATATTATTGCTTAAATATCATAAGTTCGTCTTTTGGCTTTAACTTGAGTGTATCGCTGATCGAATTCCATGCACAAATTTTTTCCACGCTTACATTATATTGTTTGGCAATGGCCTGCATATCTTCCCCTGGCTTCACAATGTGTACTATTAAATTACCTTTTGAACCATCTTGCTTAATTAGAGTGTCGGCTGCTTTCGCCACAATTGAGGTACTATCTACAAAAGTGATAGACTCACCCAGGTCAATGAACGGAACATTTTTTACCGGAAGTGAAATAGCATATATGTGCCGCTGTGCATCAGGCAGCTTGTCAGATAGTAACCACGGGTTAAGCATTTTCAATACCCTGTAGTTAATACCTTTACTTATAGCAAAGTCTGCCAGATTATTTATGGTTGAATCAACAGGAATTACATAGATGGGTATTTGTGTATACAGATCGCTGCTTTTTAAATAAAAACCAAATTGTTTAGGCGCATTTATTAATGCTTTAAGAGCCAATATGCGATAAACGTAACGAGCAGTTTCAGTGTTTAATTCCAGGTCGTAATAATTGTTTTGCCTTTGTTTCTGTAATTCCTTAGCCACACCACCAAGGCCGAGGTTGTACGAAGCTGCTACTAATGTCCAGTTATGAAATTCAGCATAGGCTTCTTTAAAATATTTGCATGCAGCCTCGGTGCTTCTTTCGGTATTATAACGCTCATCAATGTCATGGTTTACTTCGAGGCCGTAAGCTTCAGCAGTAGGTTTCATGAATTGCCAAAAGCCAGATGCACCTACACCCGAAACCTTATAGCTTAAGGCGCTTTCAGCTAATGCCAGGTATTTAAAGTCGTCGGGTATACCGTTCTTTTTCAATATTTGTTGTATCACAGGAAAATAACGATTGGCACGTTTCAACACAAGTAATGTTTGCGATTGCCAATATGTGTTAACCAGCATTTCCTGCTCTAGGTTTTCTTTTATGCCAAAATGATTCATTGGAACTTTTTCTCCTGCAAAGCTCATTGTATCTGGCAAAGGCACCGGAAATATTTTGTATGACTGATCGAAAGTATTATTGTCAGACCCGACATTTCCTGAAGAGTTTAGCAACTGCATGGTAGCAAGCAACAGAACAAAGCTTCCGCAAACAAGGAAGATATTCTTAATGCGACTTCTGAAAGACAAGGGTATTTTATGAAGGATATTAAATTGCATGGTCCTTCTTTTTTGATCGGGTGATGATAAAAAACACAGTAAGAGAAATTACAAAATAGGCTGCAAACAGGCTGAAGTACAATACGGACCAGTTTTGGATATACTTGTTAATGAATACTACACATAGTAATGATGTGCCTGAGTAGGCAGAATATATTAATGCAATGCGCGGTTCACTCAGGCCAAGGTAAAAAAGATGATGTGTAGTATGATCCTTACCACCTACAAATGGAGATGCCCCTTTTAAAAGGCGGTTGACAAACACAACAGTAGTATCAATTATGGGTAAAGCAAAGGTGAGCAATACCGATAGCACATGCTTGGTAGCCGGTAAAAATGGTTCAGGCGTGGTGCCCCACAAAAATAGAATGCTTACCGCCGCCATAAATGCACCTAAAAACTGGGTACCTGTATCGCCCATATACATTTTTGAAGGGAACCAATTAAAAAGCAAAAACGCTGATATGGCAGAAGCTGTCCCCAGAATAAGTGTAAAGAAAACGGAATCAGGATGTCGTTCAATTATTAAAAGGCAGAGGATAGTAACCATTACATTGAGTGAAACCACTGAGGAAATAGCATCCATATTATCGAGCAGGTTTATAGCATTCATTATACCCACCACCCATAACATGGTTACCAGATAATCGAGATAAATATTTTCAAACAACTGAACATATATACCCGAATAAATGAGAATAATGCCGCAAAACACTTGTGCGGAAAATTTCAGAATAGGGTTAGTGTCGTAAGCATCGTCTGCCAGCCCCATAAGAAATGCAATGGTGCAGGTGGCAAGTAGGCCAAGTGTTTCGGAATGGAGCAGGAAATTACTTGATGAGAAGAAAAGAGAATAAATAATTAAGGATAAAAGAAAGGTGATAAAGAATGTAATACCGCCCAGTGCAGGTTTATGCAGGTCACTCCACCTAATAATGCTTTCACTTTTCCGTATTCCCAATGTTCTGGAAAACTTAAGGAAAAGACTATTCATAAGTATTGAAAGAACAAATACAAAAACAAAATAGCTGAAATAAAACAAAGGAAGGTTGAGGGTCATGTGCTATACGTATGTATCAGAACTGACTTTTAAAGTTCTTGAATAGTTTGGCGTTTTTATCTTTTTCTGAAAGTATAGGGTTCTCAATGTTCCAGGGAATACCAATATCCGGATCATTCCAGTATATAGAGTCTTCAGATTCCTTGTTATACAAGGCCGAACACTTGTAAAGAAATATGGTATTATCCTCAAGGGTTTTAAAACCATGTGCAAAGCCTGCAGGAATATATAATATTGTTTTATTGGTTTCATTCAGTTCAATGCCAAAGTACTCGCCATAGGTTGGTGAATCTTTACGTATATCTACCGCAACATCCCACACGGCTCCTTTTATTACGCGTACCAGTTTCGATTGTGCAAATGGTGGGTTTTGAAAGTGCAATCCTCTTAAGACATCCTTTTGCGACATAGATTGATTATCCTGTGAAAAATCATCGTAAATGCCAAGTTTAGCCAGTCCGTTTTTATTGTAGGGTTCAAAAAAATAACCTCGATCGTCCTGAAATACCTTTGGCTGAATAACCAATAAACCTTTAATTTTTGTCTGTACTGTTTCCATGTATCTATGCTTCGTAATAATTACCAGTTCCATATCCGTATCCATATCCATACCCATAACCATAGTATCCGTATCCATACGGATTACGTTTTAAATCTACGCCGTTCAGTACAAATGATAGTTTTTCAAGGTGGTTATTGTAATACAACCTGTCAACGAAGTGAACGAATTCGCGTTTTGAATAATCTGCCCTCATAACATAAATAGGGTAATCAGCTTTTTGCAGCATTGCTATACCATCAGTAACAAGCCCTACCGGCGGATTATCAATTATAATAATATCGTATTTTGTTTTCAGGTCTTCCAGAATTTCATCCATCTTTTTACTTATAACCAATTCAGATGGGTTAGGAGGGATGGGGCCTGCTGTTATAACATGTAGGTTTTCAAATTCAGACATCTGTACCGTTTCTTCAAACGTGTATTTGCCGATAAGCAAGGTACTCATACCTTTTGAGTTATCCATACCAAGGGCGGTATGAATACGTGGCCTACGCATATCCAAATCGAGAATAATAACCTTTTTACCCGAATACGTAATTAAGCCTGCCAGGTTAATTGAAACAAATGTTTTTCCCTCGCCCGATATGGTTGAAGTAATGGCAATAACCTTAGCAGTATCATCATTAGCAATAAACTGAAGGTTGGTGCGGATCGACCTGAAAGATTCTGCGAGTAGTGATTTAGGATTATGGTTAACAATAAACTGGGATGATGGTATTTCCTTGGTATACAAAGGAACTATTCCCAGCAATGTTACCGGGCTTTCAGCAATGCGTTCTATTTCTTCCAATGAAGAAATATTGTTGTAAAACAAGTAAATGATAATAAGTATAATAGTACTAACGCCAAAAGCTCCCATTATAGCAATAGTAAAACTTAATGTTTTTTGAGGTGAAATTGGGGTAAGCGAAGCTGTGGCTGTTTCAAGTATCTGACTTTCGGGCACAAAACCTGCTTTTGAAATCTGGTACTCGGTTTTCTTTTCTAAAAGCGCATCGTAGTATTTTTCATTAATAGTAAAAAGCCTTTGCAGTTTCATAAAATCAACATTGGTAGTTTTAATATGATCAGGGTAACGGGCTTTAATTGTATTTATTTGTGTTTCAAGGTCAGCCTTTTTATTTATAATTCGCTGGTTGATTTGCGGAATACTTTGTGTAATGAGTTTCTTTTGCGATTCAATTAATTTATCAAGGTCTATCAAACTAGGGCTTTCAGGTTTCATGTCAAAGCCTTCATCCTGCCTTTTGATCATCATTTGTCTTAATTCATCAAGGTCACCTTTTAATTGTTCGCCAATATCACTGCCATTTAATAATATCAATAATTCGTTCGGGTTTATATCTTCACTGGCTGTGGTTGATGATTCAAGATGAGTAAGTAGTTTCTGATTGAGATCAAGTTCAGTTACCTGGTCCTCCAGGTTCTCCATCCTTTCAAAGTTCTGCGCTATTATGGTTTGTTCAGGACTGTTTTCATTAAGCGTAGTAACACGGTTAGGGAAAGAGTCCATGGCAATCTCAATTTTTTTGATTTTCTCATATTCATAATCTAATTCTTCATCAACAAATTTCAACACACTTTCGGCACTCTCACTTTTTTTATCAAGTGAGTACTTTATATAAATTCTTGCAACAGCATTTGCTATTTCTGCCGCTTTAGCGTCGTTAAAATCATCACATGATATTTGCAATGTTTTAGCATCGCTATTAAGTATTTTTACATTAATGTTTGTAGAATATTGCCTCGCAAGCTGCTTGTTATCGTTAATAAGAAAGAAGCAAGCATCTTTTTTTACCTGGCTTTGAATATCAGCAATCTGTGGGTAATTTATAATACTTATGTTGAAATTTCCATTAGGGGTATTGAACAACTGGCCTGATTTGAATTTCCTTTCTACCGTGGTTTGATCCAATGTGTATGTTATTTTTCCTGAATCGGAAGAAAAGGCATGTAGGTATATTTTTTTACCGTTTAATTTTTTGAATGCAGCTGAATCAAAAGTAACCCTGTAAGGAACATATGGATATTGTTCCTCATTTTTAAATGTTCCCTGGTTAAAATAAGATACGGACATAGGTAATGACTTGAAAACTTCTTCAAGGAATAATGTAGAACGCATAAGCTCAACAGACTGCGCCAGGTCTTCATCGGGGGTTTGAAATAATGGTGCCATTGTTGGTTGCTGGGCCAGCACCATATTGGCATTATTCTGTGAGTTTATCTGTATAGTGGTACTTTCTTCAAATACCCTTGTTGCATACCTGAGATATAAAACAGTGATGGTAAGTGAAAGAAGGAAAACAACAGCAATCCATCTCCATTTTTTCTGGGCAATAAGAATAAACAACGACAAATCAAACTCTTCATTTATTACGGAGAGTTTCTTACCCTTTTTTCTAGGGGTAGGAGAAGTATTGACCTCGTCAGGATTTTGCATTATTTAATCTTCAGATTGTTAACAACAGTGATTGTTAGCAGTATAGTTGATAAGAGCGTAAGTGCCGGAGCAATTCTTAAAAGGAACCGCTCAATTGGTCTTATGGTAGGTGTTATATAAATAAGATCACCTTCCTGTAAAATAGTATTGCCTTCTTTTATACCATCTATGGTTGAAAGATCGATCAGGTAAACATTAGGTTTATTCGGGTCTCCGCGAATCAGTTTTATTTGGGTTGATTTACCATCCTCAGTAATTCCACCTGTAAGTGCCAACACTTCCATTAAGGTTGTATTATTATTCACAAGCGGAACTACCTTAGCTGTACCAGGACTGCCTGGGAAGATAATAACGCGTCTGTTTGTAACATTAAGTAGAATAAATGGTTTTATATAATACTGTGAAAATTTTTGTTCAAGCATTTGCGTTGCTTCTCTTATGGTATAGCCTGTTATGTGTGTCCAACCAATTACAGGTAACCTAACAGTTCCATCTGGTTCAACTAAATATTCAGTAGTAACAGCACCTACTGAAGTTCCGGATGATCCGGCTCCCTCTGAAATATTGGAGAAGTCAATCAATCTAAACCCGTCCTGAGAATAAAGGCGCAGTGTAATGAAATCGTTTATAGATATTTTATAATCTGTACTTGAAATAGAATCATTTAGCTTAGAAAAAGGATAATTTCGGGGTGTTCTTAACATCATACTCGGGTACAGCCACTGGCAACCCGATAAAAGTGAGGCAAGGCAAAATAAAAACAGTAGTTTCCGCATAAAATTGAGTTATGTTAAAATCAAGCTGTAAAAATACTAAAATTAGCGATTACCTTGTATTTTTCTCCTTTAAAAGGGTGTGATATAAACTACTCATATTCAGCACTAAAGCGGTATAATGAAAGCGCCCGGCAACAAAATCCCTGCCTTTTTCCGATAGAAACTGCCGTAATGCCTTATCATTACTTACTCGTAACAGATTCTCTGCAAAAGCCTTTACATCGCCAACCGGTGATAGCAAAGCTGTGGTTTCAGGTATAACAACATTCTCAATACCGCCGGTTTGGGTAGATACAATAGGTTTACCTGCTGCCTCCGCCTCTATTAAACTTACAGGTGTACCCTCGTTGAGGGAAGAAAGTGCAATAATATCAAGCCCGGCTGTAGCAACATCGGCCTCTTTTATCCATGAAGTAAAAAATACATCGGATGAAGGGTGTAAGCCATGTCGGCTGGTAAAAGAAAGGCCTATTTCTGTACAGTATTTCATCAGGTCTTCCTTTAATTCACCATCGCCAATAATGAAGGCTTTTATTTTGCTTGTTGTTTTGCCTTTAATTTGTTTGATAGCTTCGAGAAACATTTTATGGTTCTTTACCGGAACAAGTCTTCCTATTATGCCAATGGCAATCTCATCATCGGCAATCATATATTCCTGCCTGAACGATCTTCGTTTTAATTCTGTATCGGTCCAGAATCTGGCAAGGTCGAACCCTAAGGGCACAACATGAAATTTTTCTGCTGGTGCAATGTGATGGATCGCCGTGAGCTCATGCTTCTGTTTATCGCTTATAGCGACTAAAGCAGTAGTTCGTTTTGCTAAATAACGCTCAATATTTTTATATAGAGCAGTTTGAATATTTCCGAAATAAGAATGAAAAACATGCCCGTGAAATGTATGAACTGTTATGGGTACTTTACATGAAAATGCAGCTAGGCGCCCCAACGTGCCTGCCTTTGAGGCATGGGTATGTACAATATCGGGTTTGAATTCTTTGATAAGTTTCTTTATGTGTTTGTATGCGGCAATATCGTTCATCGGATTTATTGAGCGCTTCATTTCCTCAATAATAACAGGCTTTATTCCGTTCTGCTCCAGTATGAAATCTGAACTGGCTTCCGACTCTTCTTTCATTCCACCCGCCAAAAGCGTTTCAAATTCAGGCGGCAAATAACGAGTAAGATAAGTTACATTATACGTTGGGCCACCCAGGTTAAAGCGATTAATAATGCGGAGTATTTTATACCTGCGTTCAGCCATTGGTAATATTTTTTTTGTACCAATGCTGAAATACTATCAGCCCCCAAACCCTTGCCACTGCATCTTGCGGGCTGTTCGAAAAAAGCTGCTGCTTCAGCGCTTTTATTTGTGCAACATCAAATATTCCCTGCTCTTCAATAAGCTTTTCGTTAAGCCAAATGTTTTCAATAGAATCGCGCAGACTGGTTTTAAACCATTTTAATAAAGGCACTTCAAAGCCATGTTTTTTTCTGGTAAGAATTTCAGCGGGCAATAAATGCGCAACCGATTCACGTAATATTTTTTTCTGGATGTCAGTTGTAATTTTATACTCGGTCGATAAAGAGAACAAAAAGTTAACTAGCCTGTAATCGAGTAGGGGAACGCGCACTTCAAGCGCACTTGCCATGCTCATAGAATCGGTTTTAACTAGCATATCGTTTTGTAAAACCATTTGTACATCAGTGTATAAAACGGAATTGAAATCTGGATTAATTCCTTTTAAAAGTTCTTGTTTTCTTTTGTCGTTACCAATTTCAAGATTCGTGTTTTTGCCTTTCAATAATGCCAATGCCTCATTTGCTTTAGCTATTGATGCCCATCTCCAATAACGTTCAGCAGAACTCATTTTAGCGCCTTCGGCAAAGCGAACACCTTTGCGTGTCAAATTGCCCAATGCACTGTTTCTTGATTGTGGCAGGGTATTTAAAAATGGTTGTGCAATTGTCGCCAATGGCTTTAAATAACCTGAATGTTGCAGCCTGTATTCGGCCCTGTGTTTATTGTAACCCGCCATTAACTCATCTCCACCATCTCCGGATAGCGCAACGGTAACATGTTGTTTTGTTTTGCGTGCCAATATGTGCATAGGTATAGCGCTTGAATCGCCGAATGGTTCATCAATATCATCAAGCACTGCAAATAGTTCGTTATATAGGTCATCACTGCCAAGCATAAATGAGTGATGATTGGTTTTTAGTTTTTTGCTGACCATTTCAGCATACATACTTTCATCAAACATCGGCTCATCTTTATAGCCAATGGAAAAGGTCATAAGATCGGGTTTATGCAGTGATGCAATAGCCGTAACAGCTGATGAATCGAGCCCGCCACTTAAAAATGTACCTAAAGGAACATCTGCTATAAGTCTCTTTTGAACTGCATCATCAAGCAAAGCATAATATGTTTTTTTAGCTTCTTCAAATGAAATACTTGCTTTTGGTTCAGTGGGGGTATACGCTTCTTTACAAAATGGTTTGAAGGTAACTAGGTTGCCTATACTCAGTTTGCAATAATGCCCGACAGGGAATTTTTTCACGCTTTCTAAAATAGTGTCGGGTGCCGGTATGTAGTTTAGTTGCAGGTACTGAAATAAAGAAGTTTGATCAATTGTTTTGCTGATGGGGTATTGCAACATGCCTTTCATTTCCGATGCGAAAATGAACCGCTCAGCATCCGATGAATAGAATAAGGGTTTAATACCAAAACGATCGCGGGCAAGGAACAGCGACTTTTCAACTGTATCGTAAATAGCAAAAGCAAAAAAGCCATTTACATTTTCTAAAAACGATTCTCCTTGTGTAATATAAAGCTGTAAAAGCACTTCGGCATCACCTGCCGACCGGAACGAAATTCCTTTAGCTTCCAAGGCTACTTTATGTTCTTTGTAATTAAAAAATTCGCCATTGTAAATAATTACGTAGCGTTTATCTGAGCTATAAAAAGGTTGGTTAGATGCAGCACTTGTATCAATAATACTCAGGCGTGTATGCCCAAGCGAAGCATTGCCGCTGCTAAATATTCCCTGGTTATCAGGTCCACGGTGGCGCAATGCAGACACAGCTTTACTTACCGACTCTCTGTTTTCTTCTGCTTTTTCGCCTTTAGTAAATATGCCTGTTATTCCGCACACGTAGTATTCTGTTATACCTCAAAAATACGATAAAATAGCCAATGGCAGAACTGTATTTTGCGTTAGGGATAGTAGCGGAAAGCCCGCAGCATAGCGAGGACTTGAAGCGGATAGCCCTAACGCAGGGGAACGCCCAAATAATTAAAAAGAAAGGTACCGTGCATATTACTATTTTTGCTGCATAATAAAAGAGTATGATAAAAGCCAACGACCCTACATTGCAAAGCTGGATTGAAGTTCCGGCAAACAGCGATTTCCCGATACAAAATATTCCCTTTGGCGTATCCGCTATGGGAAGGCATTCATCGGGCCATTGTGTAACCATTATAGGCAATACGGTTATATGTCTGGTGAGGTTGCAAGAGGCTGGATATTTTTCAGGCATCAACCTGCCAGTCGGTATATTCGAAAAAAATTACCTGAATGATTTTATTGCATTGGGTAAGCCTGTTACCAGGCAGGTGCGTGACAGGCTTTCAGACCTATTTCGAAAAGATAATGCTGAGTTGAGAGACAATGCTGAGGCAAGAAAAAAATGCCTTTTCAATGCAGAGGAGGTTGAAATGAAAATACCTGTAAGGATTGGCGATTATACTGATTTTTATAGCAGCCGCGAACATGCCACCAATGTAGGCACTATGTTCCGTGATCCTAAAAATGCCCTGTTGCCAAACTGGCTGCATCTGCCTGTGGCATACCATGGCAGGGCATCGTCGGTAATTGTGTCAGGTCATAACTTCCACCGGCCTAAAGGACAAATGACACCTCCGGGTAGCGAAGTGCCTGTATTTGGTCCATCGAAGGCACTGGATATTGAATTGGAAACTGCTTTTATAATTGGCAGATCAACTGAGTTAGGCCAATCGGTAAGTACAAAAGATGCCAACGATTATATTTTTGGAATGGTGTTGTTCAACGATTGGTCGGCACGCGATATACAACGTTGGGAGTATGTTCCGCTCGGGCCATTTTTGGCAAAGAATTTTGCTTCAACCATTTCGCCATGGATAGTTACACTCGATGCGCTTGAGCCTTTCCGTGTAAAAGCGCCTGACCAGGATCCGAAGGTGTTACCTTACCTGGAACGTAAAGCAGATAAAACAGGAATTGATATAAACCTTGAAGTGTATTTGCAGCCTGATAAATTGGAGCCATTGAAAATATGTACATCGAACTTTAAGTATATGTATTGGAGCATGGACCAGCAACTGGCACATCACACTGTTAATGGCTGCAATATAAATGTGGGCGATATGATGGCTTCCGGTACTATCAGTGGCCCGACACCTGATTCATTTGGTTCATTGCTCGAAATTACCTGGGGCGGTACAAAGCCTATAACCTTGCCAAATGGCGCTCAGCGTAAGTATTTAGAGGATGGTGATACCGTTATTATTAAGGGCTTTGCGCAGAAGGATAATATCCGTATAGGCTTTGGTGAGGCTAGGGGCAAGGTATTGCCTGCCGTTTAACTCCGCTGATCTGAAATCGTTAATCGTTGTTCGCTAATCCTTTTTAATTACAATTTGGGCGTTCCCCTTCGGGTCGGGCTTTACGTTACAACTCCGCGCTACGCTTGCGGGGTTTCCACTGCAATCCCTAACGCAAAACCTTGTCGCATCATTTGCAGCTAACCCGCGCCCACCTTTTCCCTATTTATAGAATGGGGGGGCTTAAAGATTCCTAATTTTTAATTCTTAATTGATTGTTCTTCACCACTTAATAACCACCTTGCCTACAGATGCCCTGCTTTCAATAAACTCATGTGCTTTGGCAATTTCGGATGCAGGAAATATTTTGCCTGCAAAAGGTTTAAAAACACCTTCATTGTATAATTTCATTACTCCATCAAGGCAGCGTTTCAATACCATCGGTTTGTCTTCCGAAATGCGTAGCATATTTACCCCAATAATAGATTTGGAAGGAATAATGAATTGAGCAGGGTGATAAATACCAAATGCTAGTCCGGTTTTTATTTGATGGAATATACTGCTGCTGGTGCTCATTTCTGCTGCGCCAATGCAAATTATGCGCCCGCCTGAGTTCAATAGTTTTAATCCGTCTTTAAAATATTTACCACCCAACGATTCAAATATTACATCAACACCTTTGCCTTTTGTATTCTGTTTTATAATATCAACATAATTTTCTTTACGGTAATTAATAGGGTATTGAACGCCTGCTTTTTTTAGCATTTCAATTTTTTCATCGGAACCGGCTGTAGCAAAAACAATACACTTTTTATATAATGCATATTGCACAAGTGCCGTGCCAACCCCACCTGCCGCTGCATGTATCAATACTTTATCACCTTCATGCAAGGTTGTTGTTTCTGCTGCGCAATAGTATGCTGTACCAAATTGTGTAGTAAGTGCAGTGGCTGCAGCGCCATCAAGTGCATCAGGAATTTTTACGGCGCCCATAGCTTTTGTAACTGCATATTCGGCGTAGCCGCCAAAATGAGTAAATGATGTTACCCTATCGCCTGGCTTTAAGGTATCAACCTTGCTGCCGACCGATTCAATGGTGCCTGATACATCATACCCAAGTACACATGGCATAGGCGGAGCATCGCGGTACATTCCTTTTCTTGCAAGGGTATCGGCAAAGTTCAGGCCCGTGTACTCAACTTTTATGACAACTTCATCCTCAGCCGGTACTGGCTTTGCAACATCTCTGAACTCAAATGCGCTTGATGCGGCTCCTTTTTTTACCAGGTATATTGCTTTCATGTATGCAAGTAATTATTGAGCAAACTTAACACATCTCAATTATTCGCTCAGTGTATTAATGTGTTATAAGCTGCGTTTTGTTTAAAACATACATGTATAAAAGCCTTTTCTAAATTGTTTTAGTATTATTATATATGTCTGTAAGCCAATAAAATGTGATGTTTTGTTGTTGATTAACCTGTAAATCATTGTATTTGTTGATATTTTGTCGTAAATTAGGGTTAAATAATTTATCATATGAGCATGCTATACTCTAAAACGATCCCCCCAAATGAAAACGAATATATTTTATCAAATACTCACAGGTACTATCTTAACTATTACAATAGTTATTAATACCCAGGCGCAGAATGTGGGAGTAAACTCTACAGGCACTGTTCCCAACTCTGCCGCCATAATGGACCTTAATACAGGCAATACATTTACCAGCCCAAGCGGAAAGGGCTTGTTAATACCTAATGTAGCCATTACCAGCACTACCGACGCAGTTACTATTGCCACCCCTCCCACATCATTACTTATTTATAATACAGCCAACGCCGGAACATACCCTACCAGCGTTAGTCCCGGTTATTATTACAATGCGGGTACACCTGCATCACCTCTCTGGGTAAGACTACAAACTGTTACAGGTGCCGTATCCTTTCCGTATGAGAATAGGTTTTACCCTGCAGGTAATAATTGTTCATCGGCCTATTATATCATGAACTCTTCTAATTATGGCCCGGGTACGTATGGCGATAATACTGATCCCTATTCAAATTATAGTAATACTTATAATACAACCACACCTGCTTCCATACCTGCTTACTATGGTGTGTGGTATGTTAGCTGGACAGCCACAGCCACTACACAGTTTGTAGGCTATACCGGTTGGACAATGGTCGAAAACCAATATAACGGGGCGGTTAATTCAACTGTTCTGCCATCTGCTCCAACCATCGGTTTGTATTTCTATAAATATACTCCCACCTCAGGCAATACCGGAACCCTTGCAGGTACATTAAT
>Ga0206897_1153_pt1 | contig 14169 bp, 10 predicted proteins | sample Alteio_BWOrgHeat_49_FD_152972 | JGI IMG/M metagenome (GOLD analysis project Ga0206897, IMG submission 152972) | Enriched cells from forest soil in Barre Woods Harvard Forest LTER site, Petersham, Massachusetts, United States -... | ecosystem: Environmental > Terrestrial > Soil > Temperate forest >... | reverse complement strand
CTATAACCATCGGCAACAAACAAAAAATTGAATTGGAAGCGCACCGTTAAGCGTATTAAATATCTATTTATCTTCCAACAAAATTGGCTGAAAGGCAAGGGATTCATTCTGTAATACCCGAAAACTGACTTAAATCATATTTTATACCAGTAGGGTATTGTTACTTTGTTATTTAGAAGAAGGATACGGGATGTATTGCCCCTAACAACAATACACCTGAATACAGAAAATAATATTGATGAGGTTGTGGTTTGTCGGGTGAAAACTTATGGCGACTACGCTCTAGAATGGGGGGAGGTATGGGGTCCTTCTCCCTTTTAGTTTCTGCTCATCACCTCTTCGGCTATCGTAAGGCTCCCCTCACGAAATTATACAGGCAAAAAACTATTAATGCTACTATTCCCAGCAGGAATGTACCTATAAGCAAGGAAGCAATACTTATTACAATTATTTTCAGTACTCTAACCATAACCTTTGTTGTAAACTTCTTATTAAAGCAGCGCAAAAGTACGTTGAAAAACATAGCTAAATGATGTAGTCCAATAATTATTATATTTTTGTGTACAACAATTAATCTCAAACCCAAAACAATGAAAAAACACATTTTACTTTTAGCAGCCGTATGTACAGCATTTATGCTTAAAGCAGGCGACCTTACCGTTAACGGGCATGGTGGCGGAGGCGACAGCAAACTTACAATTGGTATTTCTGTTGGTGCTGGTATTCCTATGGGTGACTTAGGGAATAAAACACGCGATACAGTTGCAGCTGACTCAAACAAAGCGCATGGCTTTGCAAATACAGGTTTTCACTTTAATGCTTCTGCAAGCTATATTTTTGCAGGCCCATTAGGTGTAATGGTATCTATCGGCGGTAACATGAACTCGTTTGATGGCCCTACCTATACTTCAGTTAACAAGTATCCTTCAGGCGAATCAGCTACAGGTACAAGTTATTATATTGGTGAATATTTAGTAGGCCCTTGCCTTTCATTAGGACAAAGCAGCCTGAAAATAAATATTCATGCCTTAGTTGGTTTAGTTACCGCTAATGCGCCAACAGTAACTACTACCTTTAGCGGTGGAAGCGTTGTTTCTTCCCAACCAAGCACCAGTGGTTTTGGTTATAACTTTGGTGCAGGTATCAAGTATAATTTCAATGAAAAAATGGGCTTGCTTGTAGACCTTGGTTACACAGGTGCAACTGAAACCTATACAGGTTATACATATGTTCAAAATTATGGTTCATCAACCTTAACAACTACAAACAACGGGCATAAAGCAATTATGAACGTTGGTATTTTTACAGCTACTGTAGGTATCGCTTTCAATTTGTAAGCAATATTTTTTTACTGAAAAAGCCTCGCAATTTTGCGGGGCTTTTTTATTTTACTAATATTACGGTAATAAACCTGGCTATTAACCCCCGATAATTCAATTAACAATGAAAAAACACATTTTACTTGCAGCAGCAATTTGTTCTGTATTATTAGTTAAAGCTGGCGATGAAAGCCTTACTTCGCATCATTTTGGCGGACATAGCGGAGGTGGTGGTGGCAGCAAATTCACACTAGGCATATCAGTTGGTGCCGCATTACCTATGAGCGAGTTTGGTACCGCTAAAAAAGACAGTGCCATAAACAGCACTTCATCCATACACAATGGCTTTGCCAAAACAGGCATACACTTTGACGTATCGGCTACTTATTTAATAGCCGGCCCTTTTGGCCTTGAGGCAATACTCGGCGGCAACTTAAATTCGTTCGATGCTGCAACCGCTAATTCTTTATACTACCCACATGGTGGTGCTACTATAACTGCACCAAGCTATTTCATAGGCCAGTATATGGCGGGCCCAGCTCTTTCATTCCCGGCAGGTGCATTAAGCGTAAACGTACATGCTGTGGTTGGCCTGGTTACAGCAAATTATCCTACTATAACCGAAACCTATTCCGGAGGAACAACAACAAGTACAGGCCCGAGCTTAAGCACCTTTGGTTATAATGCAGGCCTGGGTGTAAAATTCAGTTTTGGTGGCAACGTTGGCCTGTTGCTTGATGTTAGCTATATCGGAATCTTCTCTCCTGCATTCGATTATACTCCGCTTTCTTCCACTACAACATATTTAGGTACAGGTACCGACCAGTCGAACCATAACATGACCTTTTCAATGGTAACAGCCTCTGCAGGTATTGCTTTTAGCTTTTAACTCATTTTAGCTCTTATAAAAAGCCTCGCAGTTTTGCGGGGCTTTTTATTTTATGTAATATTACCATGCACTAGCGGAATATGAAGATAGGAAAAACAAGTAAGGCAAAAAGAATATGGCAATCGCTAGGACCCGGCTTTGTTACCGGCGCCAGTGATGATGATCCTTCAGGCATTGCCACCTATTCGCAGGCAGGTGCAGCATTTGGACTTGCCACACTATGGACGGCCCTTATATCATTTCCTATGATGGCAGCCATACAGGGTATGTGTGCACGTGTTGGCATGGTTACAGGTGGCGGACTTACCAAAACACTTAAGCAATACTATTCTAAACCTTTACTTTATATAGTATTGCTTGTTTCCTTTCCTGCCATTGTATTGAACATTGGGTCTGATATTGCCGGAATGGGTGCGGTTGCCAACCTACTCTGCCCTTCTGTTGACAGTGTAATTTTCTCTACATTCTTTTCTGCATTGCTAATTATTTGCCTTATATGGTTACCCTACCGCAAAATTGCCGATGTGCTGAAATGGTTGTGCCTGGTGCTTATGGTGTATGCAATCGTTCCTTTTCTTACAAAGCAAGACACCTGGGCAGTAATTAAAGCTACCTTCATTCCGCATATAGAGTTCAATAAAGACTTCATTGCTATACTGGTTGCCATTCTCGGCACCACCATATCGCCCTATCTTTTCTTTTGGCAGGCATCAATGGAAGGTGAAGAAAAAGAAGACAAACAAAATGTGGTAATGATAGATAAACAACCACTGACAGATAAACAAGCCTTGTCAGAGATGAAGATAGATGTGAATATTGGTATGTTCTTCTCAAACCTGGTAATGTTCTTTATTATACTTACAACAGGTTCTGTTTTGTTTCGGGGTGGAATAAAAAACATAACAACGGTTGACCAGGCTGCATCGGCATTGAAACCATTAGCCGGTAATTCAGCCTACCTGTTATTTGCTATAGGTGTTATTGGTACAGGGCTTTTAGCCATTCCGGTATTGGCCGGCTCCGTATCATATATGCTGGCCGAAACATTTAACTGGAAACAAGGGCTGAACAAAAAATGGCATGAAGCAAAAGGGTTTTACGCCATACTCATTGTATCAATTGTGCTTGGCTTCCTTATTAACCTTATTGGCATAAGCCCCATAAAAGCATTGATATTTACTGCTATTGCCTATGGCGTAACGGCACCGGTACTTATAGCTGTTATTATGCATATATGTAACAACAAAAAAATAATGGGTGAGTTCACAAACAAACCTATATCGAACATTTTGGGTTGGATAACACTTATTGTAATGACGGTTGCCGCAGTGGCCCTGTTCATTACAATGTAACCTACTTCTTCAGCACTTCCGTATTAATTACATTAATAGGTTTGCCATTAGTGTAGGCCACCACCTGATCGAAGATATCCGAGAATTGAATTTCATATTCATCACGCGATACATAACCGATATGTGGTGTACATATTACATTATCCTGTTTCAGTAAAGGGTCATTTACATCTAGCAGCGGTTCCTTTTCATATACGTCAACTGCTGCCATACCGGGCCTGCCTGCTTTAAGCGCGCTTACCAATGCGCCTGCCTCGATCAATGGGGCACGACTGGTATTTACCAATACAGCAGTTGGTTTCATATGTGCAAGGTCATCTGCAGTAACTATATTTCGCGTAGCATCTACCAAACGCATATGCAGCGACAACACATCAGAACGTTCAAAAAAATCTGTTTTGCTTTTTGCTGTTTCGTATCCATCAGCTTTTGCTCGTGCCAATGATGCTTCACGGGCCCACACCAAAATATTCATACCAAAAGCCTTACCATACCCGGCAACAGTTGCGCCTATTCTGCCATACCCATATATACCCAATGTTTTACCCCGCAAGGTAGAGCCTACTCCAATTTGCCACTTACCTGCTTTTAGTGCGTTCATTTGTTGCGGTAATTGCCTTACAGCAGCAAGTACAAGGGCCCAGGTTAATTCTGCTGCTGCGTACGATGGTGTACCGAGGTGCTGATCAGATGATAATATTACGCCTTGTTTTGTACACGCATCAACATCAATGTGTGGGTACACACTCCGCTGGCTTATCAGTTTCAGCTTAGGCAATTTTTCAAGCAAGGGTTTTCGTATCTGCGTGCGTTCACGTATCAGCACCAATGCTTCTGTGTCTTTTAGCCTATCGGCAAGCGCATCGGTGTCCTGCACATGGTCATTCCAAATTGTAACTGTATGCCCTTCTAATTTTTTAAAACAAGGTAAGGTGCGAAGGGTATCGAAATAGTCGTCGAGTATGGTAATATTCATAATACAAATTATAATGCGGCATCGTATTCATACCCTCTTTCGTACCAGTAATCAGGCGGGCGGGTATCAGAAAAATACATATAGGCTATACGTTTAATATTCTTCACTCCATACTTAATGGGTATAATTAACCTGAGCGGAAAACCCTGTTCCATTGGCAAGGTATCTCCATTCATTTCGTAACAGAGTAAGGTTTGCGGGTGTATGGCACTTTTCATATCAATACCTACATAGTAAGCGCTATCGGGTGTCATAAAGCCAATGTATTTGTACATATCCTCAGGGTGAAGTGAATCGGGTGCACGGCCGCTGTGTGTACCCAAACGATACTTCTTCAAAAAGTCCGACAGCTTTGTACCTCCCCACCAGCTTATCTGGCTCCAGCCTTCAATACATTTAAACTGAAAGGTCATGCTTTTCTTAGGGAATGCACGCACATCATTTATGCCAAGGTGCATCACTGAATCAGGCAACTTGCAATCGGGGTGACGTATAATGGTCAGGTTCCATTTCGATGGATCGAAGTTATCGCCCATGCCCACATCGCCATTCACACGCACATCCTTATCCGCCTTACTTACCGGATATTCTTTTTCCAGATGCTTTTCACTGAATATTGCATTATTCACTTTCTCATCAGCATTCAGCACCGTGCGCAGGTGCGATGATATACCATTGTCATCCTTTCCGCTTCTCAACCAATTCCATGCTAGCACAGCAAGCACTATACCAATAAAGAACACAGAGAAGGACACGATAGTTCGTTTTCGTATGAAGCGCTTTGCTTCTTCGTCGGTCATATTTTTATCGGTGTTCATGTAACAGGAGGTTTTTCTTCAGTTGTATCAGGTTCTTCAACAGGTATAGGTTTAATGGTTTCCACTTCAAAGCCCGTCACCATAGCCCTGAAGTTATTCCAACCCGCAATAATTACCTGTATAATATGAATAAGAAAGAATAGCACGTAACCGATGGTAAGTGCAAAATGCAGAACCCGTGCAAAAGTATAACCACCCAACATGGTACACAGCCAGCTGAACTGCGTTGGTTTATATATTGCAATACCGGTAAGCAAGGAACCCAAACCCATAACTATTATAGATGAATAGGTCACGCGTTGCGCAGCGTTGTATTTGGTTTGTGGTGGCTTAACTTTACTTATCCGCAGGTCGTGCAGCAGCACCTGCCACGCTTGCTTAAAGGAACGCTTGTTCGGCCACAGGTATTTCCACTCGCCTGAAAAGATCGTATATAAAACATATATAAAGCCATTTGCAAAGAACAGCCACATAAACACAAAGTGCAGCGACATGCCATCGGCCAACCTACCATCGAGGTTAAGGGCAGAATAAAATGAATCGGGGAAGAACTTAAGAAGCGTTTTATCGCCAAAGCCTATCCTATAAATATCGTTGGCCCAGTATATCATCAAACCGCTCCATATCATTATACCCAACACCGGGAAGTTTACCCAGTGCGCCCAGCGGACGACTAAAGGATGTTTTTGTACGATTCGTTTCAAATGTTCTTTTTGTTTGGGGTCATAAATTTAATGTAAAAATAACAACGTTGCTATGCCCTGTTCAACTACTTGGAATTCAAATTAATTTGTAGTATATTTGAGTAGATGAAAAAATTACGCCCTATGCTATTCTTACTTATTCTTTGCGCGACTTCATTAGCTGTGCAGGCTAAAGGGCATGGCGGCGGACATCACGGAGGGAAACACTGTCATCATGGTGGTTCATCTTTTCAAACCGGTCAACAACCAACCTATTCCTTTGTACAGCCTGCACCTGCAAGCACCGGAGCTAAAATAGCAATATTGGTTGTTCAGGTTGCACTGGCTATTCTAAAATAAATAACCGATTGAAGAAAGCAATCAGCATATTACTACTGATGTTTACCATCACCTCAATTACAGATGCCAAAGGCGGGGCACACGTTAAAGCATGCAAGGTTCATTCTTTCCATGGTTTTAAATCAAACAACCAAAACAATGCGGGTACTACTGAAACAACTACACAACACATCTGGAAGAACAAACATGAAAGCGCTAAACCTGCTAACTGGCCTTGGTGGCTTGGTTATTAGCTTATAACTTATAATCACTCATATTTAATATTTGCTCAGAAGAAATATCCATTAATTTCTTGATTGTGAAATTTGGATTATTCTTTAAAGCAGATTGTACTATTTCATATCCTAATGTGTATCCTCCCCACCCTGGGTAGTTATCTGATCCAAATAAAATTTCATTTGAAAGTTTCCAATCCTGTATATATAGCTTAGATTTCAGTTTGTTCCATAAAGATATTTCAGCTTCTTTCGTTAATGCTGAGGTCCATGGGCATTTTACGTTTGGGTAAATGGAATGAGCATATGAATCTGCAAGCCCTTCAAAAATAATTCGGTCAAGTACAGTCCATTTAAATGAAGAATCGTTCTCTATTTTGCCCAGGCAATATATATGAGTAAACTCATGTGCAACAGTAGGTTTAAGCATTTTCCTCCATCCGTCTATAGTCGGATCAATTGTAATTGATATCCTGTCATCCCTAGTCGTCCACCCTGCAATTCCTCCCATGTCTTTTAAATCCATATATTTTTTCATAGCAGGTATTGCCGTTTTAATATAAATAAATACACTTTTTTTAGAGCTTAAATCCTTTCTACATTCAGTTAAAGCTTGACTGATTATCTTTTCCGTTTCTGCTCGTTGTTGTTCTAATGCAGTTATAATAGAGTCAAACCCAACTGTATCGTGTATGAATGGAGGATCAATGGGAGTAGTATCCAATAAGTACTTAGCAAAAATAGGCTCAAGCACTTTTGCTTTATACAAACTATCGCGTTGTTTAGGATTAGTTCGTATAGCCGTTAAGTAATCTTTGTAATAATCATACAGAAATACAACTTTATCACCCGTTGATGTAACATATATGTCAGGATCAGGCTTATTCACATGGCTCATACAACTGCTCAGCAGTATGGCTATGACAAACAATGATCGCTTCATTTAATATAAATTAGTTCGCTTACTGCACCACAACCTTAGCTGTAGCCACATACTTCATACCTTCATCGTAAGCACGTACAAAATAAACTCCTGCGGCAAGGCCGCTGCGGTTCAATTCATATTGCTTGCCTGTGCATTGCATGCTTTCTATTTTACGTCCTGTTACATCATCCAGTTCTATATAATGTTTGCCATTGGTATTAAACACAATACTACTTGTTGTTGAAAAAGGGTTAGGGAACACAGTCATGCTATTATTGCTGCTAATTTCGTTTACACCGGTAAGAGAATTCAGGGTTAGTTTTCTTACACAGGCAAAATTACCTTCTACAAAGTATAAATTACCTTGTTTATCAATGGCTATATCAATCGGAGCCCCCACACTTGCAGCCGTTGCTGGGCCACCATCGCCGTTGTGTTTGGTAGCATCACCGGTTCCGGCTATTGTATATATTATGCCTGACTTATTTATCATACGAACTCTACCGTTATTTTCATCAGCCAGAAACATGTTGCCATTTTTATCTGTAACCAGTCCGGTAGCATTCGTCCATGCTGTATCGGCAGCTATACTATCTCCATCATAACCAATACTTGTTCCTCCGGCAATGTGTGAAATAATACCTTTTGTATTTATTTTACGCACATCATCCTCAACATTATCAATAACATACACGTTCCCTGAATCATCCAGGGTAACAGCAAATGGATCATTTAATAAAGCCGCAGTTGCAGGACCACCATCGCCACTATCTCCTGCTATATGATACTTACCTGCAATGGTACTTATAACTCCCTTTGAATTTATTTTATAAAGAATTTCATAATCGTCGTCTGATACAAATACATTACCTGAATCGTCACAGGCAATACCATATGGCGCAGTAAAATCTGGCGGGCCGGCATAAGTTGTTATAATACCATTTGTATTTACTTTTCTTACAACACTATAATCATTATCTGTTATAAACACATTACCCGAATCATCACAGGCAACCCTCATAGGGCCACTCAGTTCAGCTGCTGTCGCCGGGCCATTATCACCCGCGTATCCTGATGCTGCACTACCTGCAAAAGTAGTTATGATACCGTTTGTATCTATCTTTCTAACACGCGCATTGCTATAATCGGCTATATAAATATTGCCTTTATTATCTACAGCTATCCCTTGCGGATTACTTAATGTAGCAAGTGTATCGGGCCCACCATCGCCTGAAAAACCATGACCAGCCCAAACAGGTTTTGTAAGAGTGCTTATAGTATATGTTTGAGCACTGAGTGCAATTACACAACAAAGTAGTATACCGGTAAGTACTATTTTTTTCATAAGGTCTTTAATTCAATTTTCTTTAACAAATTAAGTACTTACTGCACCACAACCTTAGCTGTTGCCACATACTTCATATCTTCATCGTAAGCACGTATAAAGTAAATACCTTTTGCAAGCCCATTGCTACTTAGTTCATATTGCCTGCCATTGCATTCCATACTTTCTATGTTGCGGCCCGTTACATCATTTACTTCAAGGTAGTGTTTGCCACCCGAACCGAAAACCAAATGCGCAGTGCCCGTAAACGGATTAGGATAGACAGAAAAACTATTCAATTGTATTAATTGCTGAACACCTGTAATTACTGAACCTTTGGCTGAGTTGCTTCGCGAGGTTACAATATTGGTATATTTTGAGTGGCCCGATGGTGTGCATACATTATTATCTTTCACATCTACATAATAACTGATGTTGCTGCCGGCAGCGTAACAATTCACATCTGTCCAGGTAAAGGTCCCTGAGTTTACAGAATCCACCGTTTTCCAGCCCATGTTTGCACTGTCGCGATGAATATAGTATTGGGTAAATGTAAAGTAGCCGGAGTATTTTGTCCAGTTTAAAATAAAACCGCAACCATTAGGGCTTATTGTTAAGTGAATAGTTTTCGCATAACCTGTCAGTCCACCTGAGCCTTGTCCGCAACTATCAACTCCATCGAGGTTATACTGATAGTAATGTGAGTTAGGATCCATTCCATTTGTGGTATCTACAAACTCGCTGAAGTCACCGGGAACTAATCTTGCAATTGGGCCAGATACAGAATCGCGGTAAAGGAATAAACTATCAATACCCGAATTTGCTCCCGGGTTGTTCCATATTACAATAATTTTAGTTGAAGTACTGTCAACCGTTACAAGGCATATTGGTATTACCGGTACTGAATCATGTACCGCAAAACTTTTTGTTGTTGTGCAACTATTAGCATCGGTTACGGTTACACTATAGGTCATATTTATCATTACCGGTGCAATACTATCTGTGCTGCCGCTTGTCCAGTTATAGGCAAATGGCCCTGCGCCTACTGCATGCGCAGTTAAGGTATCGGCATTGCCGCATGTATGGTGTACATGCCCACTTACCGAAACAGCCGGTGAAGAATTAACCCCGATAACAATAGATGTATCTTTTGCACATGTTCCATTACTTATGGTAACAGAATAGGTTGTGACACTTGAAGGATGTACAATTATTGTATCATTGACCCCGCCTGTATTCCACATATATACTGTACCGCCAGAGGCAGTAATGGTGTCGGCTACGCCATTGCATGTAGCATTTTTACCTGTTAAAGTTATAACAGGGTATGCATTAACTGTAACTACAACCGTTTGTGCAGCACTGTTACATCCGCTTGCTGATAAACCTGTTACAGTATATGTTGTTGTGTTTGCAGGTTTTGCTGTAACTACAGAATCTGTTGTTGAGCTTAAATTCGTATTGGGTGTCCATACATATGTTGCTGTACCGTTACATGTTAATACAGAAGAATCACCCAGGCATATTGATGTTGGGCTAGCCAATGCAGTTATCACAGGTGTTGGGTTTACCATTACAACTACAGTATCTGTTGCACTACAGCCACTGGCAACTGAACCGGTAAGCGTATATGTTTGTGTTGTTGTAGGGTTCGCAATTACCGATGTTCCTGTTGTGGCACTTAAGCCCGTTGCAGGTGCCCATGTGTATGTTGTTGCACCACTGCCCGACAGGGTTGTAGTATCTCCTGCGCATATTACTGTTTTAGTTGCTGAAACTATTACCGTAGGGCTTGAGTTTACAGTTACAGTAACCGTTTGCACAGCACTGTTACATCCCGCTGAAGTACCGGTAACGGAATATGTAATTGTACTTGCTGGGCTTGCAGTAATTGAAGATCCTGTTGTGGCACTTAAATTAGTATTAGGTGACCATTGGTAAGTTGTGGCGCCACTACCTGTTAAGGTTGCTGTGCCACCCGGGCATATGGCCGTTGGGTTTGCCGAAGCTATTACTGTAGGTGTTGGATTTACAGTTAAGATAACTGTTTGTGGTATACTGTTACATGCGCCGTTGGTACCCGTAACGGAATAGGTTACAGTGCTTACAGGGTTTGCAGTAATTGAAGAACCTGTTGTGGCACTTAAACTGGTATTGGGTGTCCAGGTATAGGTTGCGGCACCACTGCAAGTTAAGGTTGCAGAACCGCCAGGACATATTGCCGTTGGATTTACTGAAGCTGTTACAACAGGTGCCGGGCTTATGGTTACAACCACTGTAGCCGTTGAATTACAACCGCTGGCAACAGAACCTGTAACTGTATATGTTTGTGTTGTTGTTGGATTCGCAATTACAGATGTTCCTGTTGTAGCACTTAAACCCGTTGCAGGTGCCCACGTGTATGTTGTGGCGCCACTACCCGACAGAGTTGTAGTATCAGCCGGGCATATTACTGTTCTTGTTGCTGAAGCTGAAACTGTAGGCGTTGGGTTCACAGTTAAAGTAACCGTTTTCACTGCACTATTACATCCTGCTGAAGAACCGGTAACAGAATATGTAATTGTACTTATAGGGCTGGCAGTAACTGAAGAACCTGTTGTTGCACTTAAATTAGCATTAGGTGCCCATAAGTACGTTGTAGCGCCACTACCTGTTAACGTTGCTGCGCCACCCCGGCATATGGCCGTTGGGTTCGCCGAAGCTGTTACTGTAGGTGTTGGATTTACTGTTACCGTAACTTTTTGAACCGTACTGTTACATGTGCCGGTAGTTCCCGATACGGAATATGTTATTGTGCTTGCAGGGTTTGCAGTAATTGAAGCACCTGTTGTGGTACTTAAACTGGTATTGGGTGTCCAGGTATAGGTTGTGGCGCCACTGGCGGTTAAGGTTGCAGAACCACCCGGGCATATTGCCGTTGGGCTGGCTGAAGCCGTAACTGTAGGTGTTGGATTTACCGTTACAACTACTGTAGCCGTTGCATTACAACCATTGGCAGCTGTACCGGTAAGCGTATATGTTTGTGTTGTTGTTGGCTTGGCTATTACTGTTGTTCCTGTAGTTACATTAAGACCTGTTGCCGGCGCCCATGTATATGTTGTTGAAGAACCGCCTGCCGTTAAACTTACCGAGGCACCATTGCAAATTGTAGCTGTACCCGTTGGAGTTATGCTTATGGTTGGTAAAGGATTTACAGTTATGGTAGCTGTAGCTGAATCAAAGCAGCTTCCGTTCGATCCCATTACTTTATATGTAGTAGTGGAAGCCGGTTGTGCGTTTACTATGGATCCTGTATCAGCCTTCAGGCCTATGGTAGGTGACCAGCTATAGTGCGTAGCCCCGCCACTTGCGGTGAGCGAAACCGATGTGCCTTTACATACAGTTGAAGAAGCTGGAGTGATTGTAGCTGTTATAGGTGTTGCAGTAGCAAGTGTTGTACTAAGGTGAACGGTATCTCCTGCACCGCCAATAACATTACATGAATAGGTACCTGCACAGGTAACAACAACCGACTGAGTTGTTGTTGAACCCGAAATACATGGGCCTGACCATTTATAGGTAGCGTTTGAAGGTGCTGTGAGTGTAACATTCTGGCCACAATATTGCGGGGACGATTGCTGTATAGCGCCTGAACAGCTAGCATCAAAATAGGCATAACCAAAATGTGCTGTAGGTTCACAATCGGCCGCTTCCACTACTACTGTTATGTTATGGCCTATGTAGGCGCTTAAAGGAACAAACACCTGGCTCCATTTTTTGCAATATGCCGGCTCTCCATGTGAATCAGTTACTTTTATCCAGCCGGCAGATAAACCCGATTGTGAAACAACTGCATAATTGGCCTTACCTGGTATAAGAGCACCTGTTGAATCATAAAAGTTAATATCAAAATAAGGCTGATTCATGTACACGTGCGGAGGATATTCAATTACCACTGCATAACTATATGAAAAATTGGCGTTAGCTGAAGTTACCTTAAATGTTTGTTTCAACTGGCCAACACCTGCATGTATACCTTGTCCATCCCCAATCAGCACCGAATGCGTTCCACCCCATGGGCATACTACGGGTATATATGTGCCTGCTACCGGATCAACACCAGTACCACTTGTAATAGACACCTGGTTTGAAGTTGTACTGGCATCATATGCGGCAACAGTTACTGCGCCAAGTGTACCGCTACATGAACCACCTGAAGCATTAAACCCTGATGAAGTGGCTTTGTTAACCTGCCAGCATGCCTGCCAGCCGGCTAATGTTCCTGATTCAAAATCTATATTATCGCAAGCTGCAACAATCGGGCCCGGGGTAATAGTGCTTGCTCCCGGCAATGGGTTACTGGTTGGCTTATGGTTATTTTTATTTATTTCAATACCGTCAATAACACTCTTATCAAGTTTTTGAAAACCTGTATATACCTTACTGTATTTCGCAAGCAATGAATCACCAAGCTCATTGAAATTATCTTCATTCAATTTACCCCGCATAACCATTCTGAAAATAAGGCTCATATCTTTATTCAGATCGGCGGCATAATACGTTTTAAATTTTTCGATCATTTCATCGCTAGCACCCATGTTAGCTTTCAATGATTTGAATACATGTGTCTTTCTGAAAAAACTACCCACCATGTGCTCACCTTGTTCACGGCTCAGTTTTTGGTTACCAAGCAGCGTAACAGGAGCAGTGTTTTGTGGTGCAATTACTTCCTGTGCAAAAGCATTATTGTATACTGTGGCAACAAGCACAAGTGACAAACAAATACTACGTGTAATTTTTTTCATTATCGTGGGTTTAATATCCCCAAATATAGTAAAGAAAAGCCCATCAATAATGAACAAACGCTATGCCCTGTAAATCAGTTTACTGCACCACTATTTTCCCATCCCTAAAACATTCTTATCATAGTCGTGGTTAAACTGGCGCACACAGGTGCGGGTATATTCCTCTTTGGTTTCGGCATCTAACTTATTCAGCGTAACCGATGTACCATGAAATACTTTTATATCTGATCTACCTTCGCGCAAGTGGTGCTGTTTAATTTGTTCACTGGTAACATTATCTGCACACCAAAAACGGTAATCGGTATTCAGCTTACCAATTTTAAGCCAGGCACTGCGGCGCATAACAAAACAAAAACCACTTATTATAGTTGAGTGGCAATACGCATGCTGGTTCAAAACCGATAACACATCAAGGTTCTTTTCACGCATCTCCTCCACTACTCTATTTGCAAATCCTTTAGGGAACAACACATCGTTATTAGTAAAACAAATAAATTCTGCATTGCCCATGGTGGCTCCGTTAT
>Ga0206897_1152_pt1 | contig 14173 bp, 15 predicted proteins | sample Alteio_BWOrgHeat_49_FD_152972 | JGI IMG/M metagenome (GOLD analysis project Ga0206897, IMG submission 152972) | Enriched cells from forest soil in Barre Woods Harvard Forest LTER site, Petersham, Massachusetts, United States -... | ecosystem: Environmental > Terrestrial > Soil > Temperate forest >... | reverse complement strand
TCGCGTAATAGTGCAGCATATTGTAATTAACCGTTCCTGCCGCCCATATTGTCACGGCTGTTATGCAGGGTATCACTGCATATCTTAGGTGAGGTGCCAGGCGTTCGACTTCCTGGTATATGGCTATAATGCTAAATACCACACCACTCAGTATAAGTGCTTTTGTGGCAAGAAGTGTGCGGTGAATACTAGCTGTTTCTGCAGTTAATATGATAGGTGCCATTGACAAAGCTAGTAGTCCAGCCATCAGTATAATTTTGATACATGCTATTGTTCTGTTTTTAGCTCGTAATAGAAAAAGAAAAATTCCTATGAAAAGCACTGCAATCTGAATTTTTGTTGCGTATACAGTAGGGATGACATTCCATGCACTAAAAAGCAATGGCGTAACCTGATACCAGAGCCAGGAGAATTTCCCTGACCAGTCTGTTACAAGTTTCATCCGGAATATGCCATAAATATGCGCATAAACCAGAGGAGTGATCATCATTAATCCTCCAGGGATTGTAAGGGTACATAGTCGTAGAACCGTACATCGGTCAAACGTCCGAATACCTACGGCTATTAAGGGAACTATACCTACCCAATAGAGCATTGCGGCGGGTTGATAGATGAGCATGGAGCAAACAGATAGCAGGCATGAAGCTGTCAGCCAGTACCATTTTGTTATGCGTGTGTCCGCCTTATCTATAATGGCGGCCTGCCAAGCTATTATTAATGCAACTAATGCAAAGATGCCGGCGGTAATATGATGAGCATTCGTGATTTGTGCAATGGGTGTCTGGTAAGAGGTGCTTAGCACAGTAAGTAGTGTAATCCACCAGGCTTTTTGCTCTTGAATGCCGCATATACATAACCATTGCCATGCAAGCATAAAGAAGGCAAAGAGTAGCCCCAGATTAAACATACGTGCATATTTACCCTGAGGAATTGCATCAAGCGAAAGCCCGTAGCCGCATTTAATAAAACCACCCAGTATCCGCCCGTAAAAATGCTTATACAGATACATCTGATCAAAACCGGAACAGGTTTGCTTTTTCCATGTGCTGAAAAAATATAGATCGTCGTGGAAAAGATAATCTATATGAAGTACTGGCAGATAAGCGGCAAGTAACACCGTCAGAGCTAGCAAGGTGAGGTAATAAAAGGCTTGCGGTGGACGATATGTGCTATCCACGGCGAGTAAGACCAAGATCGATAGCTTCATGAAGCTTTGCCACAGCATTGGCGATGGACATGTCTTTACGGAAAAGGCCGCTTGAGCCAAGTACCAGTATATCTGCGCCAGCCTGTACCATATCAGGAATAGTATGTGAATTCACATTACCATCCACCGAGATACGCGTAGAAAGTTTCATATCAGAAAGCAGTTTCCGCAACTTTTCCACTTTACGTAATGTTTGCGGTACCAGTGGCTGGCCTTTATAGCCTGGGTCAACCGTCATCAGTAGTACGACATCGGTATCTTCAATAATATATTCCAGCGATTCAAGAGGTGTGCCTGGTGAAAGTGCTACGCCTACCTTTGCACCCATGCGGCGTATATTGACTAAGTCACGATGCAGGTTGCGGCTGCTCTCCTGATGGATGGTATAAATATCATTTGGTCCGACTTTAAATGAATCAAAAAGCCGCGAAGGTTCCTCCGCCATAAGATGATAGTCTGATGGCAAACGTGTATGTTCGCGGAACCTATTAATAATCGAGGATCCCATAGTGAAGTCTGGAGCAAAACGTCCGTCGATAATATCAAGATGCAGATAATCAAGATTAGCACGTTCCAGATCTGCTATTTGCTCTGCAGCGTTAAGCCAGTCGATACACATCAGTGAGGCGGAGAGCGCAATACCGTTATGCATAAGGTTTGATAATTACTTTTATGGCATCTCCCGAAGCAGCAATGCGGTAGCCTTCATGAATTTCTTTAAGAGGAATTCTATGGGTAATAAGTTTTTCAACATCGATACGGCCTGATTCAATCCAATCCATCGCGCGATGGTGCAGCTCAGGTGTGGAGCCATGTGAACCGGTGATATAGGCTTCGCGGTAATGGATAAAGTTTGATTCCAGTGCGATTGCAGGAGATGTTTTGGGTACTCCGCCAAACAGGTTTACTACGCCGCGCTTGGCAAGCATTTTTATGGCTTGTGTGTGGGCTTCAACGGATGGGCAGGCTGTGAATATCATGTCTGCACCAATACCATTGGTAATATCCATCACCGCGCTGACCGGATCTTGTTTTTCGGGATTAATGTAGTGATCTGCCAGACCCAATGTTTTTGCTTTAGCCAGTCGTGCTTCAGTCGGGTCAACGAGCACGATTTTGCTTGCTTTATAGATAGGAGCTAACATTGCGAGCATCATACCAATCGGGCCGGCACCAAAAATAACAACGGAGCGGCCAGGAGTCATAAACCCGCGTTCATAGCCATTGATGCAGCAAGCGAGCGGCTCAGCAAGTGCGGCGCAATCATAGGAGGTTTGTGCTGCTATTTTTCTGACCGGACCTTGTTCTACCACCAGACGGTTAAGTGCAATATACTCGGCAAATCCCCCTTCAAATTGATGGCCAATGGCGTAGTTAATATCACAGCAATTGGCACGCCCTGCTAAACAATGGGTGCATTTTCCACACGGAACGTCCGCTCCGATAGATACACGGTCGGTTTCTTTAAAGTTAGAAACTCCTTTGCCGGCAGCAATAATCTGCCCGGAAATTTCATGCCCGACAGTGCGGCCAGAAGTTACACGGGGATTGCCATGACGCAGGATGCGCAGATCAGAACCGCAGATAGCGCAGGATTCTACACGTACAATAACTTCGCCTTTTTCTGGATCTTTTAGCGGTTTATATATCAGCGCTAGATCATCAGGCTTATTCCATACCGCACTCAAATTTTTATTGGTCATTTGTATTTTCTATCTGATAAATATTTACACCATTTTCATGCGCCACAAGCCGTACAGGTACGATAGGTCTCTCTTTTGACGCTGTGACAATATACCAGGGTTTCATCTGTCGCAACGTTTTCTGCGTATCAAATGCGATGAAATCCCTTTGTATTTTATCATTATATATCTTGTGCTGGGCAGTGTTAAAAGGAGCTTTGTGATATACTAGCCAATAGCCGAGTCCGCTATCCAGAATATCGGGATATACAAAGGAAATCATAGTATTATGGTTCTGTTGTAATGAGCCCGGGGACATGAAACGTACAAAATCTTCTTGTTTCCAACCTAATATACGAGCCTGTAATAATAGTGATTTGATAGCGTCTTCTTCGGTAATGGTATTAGAAAAACGATTTACCCAAGCGGATTTTAACGTGCCATGTAAATCTGTTGAAGCCCAGAGATTTGCAAGTGGTGTATTGAAAATAACCTGGGAATTTTTAGGAAGTATTTGTTGCGCGGTCTGATATTCATTGCGTGCAGTAGGGACTGTATCACGCAGCAGAGTGGTAAGTGATGTCGCATGGTGCTCGGCACTGGTATAACCAAAAAGCACGATCATCAGCAATATAACGGACAAGTATATTTTGCTTGCATCTCCAAACAGAAATGAGAGCCATTTTCCTATTATGTGTCCTTTTTGGTGACTTAAGAAATCAGATTCAGGGCGCGATAGATAATAGATTATTGGCACATAATAGTAGAAGTGCAGGAAAAAGAGCGCGATACGGTTTTGAACCGAATCAAGATTTGCTTGCAGATGTACATAATCAAAGAAAATAATAAAAACACATTCGAGCAACAGCAACACGTAGATGTGCCAGAACCTCGTAAAAATTTCATAGAAATCAATACGCCTGATAATATAGGCGATCACGATGCCAAGCAGCGGACAAAGAAAATACATGGTATAATAATACCATCCGACGCTTGGTGCATGCTCCATCGGTACAAATAATGTAAGCGGGTGTGCTAATCCAATCCACCACAAAGGTGCAATTAGTAAGAGAGCAAGCACTGCCTGCATTGCAATGAAGCAGAACATTGTATGGTTGGAACCTTCTTTGTTTTGACGCCATAAACGCACGGGAAAAAACATAAACCAGAATGCAAGGCCAAAAAGTGCATCGAGCGCATGAAATTGGGTGTAGAGCGACCATGCAATAGTAAGTGTTGTAATGCCTGGAAAAGTGAGGTGTCTTGGCTTAGTGGAGATCAGGAACAGCGCCAGAAACACACATGCCGAGATAGCGGGTACTGGCAATTGCGAAATTTCTGGCATCTGTATGGCTCCCAGGTTATGCCACTTAATTCCTTGAAGAAGCTCTCGTAAGAATTGGCGAAAGGGATATCCTGAAAATGCCATTACGCCGACGGCGGCAAGTGCTGCGGACCAGAGTCGGCTGACATGCCTATGGTATATCTTCACCAGTAAAACAAAAGTAAGGCTAGGGAGTAAGGCCTGTCCTATCCATAAGGCACCCGTTACGCCAAATATGGCAATCATCAGCGACTGAAGCCACACTGAAAAATAGGGTAACGCTCGCAATCCTTGGAGCGAGGAATCTATATCGGGTTGCATGGGAAATAACGCGCCGTTCTGCAGGATGGATTTTATGATAGGTTGCCAGGAATAGAGGCTTTGTAAGTCAGCGGAAGCAACGGGCATGGGCAACACGTTGCTGCCGTTTGCAGGAGCAAGTAAGGCCCATAACGAAAATATCATGAGGGAGGTAATCGTGATAAGTACGGTAAAACCATATTCATGACATGTCTTTTGTAAGCAAGGGAGTGAACAGAGTAATTTCATTACAGTGACTCACTCCACCATTCGGGGTGTTTTGTAAGAACAGCATCTACCATCATTTTTGATTTTTTAAGTGTATCTTGCATAGCTAAAACAACAGCTTTTTGTCTGCCCCATAATTCGTGCGATACTAGGCAAAGCTTAAATCCGGCAGAACGTAATTTGTGATAATCTGAAGTTGTAAGAGGTAGTGGCACATTTTCTTCCATGACATCAATGAAAACCCATTCTATTTTACCGAAAAGTGCTAACGCATTTTGAGCAACTTCAAAAGCAGAAAATCGCACAGCCATTCGGGATTCACCCTGTAAGGTGAGTTTAAAAAGCATGGGGGGTGTAACATCCAGGAGAAAGAAATTCTTTATTCCCTTACGTTCAACGATCTGAAGAACAGTTTTTTCAATGCCTTCTTCCTTAATATTAAGAATAAGAAATGCATGCTGATAATGCTGAATCCAGTCTTCAAAATCTTCTCCCTGTATAAAGGGATCATGATGGACCACGATCCGGTCACCATATGCATGTAAATCCACCTCAATGCCTAAAGAGCGGGATGCGGTCTGTAATGCCTTACTATCATTGACGCGGTGAAGAATTTTTAACATCTGCCTGCTATTAAATGAATTGTCATATGCATATTGCCCATAAACGCCATTAAAAGCAATATAGTGCTGGTTTATCTACGAATATCTAGTGTATCAAAGTAAAAAATCACATAATAAATAATATATGGAAGAGCCGAAAACTAGGCATAAAACTGAGTTACCTGATTTGCGTACTGCGATATTTCATGGATTGATGGGCCGCTGCCCTCATTGCGGCAAAGGACCTTTGTTTGCTAGCTATCTGAAACAGGTTGAGCATTGTGCCATGTGCGGCGAGGGTTTTGGGCATATCAGGGCTGACGATGGTCCTGCATGGCTTACCATCCTCATAGTAGGGCATGTCCTAGCTGCAATACTGCTTTGGGTTATACCTAATACTCATTGGACCGATGCCGTATCAATAGTTGTCTGGCTGAGTTTTACTTTGTTGCTTGCGCTTCTAGTACTACCACGCGCCAAAGGATTGTTTTTAGCAATCATCTGGCGCATGGGATGCAGTTATTGACAATCAAATGAGCGATGGCAATTTAGCTGGCTATCTTTACTGGTGGTAATGCAGGCACTTCCGTGATCATGGTATCCATGCGATAACCGATGCCTGATTCAGTGATAATGTAAGAAGGAACAGAAGGGTTGGGTTCAATCTTTTCGCGTAACTGACTGACATAGACGCGCAGATATTGCATATCTTCGGTATGTGCTGCTCCCCACACTTCTTTCAAAATCTGTTTGTGCGTCAGCATTTTTCCGCGCTGAATAAGGAAATAACGCAGTAGGTCATATTCTTTAGGGGTAAAGACGACTTTATGCTCGTTTATGAACACTTCATGGCGTACAAGGTCCATTCTGACACCACCGTTGACTAACTCTGGCTCTCCGGCTTCCTGAGTGGCTGCTTTGCGCAGATTGGCATGGATACGTGCTAGCAACACGTCTGGATTGAAAGGTTTGGTAACGTAGTCATCCGCACCCCTTTCCAACGCTCCTATCACTTCTTTATCATCATCGCGTACCGAACAGACGATGATGGGTATTTGTGACCATTCGCGCACTTTGCTAATGATATCGTTGCCATCAATATCAGGCAATCCAAGATCAAGCAGAATTAATTCCGGGCGTATAGAAGCGGCAAGTCGTAATCCTTCATTGCCATTGTCGCATTCCACTACTTTGTATCCTGCGCTTTCCAAAGAGATGGTAAAGAGTTTACGAATCGGGGGTTCATCTTCAATGATGAGCACGGTGCTTTTCTTCTGATTCATATGCTTTCTCCTCTGGTTGATTTGGCGTAAGCATCTAAGTTGCTATCAGCAGTTTTCCTGGCTGCAAAGCATCTTTATGCAAAAATTATATACTTGTGTAAAAACCACATGACTCCTTTATTTCTATCTATCCATTGCTGCGGAGAAGCCTGCCAGTTAAACAAATCTTAGTAGTGAGGAGGGCAATTATGAACTTCTTACAGAGTTATCGGACCCTGCTCCCCAGAACAAAAACATATCTGATTTTTAGTTAATTATACTTTCCTTATAAAAAATCATCAGGTGTCCTCTCGATACTTTAACCCGCTTTGTTTATGGCTAGATAATTAATTAATAACCTTTGTATCAATGGAGATTTTTTATGAAAAAATATATAATATATTTAATACTAGTCACGGGGCTAGTGGCAGCTCCTGCAATTAATGCTCAAACCACAAATGATACACAGCAGGCTCCCGATTTTTTAAATGCACAGAATCAGAATTCGGCTCAGCCTAGCTTCGGCAAGGGTGCGGATACGAATTCCACAACGGGGGTAAATTCGGGAACTAATCCTAACGATATATCCAATTCCGGTATTAATAATCCGACCATACAAAATCCGAGTACAAATTCTACGGTTGGCACTGGTACTAATAGTCCCACCCCAGCCCCCTCTTCTGGAATTTCAGGTAATGCAGGAAAGTCTTCAGGTGGAGGTTTCGGTGTAGGAGCATCGGGAACTACGGGTGCTTCTGGATCTTCTGGAATGCGTTAGTCGAATTCTATTTGGAATTATTAATCGTTTTTTACAAGGAGAAGGCGTATGTTAAAAAGTAAGAATCCTGCTAAGGCACTTAATCGTAATATGAGTGAGATGGCGCATAATATTGAAAAAATTGTGAATAAATGGGAAAAAGGCGCGCTCGATAACGCTCGTCGTATTACGGGAGTTACAGTGGCAAAAAAGAAAAAACTAGTTAAGGCGACAAAACCACTCCCCAGAAAAAAGCAGTGAAGAAAACATCGGCCCGTACCAAAAAGCCTGCCCGCACGCACGCTTAAAAAGTCACTGCGACTTGTAGCTTTAAATTCCGTAAAACCTATGGTGCATTCTTCTACACGTAATTCTTAAGTTAAGCGTGTTTTGCCACCCATGATAAAAAGGCTTCCTGTGCAAATGCTCCTATATTTTCTACAGAAAAAATCCTGAGCATAAGGAATCAATAAGTAATCATCATTTGGGATTAAATTATTGTTAATGTTCGGTCCATCTTGTAGCAGGAATATTCTGTTATGGTTAGGCTATGCCACAATACTGTGGCACACCAAACTAGTGAGAGAAATTTATGAAAAAGAGTTATATTTTATTTGCTACTGTTGCTGCTTTTACACTTAGCCAGCCATCCTTTGCTGTCGATAAGGAAAGCTACGAATCTAAAACCAAGGTTGAAAAAGATTCTGACGGTAACTACAGCGAAAAAAGCAAAGTAGAGAAAACCGATGCTGCCGGTACGACTGTTACTTCGGAAAGAAAAGTAAATGTCGATGTCGATTCTAATGGTAATGTGGATAAGACAGTGAAGACTGAAGAAACCACAGATCCAAAAGGCTTGATGAATAAACAAACCGTCAAGACCAAGAGCACTTCAAAAACTAAAGATGATGGTACAACGGAAAATACGAATAAAGTAATTGTGAATGGTAAAACAGTAGAAGATGTTTCCAGAACGACTAAGCCATAAATAAGCAAAGGCCACACCTGTGAATAATGGGTGTGGCCTATTCTTTGAAGTAGCCTGTTAATAGACTATTTATTCTCAGCGTAGATTTTTGTTTCTATACCGCTTGCTAATATATCCTGCCCTGAATTTTCTACAGTGCTATAAATAGTGACTAATGAGGTGAGCGCTAAAAATGCGAGAGTTGCTGTATATATACGCATAATCAATCTCCTGTCGTAGAGGAATAACTATAAGACCGGATGTTTATAGTGGAGGCAGACCTTTGTTGCTATTGGTTGTATGGCGGATAAGACTTGCGATAAACAGCACAATAAAAATGACTGCAGCATGATGTTAATCAGGGAGCACCACTGCCATTTAAGGTTTGTCTTGATGTCGATCATGGCGATGTCATGTCATCCGATCCAAACGATACGAATCCATATGCCTGGCTCACAGAATTTGCTAAAGATTCACCGCTCATTCATCTCAAGCAAAGCTCCGTGAATAAGGGAGGGCATTGGCCCTTTACTGCCGAACACAATAAAAGTGGAAAAATTCAGGCAGAAAAAGTACTGCATACACTTAAGCAATCAGGCGCTGGCGAAGCCGAACTTATTCTTGAACTCAGCTTCCGTGAGCGCGAACCAACAGACAGCACCGTCATACCAGTATTACAGGAATCGGTGGCTTACTGGCGTAGGCATATTGCAGCATAGCATGCATATCATTATTACATTAGCGGGTCATTCGCGACGCTTCCACGAGGCAGGTTATAAAGGCCCCAAGTTCATGCTGCCTGTCGATGGCACGCCGATGATTTCCCATGTCGTCAATATGTTTAGTACGACCGATTATTTTTACTTTATCCTTAACAGTGAGCAGGTGAAGGATTATCCTGATCTTCCTGATCAGTTACGCACACTCAGAAAACGCGTTTCTATCGTCGTCATTCCTCCCCATGAGCATGGCCCCGTATGGTCTGCACTTCAGGTTAAAGATATTCCTCCCGAAGAACCTATCATTGTGAGTTACTGTGATTTCTTCGTGCGCTGGAATTATTCAAAATTCCTCCGCGAGGCAGACGGTTATGACGCCGCTATACCTGCCTTTCGCAATTTTCACCCGGCTTCATTTGGTAAAACGTATTACGCATATATGCGTGCTAATCAGACAAATGATATGCTGGAATTGCGTGAAAAAAGTAATTTCACTGCAGAGCGCCATAAAGAGCCTGCATCGGCTGGCATCTATTACTTCCGCAGCCAGGCACTCTTCCAGCATTATGCTGAGCGGTTGATGCAGGCTGGGCATTATGATGGGCTAAAGGAAGGATATGTCAGTCTGCTTGCTAATCCTATGGTGCGGGATGGCCTCAAAGTGCGTGTAACAGAAGTAGAAAAATTTATATGCCTGGGAACACCTGAAGATTACGAACAATATACCTTCTGGTCAGCTTATTTCAGAACATCCATTACTACTTCTGCTCCCACACAAAACCAAATCAATCTTATTCCAATGGCAGGCAAAGGCAGTCGTTTTAAGCAATTTGGCTATCGTGTAGGCAAACCTCTTATTCAGGTGCGTGGCAAGCCGATGATTGTTGCAGCATGTGAATCATTTCCGCAAACCACACAGTGGATATTCCTGCCACGCGAAGAAGATTTACAAAAACATCCTCTTGCCCCGGCGCTCAAACGCTTTCAGCCTGAATGCATCATTATTCCTGTTGATCATGAAACCAGCGGCCAGGCAGCGACATGTCTATTGGCAGCCCCGCATTTAAAAACAGATGCCTCATTGTTCATCGCTTCCTGTGATTATGAAACACGCTTTTCTGCTGCTGCCTGGAAAACTATTATAGAAGACCCTTCCATAGACGGAGCAATATGGACTATTCGGCTAGGGGGAATGCTTGCTAAGAATCCCACTGCTTTTGCCTATTGTGTTACTGCAGCCGATGGGAATACCGTGGAACGCGTAGTTGAAAAATCTACTATTAGTGAACATCCTGAATGCGATCCGCTTGTGGTAGGCAGTTTTTGGTTCAGACGAACAGAAGATTTTATGTTCGCGGCACGGACAGCAATTGAAAAAAACTATAATGTGAATGGTGAGCATTATGTCGGCAACAGCATTAATCTGCTTATCGAACGTGGTAGAAAGTTTGTGATTTTTGATATTGAACAATGGATTTCCTACGGCGACCCCTTTGAATTAGAAGTATATCAGTACTGGGAAGAATTTTTTGCCACACACGCTCAACCCTCAGATAATGTCGCTGCAATAGGAATGATATGAAATTACGGAGTTTTTCATGAAAACAGCGGTATTGCTTGAAAATCAAAATGTAAAAATTGAACAGCAATCACTTGCTCCGTTAGCTGTTGATAAATGCCGTGTACGTATTGTTAATGCGGGTATCTGCTCTTCTGATGTAGAGCGCGGCTTTAATAAAGGCGCCTATTTCTATCCCCTTATCATGGGACATGAGCTGGCAGGTAAAATCGTAGAAACCGGCAAGCAAGTGAAAGGTTTTAAAGCAGGAGATCGCGTAGTTATCTTTCCGTTACTACCTTGCTTTTCCTGTGAAGCCTGCACACGTGAAGCCTATGCTCAGTGCCACAACTATAGTTACTATGGCTCTCGTTGTCACGGTGGCTTCGCTGAGTATCTCGATGTAAATCCCTGGAACATTCTTACACTTCCGGACAGTGTTGCTTTTGAAGATGCCGCAGCAACGGAACCTTTATCCGTCGTTATCCATGCGCTAGAGCGCACAGACCTCAAAAACAATCTCACAAAAAACCCTCGCGTTCTTATTATTGGTGCAGGATTCTTAGGCTTACTGATGGTGCAGGCTTTACGTATCCGCCTGCCTGCGTGCGATGTCACCATCATTGATCATAATAAATTTAAACTGGATGTAGCTACATCTTACGTCAATCAAACCATTGCACTCACCAGCACTGCACAATGGGAAAAATATCTTACAACAACAAAAGAGAAAGGTTTGTTTGATGTAGTAGTTGAAGCAACAGGTACTCCGGAAGCCTTTGCACACTCGATTGCACTAGCAAAGCATGCGGGGAAAGTCGTGTGGATGGGCAACATCACTAATGACCTTACCTTATCAAAAACACTTACCAGCTCTGTGCTGCGCAAAGAACTCACCATATCTGGTACATGGAATTCTTCTTATCGTCCTGGCAAGCCAGATGACTGGAAAGAAGCGCTTAATCTTATTGAACAAGGTGTGCGCCCCTCTCAACTAGTTACCCATTTTGTATCACTGGATGAGGTGCCACACACCCTTGAACAACTCTATAATCATAAAATGGGAAAGACCCGTTTTGACTGTATTAAAGCAATGATTCGTAATGCAGTATAGTAATTCACTTTCTGAAACTCTAAAATGGCCTCTGGCAGTACTTATTGCGGTTGTAAGCTATTTCGTGTGGCCTCCTACATTTTTAGGGTTTGTGCCATACCCTACAGCATTTGAGTGGCCTACTGCCGATGTATTTTTTGCTTTAGAACGCGCAAAAGATCCACATTTTCTTATCCATGACTTTTTTACAAACAGCAGCAGCGATATTAGTCCCCGCACACCATATATGTGGTTTATAATTGCACTGACCCGCTTGTTGCAGACCGACTATTATACCATTCTTTTTGTACTCAAGACTTTGCTCGTAGTATTTCTTCCTGTGCTGGTTTTCTGGATGTTAGCAGCAATTCCCCTGGGGTGCGAAGATCGTCCGCAAGCCGTTTGTAAAAAATATATTATCCTGGCAATTGGTATTGCTATTTGTCAGTGGCCACCTCTTGTTGACGAGGTTCAGTACGCCATATGGAGACCTTTACCTCCATTGGGAGTACCTCAGGGCATTGCCTATTTACTTGTCGTTACAGGATGGCTTCTGTTTCAACGAGATACCCGCACAGGGTATGTATTGGGAAGTGTAACACTATTTGTCGCCACCTTAATACATGGGGCTAATACTATTTTTGTCAGTGGCTTTATGCTGCTTGCCTCTACATCTGTTCCTATGTTTAGGACACGCCTGATACTCGTATTACTTAGTATTTTACCCGCCGTTCTATTGGCAGATAATTACTTTGGTAGCGAATTTAAATTGCCCAGTGCAACATTCATTGAATTGTATATTAAGGAAGCACCCTTTCACAGACACCACTATCTACCTGAAGTTTTTCACCGCGATATATTCCGTCACATGATGATATATTTTGGCTTACTGAATATACTTGCCTTTATCTTCAAGTATCGCCGCCTGAGCTATCTCGGTCTAGTCTTCTGGGCTTCTTATGCTGCAGCAATCGCATTGCAGTCTATAGTTGTTAATTACATACCCTCACGTTCTCTGGCATTGCTCGGACCCGTCCGTTACGCAGAAATGGGGTATTTTATGCTGGTGTTACTCACCGCCGGCATTGCAGCACACTTGCCTGATAATCTGCTGAAGAAGATTCCTTCCATATCACAAACAGCACATCAAGCCATTAAGGTAGCATGTATGTTGGCCTGTATTGCGCTTGCACTATACGGCATGATGCAAAAGGACGATCCTAAATCTCTTCTACGTGCTGAGCAGCCACAACTATTTAACTGGATAGAAACGCATACTAAACCCGATGACGTTTTTTCCATACCATTGGAGACTGGCTGGAAATTTCAGATTACCACCACTGTAATAGCCAAACGCGCTGTGTATTATGCTGGTTTTATGGCATTCAATGATAAATATATTGTAGAGACTATGGCGCGAAAAAACTGGCTCTATGGTTCCTATAAAGAATGGAACGCGCTGCATACTAATGACGGAGGTTTTTATTGTCATATACTGGATACAAAGCGTATTCGTGCCGCCTCACAGGCCTTTCCCCTTCAGTGGATGCTAATGGCCAACGAATGTGTAGACAAACGATTAGATGGCTTACCTGTCGCCTACAAAGATGCCCGGTTTACCATTTTTCATGTAGTACCATAGGTATCTATGATGTTGTCTCTGATTATCCCCTGTTACAATGAAGCCCTAAATATTGCTGCGCTGCTTGAGCAGTGCGCCAAGGCATTTGCTCACAGAAATGACTGCGAAGTTATACTGGTAGATAACGGCTCACGTGATAATACACCAGGCGTTCTGGCAGAGTTATTGCCGCGTTATCCTTTCGTACGCACAGTAAGGGTTGATGTAAATCAAGGTTACGGCTTTGGCATACTTACTGGCCTTAAAGCAACCAAAGGGCAATGGTTGGGGTGGACACATGCTGATTTGCAGACCGATCCGGGGGATGCCCTGATGGTTCTTGATCGCGTTATACAAACCCAACATGCTCCAATCTTTTATAAAGGGCAAAGATATGGACGGCGCATTTACGATCTCTTTTTTACTATAGGGATGTCTTTATTCGATTCGCTCCTGCTTGGAGTGGGCCTATGGGATATTAATGCACAACCCACCATTTTTTCCCGCAGCTTTTTTGATTCATGGCAATCCCCTCCCCATGACTTTGCTTTAGATCTCTATGCATATTATCTGGCTAAGAAGCAAAAATTACCGATACAACGCTTTCCGGTTTTCTTTGGTAAACGAATGGCCGGTATAGCACATCTACATAATATACAGGCGAAGCTGCGTTTTACTAAACGTACTATCCTTTACACTCTTGCACTCAGAAAATCGGATATTCGTTAAATCAGATGGACCGTGCACCCATCTCTTCCAACGCGCGCACCATAGGATAATTACTCATCTGTTTAGCGATGGAAAGTGCACTCATACCGTTTCTATCAGATACATTAGGGTTAGCATGGCGAGC
>Ga0206897_1149_pt1 | contig 14446 bp, 20 predicted proteins | sample Alteio_BWOrgHeat_49_FD_152972 | JGI IMG/M metagenome (GOLD analysis project Ga0206897, IMG submission 152972) | Enriched cells from forest soil in Barre Woods Harvard Forest LTER site, Petersham, Massachusetts, United States -... | ecosystem: Environmental > Terrestrial > Soil > Temperate forest >... | reverse complement strand
TCATTGTTTTATAATCTCCATTAATTCGTTCATTAGTACTTTCATACTGTCAAGATCTAAATCTTTTTCAATATTTAATGAAAAAATGCATATTCCATTTATTGTGGAAGCCACACGCTCTGAGACCATTTTGAGGAAAAGTGTATCTGATTTTGATGGTATTACAGCAGCTGTACTTACACGACCACCTGAACTAATAGAAACAACAAGTGTTCCTATTCTTTCTTTTCCCTCAGAAATGGAAATAAAATTACCATTATCGTATGGAACAATCTGTACCAAGAAGTCTCTATGATTCACCTTGACGGTTTTTTTCGTATAACCGACCTGTGATATCAACGGCTTACTTCAGCTTACTAGACCTATATTGCTACCGGCGTAACTGCTACCTTTTTTATGGTAGCCTTTATCGTCTTAGCTTTTGTCGTTTTTGCTTTTGCAGTTTTAGCCTTTTTTACAGACTTTTTTACTGCTATTGGTTCTAGCTCAATCTCTTCTACTTCTGCAGCTTTTACAGCAACAGCTTCTAGTTGATCAGCTTCGACTCTAGCTCGTAGTTTTGCTTTGTACTTGAGGTTTCGTGGTTTAGTTCTTAGTCTGTATCCACAGCAGGGACACCAAAGACCTTCCCATTTTATGAAAATTTCACAAATCTGGCATCTTTTTTGTCCTGATGCGTAACGACCAGTTCCTACTGGCTTCTGTGCTTTGTATCTTGTGCATATTCCTTTACATGTCATATGTTGTTACCTGTTTATCATATAGTAATAGTAATTATTTAAGCATGGATCAAAAAATTCTATAATTTTAAAGTGTTTTTTATGAAATAATTATTTTAGATCCATATTATCAGCTGAACAGTTTTCAAGAAAAAAATGAAAAACACTATAAATATCTATCGTCCTTTCACATCTAGCCCAAAAGATCATCCTTAAATTGTACTTCACAAGGTTTTGTGATCGATTTTGATGTTTTTACCCAATTCTTGATAGAGGTAAGATAAGATGTCTATAACCTTCTCTTTGGGTTATGTATCTAGCTGATATCTTATCACGCTCTCCTCTCTTGTTGTAATTTTTTATTTTCAGCGATGTTTTATGTTCGTCCACAAATTCTAGTTCAAAGTGTGAACAGAATCGGAGATTTAGAGAGTTTACTATATGTAGAGCAATTTTCATGTTACCATTTCCTACTTTTACAATTTTTCTTTGAGCATTTATCCCTACTAAAATTTGAACAACATGTGATATCAAGTCGTCAGTTGTTGTGTAGACTGAACTTTCAATTTCTTTTCCATAGTAAAAAATTGATAATCCTATTCGGTTACCAGGATCAATTCCTATTACTAGTGAATTATCATTAATTCCAGATTGTAATTTTTCAACGATTTTTGCTCGTATAACCGTAGGATGATAATTAAATTCATCATCTAAGAGAACCAGATTGGCAGGCATTCTAATAGATTCAGACACAGTAGTAAGAATTAGTCTTCTGTCTGAGCTTGTTATTTCTTCTGGCAATACAGAATCATAATTTAGTTTAAGCCGTCTTAGGATATTTATGAATTTAAAATATGATCTACCTGATACCGTTGCCACTGCAATGTTATTTTGTGGTGGGTAAGATATGACTAACAATACTTGTTAGAAAATTTAAAGATTGTTTGTGTGTTGTTTTTGATCAACAAATTTCATTTAGTTGTCAATTGCAGTATAGCCATTGCAAGATCTCCTTTTGCTTCGATTAGGGCCTGAGTTGCCTTTTCTGGAGACACATTAGCCTGTTGTGCTACAAGTAGTATATCTTCTTGTTTAAAGACTGGTACTTCGAGCTCTCTTTCTTCGTAACTTTCAGCAATAATTTGAAAAATAGAATTATCTTTTGCTTTCATTTCTGTAACAGATGGTTTTGCAATGATGATTTCTTTTGTATCTGTCTTAATTATGACTTCTTGGACATTTTGTACATCCTTCATCTCAAGTCCCATTTTGTCCAACATTCTCCGCATTTCGCGGTTTCCGCCACGCATCATGGTATATTCATACTCCACTGTTTGTACTTTTTAAACTATCTCTGATCTTTACTGCGACTCCTTTTTTAAACGACTTAATCATTCTTGTAGATAGTACTGCCTTACCAACCGCGATTACTTTGTCATTATGTAGAACCGACACATCTCCACCTATCAGTATGTTTTTTCCACACCAAGTTACATGTTTACAAAAGACCGAGCTGCCTTCTTGAACAAATGCCTTAGATTCATCATCAATTTTAAGGCAGTTTTCCCGGAATTTTTTACTTTTTAGCAGGATTTGTGCAAAAAAAGGAGTAATAGCAAGACCTCCATCTGTTCTTAGTGTACAAAGCAGATTATCATTTTGATATACATGTTTTATTCGCCCAGTATTCTTTGAATAGGTAATCTTTGCGTCCTTTGGGAGATACTTTGATACTCCTTGACCAAAAAGTGCATCTAACGTATGTTTGATTTTAAGAACAGAGTCCAACAAATTATGTTAGTTGTCCCACGTTAATTATTTTTGCAATAGAAGTGACCTATATAGTAAGCCCTAACAACTATATAGAATAATTTACCAGTCATGTAACATGGGAACAAATGAAGAAATGCGAAAGATACAGTTTACAGGCAAGTCTTCATACATTGTCTCATTACCAAAACAATGGATAACAGACATGGGTCTCAAACAAGGAGATCAAGTAGCTGTAGTAAGACAAGGAGTTTCCAATTTACAAATTGTACCACTAAAACATCATAACAAACCTGTAGGTACAGAGGAGGCAACAATTGAAATCAAACCAGAAGAGGAAGATTCTACAATTGTTAGAAAACTGATCTCACTTTATCTTCTTGGGTTTACTATTATCAACGTAAAATCAAAGGTTGGAAGATTAAAGCCATCTCAGAGAAATTCCATCAAAGATGCAGTAAAGAGTATTTTGATGGGAACTGAGATTACTGCAGATTCTATTGAAGGTATAACTATTCAAGTACTCATCAACCTGTTTGAACTTTCAGTTGATGGAGCACTAAAAAGAATGCTAATAATTGCAAAATCAATGCAAAATGATGCTTTGCTTGCTCAGGAAGAAGCAAATTTTGAGTTAGCAAAGGAAGTTGTAAACAGCGACGATGAAGTTGACAGATTCAGTTTTTACATAATGAGACAACTCAAGATTGCCATACAAAATGAACATATGTTAAACGAAATGGGAATAGAAAGTCCTTACCACTGTTTGGGCTACAGACTAATAGTAAAAAACATTGAACGTCTTGGAGATCATGCAACAGAGATAGCAAAAGACTTGCTCGAATACAAGAAACCTATCAAAAAATTAGTACTTGAACCCATACATGAAATGAATACATTTACCTTATCAGTATTAGATGAGGCGTGCTTATCTCTATTCAAAAAGGATTCTAATCAGGCAGAACGAACAGTACAAAAAGCATCTGAAATTTCAAAATATGAAAGGAAGGTACAAGATAGTATGAAGACATTGAAGGATACTGAAGAAATCTATAGAGTGAGAAGAATGAGTGAAAACATACGAAGAATATCAGAATATGCAAGTGACATAGCTGAAATCGTATTGGATGTTACCATAGAAAAGACGCTTCGAAAGCAATAAGATAGTGAGGGACTGCTAATATAATATTGAAAGATTCTGCAATTCTCATAACATATGATAGAGAAGATTCACTAAAAGAAGCACTAGGTCTTTGTGATGCTGCAGGATATGAGGTTCGCAAGGTCATACAACATAGATTTCTAAACAAGTCAAAGTATGGTCTTGGAGAAGGAAAGGTAGAGGAACTCAAGGAAATGTTGAGTACAGTAAAACCTGATGTGATAATCTTTGATGAAATTCTCAAACCAAGTCAAAATTACAATTTAGCCTCTACTCTTAAGATGAACATTCTGGATAGAGAAGCTCTAATTCTTCAGATCTTTGAACGCAGAGCAAAGAGTTCAGAATCAACATTACAAGTAAAAATGGCGCAGTTAAGATATGAGATGTCAAGAGCTAGAGAAAAAGTTAGACTAGCAAAGATGGGAGAACAACCAGGATTCATGGGAATAGGAAAGTTCGAAGTTGATGTCTACTTTAATGATATCAAAAATAGAATGAACGGTGTAAAAACAAAATTAACAAAGGCATCAACTCAACGTGCTCTTCATAGACAAGCAAGAGAAAGATTTGGATTCAAAACTATCTCTCTTGCAGGATATACATCAGCAGGAAAAACTACACTTTTTAACATATTAACAGGAGAAGAAAAAGAAGAAAGTCCAAAACTTTTCACTACACTATCTACAACTACACGAAAGATCACTCTCAAAAACTCTGAAGTTTTAATTTCGGATACAGTAGGTTTCATAAGCAAGCTTCCATCATACATGGTAGCAGCATTCAAATCAACTCTTGAAGAACTTGTGTACACAGATGTTGTAATAGTTGTAATTGATATTAGTGACGACATTTTAGAACTAAGAAAAAAATTCAAGAGTTGTATTGCTACTTTAGATGAAATTGGAGTAAGTAAAGATAAAATGATTTTTGTTCTAAACAAGTCAGACTTGATTTCAAAAGAAGAAGTTGCGGAGAGAGCTAAAGAATTAGGTATGGATGATTATAAAAAATGGTTATCAGTATCTTCCACAACTAGATACAACATTAATCAATTAAAGACACTAGTATTCGAGGCAATAGATGCAATACCTATAACAGGAAGAAAAACTGAAATATCAAAACCACGAAAGCAGAGAAAATTCCAAAGATGAAGATCGAAGTTTTACGTATAGGTACACGCCTTGTCAGAGATGACAGAGTAACAACACATGTAACCTTAGTATCAAGAGCATTTGGGGCATCAAAAATATACATGTATGATGCAAATCCAGAGATTAAAGAAACTATTTCCAAAGTAAATAAGATGTGGGGCAGTGATTTTAAAGTAGAAATTATTGAAAATTGGAAGGATGTCATAAAATCGAAAAGGAAAGATTTGTTCAAAATAGTTCACTTGACAATGTATGGTGAAAACATTAACGATGTCCAGGATCAAGTAAGAAATGAAGAAAAAATTTTGATTGTGGTCGGTGCAGAAAAAGTTCCAAGAGAAGCATACAACATGGCTGATTACAACATAGCAATTGGAAACCAGCCTCATTCAGAGATCTCCGCACTTGCCATACTGCTGGATAGAATTTTGCAAGGACAACACCTCCAGAAAAAGTATTCTGATGGCGAACGGGAAATAATTCCTACAAAAAAGGGAAAAAACGTGATAGATAAAACCAATAATTGAACTAATTATATAAAAACAGGTTTAAAACCATTGATTAAATATAGAGATTGAGAAGGAAAATATACGATGTCAGTTGAACATGAAGATCCTTTTGTAAAAATTGCTGCCTTGATAGGCGGAGATGAGTATCTAAAAGTTGCCCGTTCCCTTCTCAACACAGAGGATGCCACAGATGAAGAAATAGCAAGCTCAACTGGACTTAGAATCAACATAGTTAGAAAAGTACTGTATGATCTTTTTGGTAAGGCTTTGATAACAGGGATAAGAGTAAAGGACGAAAAGAAAGGCTGGTTTGTCTATAGATGGAGAGCCAGGAGGGATGAGGTAGATAATTTCATTGAAAACCAAAAAAAGAAGATTGTGGAAAGATTGCAACAGAGAGTAGATTATGAAAACTCTGCAGACTTTTACCATTGTGGAAATGAAGACTGTCAAAAATTAACCTTTGAAAAGGCTCTCGATTTATCTTTCAAGTGTCCTACTTGCGGAAAGTTAGTAAACCTTTCAAAAAATGAAAAGCTGAAAAAGGCTTTACAGGGAAAAATAGATCAGCTACGTGATGATCTCAAACATTAAGACACATAATGTAAAACTATTTCATTTTGTATTTTCTCGATCTTTTTCAATTTAAATGAATTAGATATTTTTCCAAAACCAACGCCTTCAACCAGAGAAATTGCAGTACTTCCCCCCAGAATATATGGCGTAATAGTAACTACAATTTCATCTACCAGTTTTTCCTTGAAAAAATACCAGTTAGTTATGCCACCACCTTCAACAACAATTTTTTTAATTCCTTTTTTTCTAAGGATTTTCAATAATTTCTTTATATCAATTTTTTTCTTTCCACATCGGATTACTTGGACTCCTTTCATAGTAAATTTTTCAACGTTTCTTGGAGAATTTTCGGATACAACTAGTATTGTGAGAATGTTTTTTGCAGTTTTGATCACATTTGATTTTGTAGATAAACTACCTTTTGAATCAAGAATAACACGAATAGGATTATTTCCTTTCACATAACGAACAGTAAGTAACGGATCGTCAATATTTACAGTATTTTTTCCTACTAGTACAGCATCAACACTTTTTCGAAGATTATGAACTCTTATCAGATCTTTTCTAGACGATAGATTGGATCTTCGTGTACGAGTAGCTATCTTTCCATCAATGCTGATGGCGGCACTGAGAATTACATATGGTCTAGATTTTTCCATGCACTAGTTTTCCTTCATACATTACTGCTTTTATTGTATTTTCTGAAGCTCGTTGTACTACTGAAGCATGTGGGTTATGCATTGGTTCTAGATCAATTGAGTGTTTTTCAATAAATATACAGTCTGCTATTTTTTTATTTTGAATAATTCCCACTTTACCTCCCAAAAGATTTGAAGCGTTAGTAGTAGCCATTTTGAGTATGTCTTTTGCTGGTAGCCTTTTTTTCTTAATACCCATTGAAACCTTCCAAAGATAATCCATTTCCCGGAATATGTCAGGCGAGTTTATCATCACATTATCAGTCCCAATTGCAACATTACAGCCAGCGTCTAGCATGAGATTTACATCAGGAATACCTTCTGCAAGAGACCCATTTGCTCTGGGACATACAACAATACTTGTTTTATTTCTGATTGCCATCACAAGATCTTTTTTTGAGGCATAAGTCATATGAACCAAGAAATTTGGCTTGGCAAGTAGAGCTCTCTGAGTCTCGGTTTTTCCAGATATTTTTTTTGATATTTTATTACTTTCTTCAGTTTCGGCCGAATGTATAGCACGAATCTTTTTTGTCTTTGCAAAGTATCGTAATGCAGAATCACTAAACTCATTTGGACCGCTAACGCCAACTCCATCACAATTCATTAGAAGATTTTGAAGATCTGATTTATTGGATTTTGGAATAGGTGTATCATTTTTGATTGCATTAGAGTCTTGATAATATTCAATTCTTCCCAAAATAACAGGTCTTATTGAAATACCAGATGCTGCATTTTTTAGTAGATTAATTCCTTCAATACCACCTTCCCGAAAATCAATGAAAGATGTTATTCCTTTTTTAATCATTGAGATACATGAATTTTTGACAAAGCTTGTTAGATGAGATTTATTAGAATTTTTGAGAATTTTTTGTTTAAATCCACCAATTGGATGTATCTTTTCCTCAACGTCTGAATCTATTCCTATGTCTTTTGCTATAGAATCTCCAATATGTGTATGAGAATTAATTAGTCCAGGCATCATTAATAGACCTTCACCATCAAGTACTGATTCATCTTTGAGAGGCGGAAATTTTGTCCCTATTTGTTCAATATATTTTCCAGAAATTCTTACGCTGGCATTTTGAACATAATCTAGCTCTGTACCATAAAAAAGGCTGATGTTTCTTATCAGCATGTTGTCTCAAGAATTCGTGTATCTTTTTTTCCAGAATCTCTAAGTTCACGGATTTTATCTAATGATTGAGTAGCCAGTTTTGCAGCATCTCTTCCTGTTTTTGCGGTTCCAATTCCACAGTTAAAAGAAATATCATATTTTTGTTTTATAATTTCAAGAAACTTTGTTATTTCATCCTTGTTGAAACCAGAACTTATTATCATAAAATTATCTCCACCCATGAAAAATGCAAGTGAGTTTCGTTGGAGGAAAAACTCTGACATTTCAGAATACAATTTAATAATAAGTGAAGATACTTCATAAGGCGATTTTTTTGCAGAGACTGAAGTAGAACCATCTACATCCATGTGTACAATCTGAACTAGATCTGTATCATTTTTCAATTGTAGTCCAAAGATATTATGATCCTTACTTAGACTTGAGTTAGATCTTCGTGCCTTGTCAGCATTTGAACTTGCTTCAAATGGAGTATTTCCTTGTCCAATAGACATAGACAAACCTAACTCAAATGATTTTACTAGTTGTTTTTGAATTTCAATATGATCGTCAACTGAAAGACCATTACTTATTACAAAGATTTCATCAAATCTATTAGGAAATGCAAGACAATTTTTTTGTGAGAATAAATTTTGTATTTCTTGGTACAATGATGCTTGAAGCATCTGAAGTCTATGTTCTCGATCGCTGCCCAAAGTCAGAGTCCATGGCCCATACCCAGTAATCTTAATTATAGTTAGTTGGATCATTTTCTAATTTTCTCCAGTTCTTCAGATAATTTCTTTGCAGCCTCAACAGCTCTCTCAGCTACAGGTCGTATTCTCTGATGTGCCTGCCTATCGCTCATTCCAGGTCCTGTTATTCCCAATGTCACTGGTTTTTGATGTTTTATTGAAAGATCCACTATTGCTTTTGCAGTAACATGTGAAATGAGTTCATCGTGTTTTGTTTGTCCTTTGATTACAGCTCCAAGAGTTACCACTGCATTAACATCTTTTCTTTGTAATAGAGTATCAATTAAGAGAGGCATATCAAATACACCTGGTACTTTGACGGTATACTTCACATTCATCTTCAATACGTTTGCTTTTTCTATAGCAAGATCAAGCATTTTAGAGGTTATTTCACTATTAAACTCGGCAACCACAATTGCTATATTCAAAATTAATGCTCCTTGGAGAATTTAACAAGTTCAGTACCATCAAAATATGGTATCGCATTATCCTTGGCATATTTTTTTGCCTTGTCCGTAGATAATGCAGTATATGTTTGAGAGTCTAACATTTCACATATTGCTGTAACTGGTGAAAGTCCTGCAAGTTTCATTAGGTAAATAGACATTTCAGTATGTCCAAGCCTATTTGATAATAATCCTTCGGAGGCAATAAGTAGCGGAACATGACCAGGCGTCTTGAAATTAGAATTGAAAATTTCTTTTTTGTCAATATTCTCATTTTTATATAATTTTGCCATTTCAGAAATCGTAAATGCTCTTTCTTTATCTGTTATTCCAGTGAACGTATCTTTATGATTAATTGAGATTGAAAATGATGGTCGATCGCCATAAGGAGCAGTGCCAATTACCATCTTCTTTAAGCCTGCATTGAAATTTTGAGAATTGAAAAGAATTTCATGCATATAGTCTAATCCCAAACTTGATGCAAGCGCATGATTAATTGACATGCAAATTAGTCCTCCAGCATCCATGCGCATACGCGCTATATGCTTTGGAGTTACAAATTCTGCTGCAACTACCATATCTACCTCATTTTCACGTTTACCCTCATCATGAAGTAGAATAAAGTCACCTCTTCTAAGAGATGAGAGTGCTTCATCTAAGGACATATACTGATCAGCTTTTCATTATTGTTATAAATCTTACTAGAAAATTGGTAATTACCAAAATAGTGGTAATGGATTAATCTTTAGATAAAATATATTTTCCAAGGATGTCAGTTTCAATATTAACTTTGTCGCCAACTTTTTTGTAACGCAGATTAGTTATTTGCATAGTATGTGGTATTATTGAAACAGAAAATTGATCTTTTAACGTATCAATAACTGTTAGACTAATACCATCAACTGTTATCGAACCTTTTTTGATGATATATTTTGATAATTCTTTTGTAAGTTTCATCCAGACTTGTATTTGGTTGGATTGTTTTTCAATCTTAGAAATGATACCAACACCATCCACATGTCCTAGTACAAAGTGTCCTTCAAGTCGTTCACCAATTTTGAGACTTCTTTCAATGTTGACTTTATCACCGCGTTCCAAAGATCCTAAATTAGTTTTCTTTATTGTTTCACCAACCATTTCAAATTCTGTGATTCCCTTTGAGATACCTACTGCAGTAAGACATACTCCATTTATTGCCACACTATCACCTACTTTGAGGCCTTTTGCAATTTTACCAAGACTGATTTTCATTTTTGCTGCACTACGGTTACTTGTTTTTTTATCAAATCCTACAATACTACCAAGACCTTCAATTATGCCAGTAAACATGATTAACAATTCTTATCCGCTTTAAGATGATTTATGTTTATCAAATAATAGATACTATACAATTTAGTCATTATTTTACTGAATTCAACAGAGTTACGGCTCGCTTGTAGTGTACTTCATCAATCATCTTTCCATCAACGGTAGTGGCTCCTTTCTTATTTTTTTTGGCTAAATCATATGCATTCATAACTTTTTTTGCCCATTCTATTTCTATAAGGGTAGGATAGAATACATTATGAACAATATCTACTTGATTAGGATGAATGATGCTTTTGCCTACATATCCAAGATTTTTGGCAGTAAGAGAATCTTGTTTTAATCCAGAAATATCATCAAGATCTTGCCATATTGCATCAATTGCATATTTTCCTGCAGCTCTTGCATCCACTGGAACTTTTGCCCTTGAATATGTAGCCCCTTCTGGCTTTTTTGTATACTCTACACCAAGATCATTTAACAGATCAAATACGCCAAAGACCAAGGCTGAGACTCTTTTGCTACATGATGCAATAGAATATGCATTTACAACACCCTGAGTAGACTCTATTGATGCCATAAGTTCTATAGGCTTTAGTTTACGTTTTTTTTCTAATCCTACCATGATTTTTTCAATTTTCTTTATCTCGCTTGCGGTGTTTACTTTTGGAATCACTATACCATCAACACCTTTCTGGATAATTTCTGATAGGTCATCAGGTATTATTCCAGATGCAGGAGAATTGGTTCGCACGTAAATTTCAGAATTATATTCAGATCTATTTTGTAATGCATGTTTTATCAGATTTCTTGCGGATTTTTTTTCTCCTAGTGGAACAGAGTCTTCCAGATCAAAACATACAATGTCTGCCTGGAGAGATTTTGCTTTTTCCAAGAATCGACTATTATTGCCTGGAACAAACAAAAGACTACGTAGGAGTCTTGCCATGGATAGAAAGAGTTTATGGTTTAAGCAAGATTTTGCCGACTAATCCCTTACCAGTAAGCATCTTGGTATGTGCTTCTGCGGCATTTTCAAAGTTATATACTGAATCTATTGTAGATTTAATTTTCTTTTTACCCATCCAATACAATCCTTGCTCTAGTTCTGCCTTTGTTCCTTGTGTAGAACCCAAGATATTGGTTCCTTTGAAGAAGATATGTCTCAAGTCAGTCTTTGCGTCATACCCGGTAGTTGCTCCACAGGTTACCAGTGTTCCTCCATATTTTAACAAGGTAAGCTGATCATTCCAGTGTGTTTGACCAATGTGATCAAATGAAATATCAATACCACCAAATGGTTTTGCAATTTGTCTTACTTCTTTAGCCCAATCTGCTTTTCTATGATCAACTGCAAAATCTGCTCCAATCTCTTTTAGTTTGTCTAGTTTGTCTGGACTTCCTGTAGCAATTACATTACAGTTGTATAGTTTTGCAATCTGAATTCCAAAGCTTCCCACACCAGAACCTCCTCCCATGATAAGGACTGTTTGACCAGGATGAATTCTTGCTCTTCCTACAAGCATGTGCCATGAGGTAAGTAATGTCATAGAAGCTGCTGCAGCTTCATCAAAGCTTACGCCTTCTGGAATTTTTGCAACATTAACTTCAGGCAAGTGTGTAATTTCCGAAAATGCACCCCAAGTAGGTCCTGTTTGAAATCCCCAGATGGTTCTCTTTTGACAATCATATTCACGTCCGTCAGTACATGCTTCACATACTCTGCATGACATGTTTGAGTGTGAAACAACTCTGTCACCAACTTTGAAATTAGTAACGTCTTCTCCTATTGCAATAACTTCTCCTGCAGCATCTGAACCTGAGACATGTGGTAATGGTACAGCAACTGGTTGCCCTCTCATTCCCCAGATATCATTATAATTTAGGGCCGCTGCCTTGACACTGAAAACAACTTCATTTGGCTTTGGTTTTGGATCAGGTAATTCTTTTACACTTAGAATTGATTTGTAATCATCATTTGGAGCATACTTATCATAAACAACTGCTTTCATATTTGTAATCGTTCAATTTACCCCTAATATATTTTCCCTAGAGAACTACTTGCGGTTAATCTTGAAATCTCGTTTAGGCTGTTGTGTTGACAATAAAATTTGCTTTAACTGATCATCAGAAATTTGTGAATTTAACCTTCCTTGAGACGCCAATCCTAAGAGATAATTTTCGACCATTGCTGCAAGATCGGGTTTAACCAATCTAACATTATTCAGCCTTAATCTAGCTTCAGCTGTTAGAAGAGTTTTTAGTGCATTTTCCTTTAAAGCAGAAACTTCGGCATCGCTTGGATTTCTATCATCATTTGGATTATGAGAGCTCATGATGCCACTAGGAATATTTCTTCAGATTTGGATTCTTTACAATCAATTCATTCAAGATTTCAGTTGATAGTCTATCAAGTTTCTTCATACCCTCATGAGATATTGTTCTACCTTTTCCTTCAACTTTATCTAGATAACCTAATTTTTCTAAACTATGTACTGCTGTTCTAATTATTGCACCGCCAGCATCTCTGTGATGAGCTCCTCCGTAACCAACAGGTTTTGTACCTCCATACATTGATCTTAGATCATTTATGCCAATAGGTCCGTGCAAGTAAATTTTTCTTAGAAGAGATGCACATCTAGTGTAATACCAATCACTCTGTTGTGGAGGTTTTACTGCATGAGCACCAGTCTTAACAAATGGAATCCAGCTTGGTTGTACAATATCTTCATTCTTTAAAGTCTCGGATAATTTACCGATCAATAAATCCGCTGGTACATCGTATGCCTTTGCCATAAAAACCAAAATTCAAAGTTCGTCTTATAAATCATTGACCTATTGGAATTTGTTTTTTAATTATCTTTCTATATGTATGATTACAGAAAGTACAGGTAATGCGTATTGATTTAACATTGCTCCTGCCTATTCGTATCCTTGCTGTAAATCCCGGCACGATAAATTTTTTACATTTTTTGCAATAATTTGACCTTAACTCATATGGCATTCTAATACGGTATTTCGTACAAAGCCTTTTGGCAAGTAATGCTTGCCTTTCTGCCAATTCTGGATTAGATCTAGCGTTAGATATGGCATTTTTAATTAGGATTTTCATTCGTTCTATTATGAGATCCTTAATTGCAGGTTTCATGTTGTTTAATAATTCCCACCCTTAAAATACAATCTTGCTCTCGCTTGTAATAACAGAATCTGCGTTAGAACTGGTACCTATAGAGTTACAAAGACATAATTCTGTTACAGCATCTGCTAGAAGATTTAACAAAAGACCATCTGAAATTTTACTGGACGTATCATGGCATTTTGCTGCAATGAAGGGAATCAAAAATGAGATAAAAAGAGGAAGACCGGATCTGGTTCATTTCTCTCTACTTGAGGCTTGTAGCATTCCTCTCTATTTTGAAAATAAGTTGAATGTGTTTGTTCATACCATTGATGATAAGGTTATTTTCATAGGTCAAAATGTAAGATTACCGAAATCATATCATAGGTTCATAGGACTTGTTGAAAAATTATATGCAACTAAAGAAATCAAAGAAAACAACAATGCACTTCTTACATTGAAAGACATGAGTTTTGGAGAATTAATTAAAAAAATCAATCCAGAACAAACAATTGCACTTTCAAGCAAAGGTATCAAAAGCTCTTATCAAAAATTAGCTGAGGAGGTAAAAGATAACACTTGTCTTGTAGTAGGAGGATTTTCAAAAGGTCAATTTTCTGATAAGAATAAAGAATATTTTGACAAGACAGTGTCTGTGGACAATAATCCACTTGAAGCTCATATCATAATTTCGCGCATACTCTATGAACACGAAAAAAGAATTATTATGTAGGTCCAAGATTGGCACAGTGAGCGGTCGTAGTATAGTTTGGTTAGTACACTGGCCTTCCAAGCCCGTTACCCGGGTTCAAATCCCGGCGACCGCATTCTAATATTTTATCATGAAATTATTCCAATCAAGATCAAATATTGGATAGAACCAACAAATGTATTATCATCAATTTCATTTGTAAACCACAAGTGAGCATTTTTCTGGAACCAGTGAGGTATTGTGGAAACAGTGTTTTTTCCATTATTGGATTGGATTATGTTATGTTCCATTAGATAATCAATTACAGAGTAAAAATTCCCATCATGTGCATTCCCATCTGACCATAAACCTGCGACTTGTTTTGTCCAAATAGGAATAGTAGGTCCATACGTCGTCATATTCTGTGGT
>Ga0206897_1147_pt1 | contig 14650 bp, 11 predicted proteins | sample Alteio_BWOrgHeat_49_FD_152972 | JGI IMG/M metagenome (GOLD analysis project Ga0206897, IMG submission 152972) | Enriched cells from forest soil in Barre Woods Harvard Forest LTER site, Petersham, Massachusetts, United States -... | ecosystem: Environmental > Terrestrial > Soil > Temperate forest >... | reverse complement strand
ATTTCATTTTTGCTCGCATATACTGCGTCCGCACGGTGGCGTGCGATACGCCCAGGATCTCTGCGATCTCCTCCTGGTCATACCCTTCGAAAAGATACAAGGTCAGCACCGTCCGGTAACCATTGGGCAATAAGGTTACTGCTTTTTTAATGTCCTCGACTTTCAATTGCAATTCCTGTTCATCCGGCCCGTCTTCTTCCGCTACATTCCCTATATTGGTCTTTTCGATATCTATAAGGTCCATTTTGCGTTTGCGGAGCTGGTTGATGGACTTGTTGATCACGATCCGTTTCAACCAGGCGCCAAAGGTGGATTTATAATGGAAATCTTCCAGGGATCGAAAGGCATCCGTAAAAGCTTCCTGCATCACATCTTCCGCATCCCCCGTATGGTTGACGATACGCAGGCTCGTATTATACATCGCCTTGGCGTATTTCTGATAGATCGCCTCGTAAGCCCGGGAATCCCCCCGCTTGCAGCGCTCTACCAGTTCGTCGTGTAGTATTGGCTCCGTCAATTCCAATCGGATTGTTTTTGCATTCATGTGTCGTTTCGGCCGGCCTGCCTAACCTGCCTACATAATAAGTACACGGAAGTTTCCCCCATGTTGCATCGCGGTCAAAAAAACACCCGAACCGTCAACGGCGGTTCGTCCGTCAGGACAGACATTAGCCTATATTTCCTATCTTAGCCATAGAAAATCAACAAACTGCCCCGCATGGCCGCCACTTCAAAAATAGATATTTTTCAAAGCCCTGATTACTTCCAGCTGGATGAATTGCTCACGGAAGAGCATCGGCTTGTCCGGGATTCGGTGCGGAGCTATGTCAAAAAAGAGATCTCGCCGATCATCGAGGACTATGCGCAAAAAGCGGAATTCCCACAGCAGATCGTCGCTCAGCTGGGGCATATGGGCTGTTTCGGGCCTACTATCCCGACGCAGTACGGTGGCGGCGGACTGGATTACATCAGTTACGGACTGATGATGCAGGAGCTGGAACGGGGCGATAGCGGCGTCCGTAGCACGGCGAGCGTCCAGGGTTCTTTGGTCATGTTCCCCATCTACGAATTTGGCAGCGAGGAGCAACGCAGGAAATACCTCCCCAAACTGGCTTCGGGGGAATGGCTGGGTTGTTTTGGACTCACGGAACCCGATCACGGCAGCGATCCAGGTGGAATGTTGACAAATATCAAAGATGCGGGCGACCATGTGATCCTCAACGGCAGCAAGATGTGGATCAGCAATGCCCCTTTTTCCCAAATTGCCGTCGTTTGGGCCAAAGACCAGGAGGGTATCATCAGAGGCATCATCGTCGAAAGGGGCATGGAAGGCTTTTCCACCCCTACAACCCATGGCAAATGGAGCCTCCGGGCCTCGGCCACGGGAGAGCTGGTTTTCGACAATGTCCGGGTCCCCAGGGAAAATATCCTGCCGAACGTCCAGGGCCTCAAAGGCCCGTTGAGCTGTCTCACCAAGGCCCGGTATGGCATCGCCTGGGGTGTCATTGGCGCCGCGATGGACTGCTATGATACCGCCTTACGTTACAGCAAGGAACGCGTACAGTTCGGCCGGCCGATCGCCGGCTTCCAGCTGCAGCAGAAAAAGCTGGCGGAGATGATCACGGAGATCACCAAGGCCCAGCTTTTAAACTGGCGCCTCGGGGTCCTGATGAACGAAAAAAAGGCTACACCCGGTCAGGTCTCCATGGCGAAACGGAACGGCTGTGAAATCGCCTCCGCCATCGCCAGGGAAGCGCGGCAGGTACTCGGCGGCATGGGCATCACCGGCGAATACCCGATCATGCGTCATATGATGAACATTGAAAGCGTCCTCACCTACGAAGGCACACACGATATTCATCTACTCATAACTGGTATGGATATCACGGGATTAAACGCATTTAAATGAAAATATTCCTCATAGGCTTCATGGGCTCCGGCAAAACGCATTGGGGTCGCCGGCTGGGAGCAAAACTCAACCTCCCGTTCTATGATCTCGACACCGTGATCACAGAACAGGAAAAAAGATCCGTGGCGGAGATCTTTGCGGAAAAAGGAGAAGAATACTTCCGCTACCAGGAGAAAGAAACCCTCGAGCGGATTTCCGCCGAACAGGAAAGCTTTATCCTGTCCTGCGGCGGCGGCACCCCCTGTTTCTTCAATAACATCGAATTTATGAAGAAGAACGGCAAGGTGATCTGGCTCAACACCTCCATCGACGTGCTCACCGAGCGGCTGCACAAGGAGCGGCAGAGCCGACCGTTGATCTCCGAGGTGGATGACGAGGACCTGCGTCGCCATATCATCCGCAAACTCAGCGAACGCCGGATGTATTATCAGCAAGCCGACGTAACCGTCGGCGAAGAGAACACCAACCTCGACGAATTGATCCGTATACTACTACAAAACCAGGCACCGGACCGGCTAAAAGAAGAACTATGAACCGTAATTTCCTGTCCATCGCGGCCCTGCTGGGCGCCCTTTCCGTAATACTCGGCGCCTTCGCCGCCCACTCCCTGCGCTCTATGGCCAGTGCAGACACCGTAGCCATCTTCGAGACCGGTGTCCGCTATCAGTTCTATCATACTTTCGCCCTTTTCATCGTCGCCTTCGCCTCGGAAAAGAACAATAACAAATGGATGATCTGGGCCGGCAACTGCTTCATCACGGGCATCATCCTGTTCTGCGGCTCCCTTTACGCCCTCACCGCGCTGGCGATTGCCGAGAACACCCACAAAACCCTCGTCGGCATCGCCACGCCCATTGGCGGCATCTTCTTCATCCTCGGCTGGATCTTCCTTTACATCGGCATCACCCGAAAGGAGAAATAAAGCCTTAAGCGGAATCTCGCTGCTTAAAGCTGCAAGTAGAACGTCGTCTTCGTGCCCTCCCAGTTCTCGATATTGAACTCGCCCTCGATCGACGCCATCCGCTTTTTCATATTGGTCAGCCCATTGCCGAACTTCCGCAGCTTCTCCATGTTGATCCCGACGCCGTCGTCCTGGATCTCGATGATCAGCCGTTCGGCAACCACGACATTGATCCGGACCACCGAACTCTGAGAATGTTTGAGCACATTATTCAGCGCCTCCTTGACGGAAAGGAAGATATTCCGCCGTTTCTCTCCACTGATGTCCCGGTGCGGGATGACGGCAGGCATCGTAAAACGGCAGTCGATGGCGGTACTCTCGAAGAACTCCACGGCATAGCTCCGGATATAAGCCACCAGGTTCTCCACCGTATCGTTGGAGCTCGTCATCGTCCAGATGATCGTATTCATCTTGTTGAGCAGCTCGTTGGCGGAATTAGAGATCTTTTCTATCTCCGGGAGGGTTTGGTCCTTCATCTTGCTTTTCACGATCTCGCTCATCAGCCGGATGGCCGTGACGCCCGAGCCCAGCTCGTCATGCATATCCACGGAGATACGGTTCCGCTCGTCCTGCTTGGCCGCTAATATGGCCACCTGCTTTTCCATCTCTTTTCGCTCGGTCTCGAGCTTCATTTTTTCCTCTTTTTGCGTGCTCTGGATAATCTCCATCTTATTTTTATACGTCAGGGCGAAAAGGAAGAACAAGAGCTCGATGGTGATGCCCGCTTCATAGTAGAACAACGCCGCGTTCAGCACAGAACTACCCTGCACGACTTTGATACCCGTGGAGATCATCACCTGCGAAACGATGGACAACAGGCAAAGCGAGATATTCCCATAAACGATATAATTCATCAGCCGGTTGCGATAGCGAAGCCCCTTGAAGATGAACACCACGGAGATCGCCAGCAAAAAGAGCTTGGTGGATACTTCGAAGTTATTGGCGATGCGAAAATCCGGAGAACTAAAATAGAAGACCACATAGCCGCAGGTGAGAACGCCGATTCCCACGCAGCCCCAGAACAAAAAACGGTCCAGCGAGTGGTACAGTTTGTTGGTCTCCAGGAACCGCCGGTGAAAAGCGATATAGCATACATAGCCCATCGAGAAGATCAGGTTGTCGAAAAAGCTTTCAAAAAAGAAATTAAAGGAAGTAGCGCTTTGATGCAAAACCGCCTTCAGGAAGAGCATGGCGCCGATACAGACCGAATAGCCGATATAATAAAGGAACTCTATTTTGCCACTTTGCAGGTATTCGCTGGTGGCATAAAAGATCATCATCAACATGATGCCCGCAAAAAGATTGGTAGTGATATCGATGCTGGTCTTGTTGCGGTGCTGGAGCAGGATGCCTTCCCGGATCAGGCTGTCGGTGGTAAGAGTAGGGGCGAGCGCGTTGGAAGCGGCCTTTATAAACGAGCACACCGCAAAAAAGGTTCCCGAATCATGCGCCGCCAGAGTAATTTTACGATAGCCGAGACTGTCGGCGTCCATCGGCAGGCTGTCCGGCAGCTCCCTGACCCGAAAATCGCCGTCCTGTCTGTATAACTTGATATAGTCGATCAGGAACCCGGGACAGAAATAGGCGCTTTGGAGCTGCTCGCTGCTGTTGACCAGCTTGAACCGGAGCACGGTCTTCCGGTTGATCAGGGCCGGTGGGACGAAATGAAGGTATTTCGTGGTCCCTTTTTTGTAAGGAAGGGAGGACAACCGGCTGATGTCGATCGTGGCGCCGGGGGTGAAATAGATCCAGCTATTGGCGGAGATATCGGTGAGTAGCCCTGTTTTAGCCAGGTCGGCCGCTGGCGGCACGGCAGGAGTTTGTGCCTGGCTTTTAACAGCCACAGCCAGCAGTAACAGGCTCAATAGGACGCGCACGAGGAGTTTTTTTAAAGGTAAAGTAAATAATTCTAATATTGCGTCCCTAACTTGACCGAGTCCAGTCGCAAATATTATCTTTGTATCCATGGCAAAATCGAAGTCCAAGAAGAGCCAGAAGCCCGCTCCCGACAAGCTGAAAGCTGAAAAAGAATCCAGGGTTACAGCTAAGCAGCTTGTAAAAGACGAGCGTACCCATAAGATCACCGGGGCCGTCTTTCTCCTGCTGGCACTCTTTCTTTTCATCGCCTTTACTTCTTTTCTCTTTACCTGGCAGGATGATCAGGATAAGGTGCAGCATGGTATTTCCATGCTCTGGTCGCGCAGCACAAAAACTGCGAATCTGTTGGGAAACCTGGGTGCCCTCGTATCCTACGAATTTTTCTTCAATGGCTTTGGACTGGCGTCCTACCTCTTTTGTTCTGTCTTTTTTATCGTCGGCGTCAACCTGCTTTTCGCCCGTCGCGTCTTCTCCATCTCGCGGAATATCCGCTATGTGCTTTCCGGGCTGATCTACTTTTCCGTAGCCTTTGCTTTTATCACCACCGGCAGCGGCTTTGCCTGGGGTGGAGCCGTAGGGTCGATGGTGGCGGATTGGCTTACGCATGTCCTGGGATTTATCGGTACTGCCGCCCTCTTGCTTGTGACCGGGCTCGCCTGGATCATCTGGCGGTTCAACCCCGTATTCAAGGTGCCCAAACTGCCGGCCCGGGATAAATCCCCGGTACCCGTTCCCGAACCCGAAGCCATCGAACCCGAAGCCCAGCCCGAACCCAAAACAAAAGGCAAGAAAGGCGCGAAACTCTTCGTCGACGAATCCTTCAACCAGATCAAGGGACAAGGCAATGTCCTTAAAGAGGATGGGGGAGTAGTGGCCATCGCCCCACACCCCGACCTGGAACAGCCCATCGAATTCACGATTACGGAACGGGACGATGAACCCCCTTTTGAACCCGACCCGAGCCCCTTGCTGCAGCCATTGGCCGCACCCCCGCTGGACGATGAGCTCGACGAGGATCCGGGTGAAGAACCGCCGCCCCCGCTGACCATACCGCCCATTCCTCCTATCGCAAAAAAGCCCGCCACGGGAAACATAGAACTCGAGATCAAGACCAGCCCGCAACCGCTGGACGCGGAGGCCGAACCCGTCGAGTCCCTGTTGCCCGGGAACATGCCGGATTACGAGCCCACCCTCGATCTGCGCGATTATAAATATCCCGGCCTCGAGCTGCTCGAAGCCCATGGCAGCGAAAAGATCGTCCAGGACCCTGGCGAGCTCGAAGCGAACAAGAACCAGATCATCAATACCCTCAAGAACTACGATATCTCCATCTCCAAGATCAGCGCCACCGTGGGACCTACCGTGACCCTGTACGAGATCGTTCCTGCCGCGGGTGTTCGCATCTCCAGGATCAAAAACCTGGAAGACGATATCGCCCTAAGCCTGGCGGCCCTCGGCATCCGCATCATCGCCCCCATCCCCGGCAAAGGAACCATCGGTATCGAAGTCCCCAACGTCAAGAAAACGGTGGTGAGCATGCGCACCCTGCTGTCCTCCGATAAATTTCAGCATAGCAACTACAGTCTGCCCATCGCCATCGGGAAAAAGATCGACAACGAAAACTTCATCGTCGACCTCGCCTCCATGCCCCACCTGCTCATGGCCGGGGCCACCGGTCAGGGTAAATCCGTAGGGCTGAACGCCATCCTGGTCTCCCTGCTATATAAAAAACATCCGTCCCAGCTGAAGCTCGTCCTCGTCGACCCCAAAAAGGTAGAGCTCAGCATTTATCGCACTATCGAAAAACATTTCCTGGCGAAATTGCCCGGCGAAGAAGAGGCCATCATCACCGATACGAAAAAGGTCATTCATACCCTGAACGCCCTCTGTATCGAGATGGACAACCGCTACGACCTGCTCAAAGAGGCCAACGCCCGAAATATCAAGGAGTACAACGAGAAATTCATCAAACGGCGGCTCAACCCCCAAAAAGGACATCAATTCCTGCCCTTCATTGTACTCGTCGTCGACGAATTCGCCGATCTGATCATGACGGCGGGAAAAGAGGTGGAAATGCCCATCGCCCGCCTGGCGCAGCTGGCGCGTGCCGTCGGTATCCACCTGATCATCGCCACGCAGCGACCTTCCGTCAATATCATCACGGGTACCATCAAGGCCAACTTCCCGGCCCGTGTGGCTTTCAAAGTATCTTCCAAGATCGACTCGCGCACCATCCTCGACGCCGGCGGCGCCGACCAGCTCATCGGCAAAGGGGATATGCTGATCTCTCACAACGGCGAGATCACCCGCCTCCAATGCGCCTTCGTAGATACGCCGGAAGTCGAAGAGATCACCCAGTTCATCGGCAAACAACGGGGTTATCCCGAGGCCTATAAATTGCCGGAATATGTCGACGAAAAGGAGCTGGAAGCAAAGGGTTTCGATCTGGAGGATAGAGACCCCCTTTTTGAAGAAGCAGCCCGGCTCATCGTCGCCAACCAATTGGGTTCTACCTCCCTCATCCAGCGGAAAATGAAGCTCGGGTACAACCGGGCCGGAAGGCTCATGGATCAACTGGAAGCGGCCGGCGTAGTGGGGCCGGGACAAGGTAGTAAACCCCGCGATGTGCTAATAAAAACCGAAATGGAGCTCGATCAGTACCTGAATCCGTAGTTTGGAGAAGTTTTTGAGCTATCTTCGCGGCGCGGATCAGCCGCCCAGACCTGAGTATTCCTAACCACCAATAAACATTGTAACGTGAACAGATCTGTCTTCTTGAGTGTACTTCTTGGATGTGTGTGTTTCGCCGCGCAGGCCCAGAACAACAGTCTCGGCAAAAGCGACCCCGATGCTAAAAAAGTCCTCGACGCCCTGAGCGCCAAACTCAAATCCTATACGGCTGTTCAATCCGGCTTCACCCTCAAGGTCATGGATGCTAAAGGCGCCCTTCAGGGAAGCAAAAGCGGCACGATCTATCTCAAAGGCAATCGCTATCATATCAATATCCCCGGCGGCCAGGACATTTACTGCGATGGCAAAGACGTCTGGACCTATGACAAGAACTCCAACGAAACGACCATCACCAAATCCGATCCCTCCACACAAACGCTCAGCCCGGATAAATTCTTCACCAATTTCTACGACAAGGATTTTCTTTACAAGCTCAATGGCGAAAACAAGGTTGGTGCCCACACCGTGCAGGAAGTGGAGCTGACGCCCGTTGACAAAACGAAATCTTTCTTCAAGGCCCTGCTGGAGATCGACAAGACCTCGCATACCCTCGTCAGCGTCCGCTGGTTCGACAAAACCGGCAACCGCTATTCGCTCGACATCACCAGGCTCAATGGCAATGCGCCCCTCACCGACGACCAGTTAGCCTATAACAAGGCAAAACACCCCGGCGCGGAAGAAGTGGATCTCCGGAACTAAGCGCGGCTATTTCCCCCATCTAAACGTGTCGATGGTAAACCCCGCCAGGTCTATCACCCGGTCCACTACGGTCGCGGCGACCTCTTCGATGGTTGTGGGCAGACTATAGAAGGAAGGCGTGGCGGGACAAATGATGCCCCCGGCCAGCGTCACCGTTTCCATGTTTCGGATATGGATGAGATTATAGGGAGTATCCCGCACGACACAGATCAGCTTGCGCCGCTCTTTGAGCACGACGTCGGCAGCCCGGGTGATCAGGTCGTTCGATACGCCTGTAGCGATCCGCCCAAGCGTTCCCATGGAACAGGGGATGATGATCATGGTGTCGTATTTGCCTGATCCTGAGGCAAAAGGGGCCCCGAAATCCTGTTGGGAAAAAAAGGGGAAGGAATAGCCTGAATAGGACGTATCGCCCAGCTCGGTCCGCCAGACCTCTTTGGCATTCTCCGTCATCACAACGGCTACCGCCTCCCACTGATCCGGGATGCGGGCGAATTTGTCCAACAATTGCCTGGCATAAACGGATCCCGAGGCTCCCGTGACCGCCACTAAAATTTTCCGCATTGATTGACGTTTAAGTTACATTTGTACGTATCAAAAGTATGAACCGAGCGCCAATGAAACCTTATTTTCTCATTCTTCTACTACTCGCCGGTACCGGTTCGCTGCTCATCAGTGCCCGCAAGCCTCTGCCCGCACCCGCCGGCGCGGCCGCGTCGGCAACCGCAACCGCCAGCCCCATCCCCTGGATGTCCATCGAAGAGGCGGCCGGCAAGCTCCAACAGCAACAAAAACCCATCCTGATCGACATGTACACCACCTGGTGCGGCTGGTGTCGGGTGATGGACCGGAAAACCTACTCCAACAAAAAGGTCGCCGAATACCTCAGCGATAAGTTCTATACGGTAAAACTGGATGCCGAGACCCATGCAACGATCTCCTGGCAGGGGAAAAGCTATGACTTCGATCCTCAATACCGCTGCAATATGTTCGCAGTATACCTGGCACACGGCCGGCTGGAATTCCCCACCACCATCATTATCGCTCCCGGCTACGATCCCCAGGCCATTCCGGGCTATATGGAGCCCAAAGACCTCGAACTGCTCGTGAAGTTCTTTGGCGAAGGCGCCTATCGCACCAGCTCATTCGACGACTACCAAAAGAGTTTCCACGCCACCTGGTAAAAAAGCCCCACCCCGGAGGGTATGGAGGGTACCACGTTCGTCCAAAACTATATCGTTTTAGCTCCAAAAAGTCGACACGGTAACGCTAAAGGATTATATGTATGGATTAGAATTGATTAAAATCAATTAAATCAATTTTGCCGTAAGATTCTTGCACTTTTGCTCGTCCAATGTACATCGAACACATTACCTTTGTTTTTTCATAGGATAAGGTTTAATGGTTAATGGTATTTGATTAGTGCAGCCCCGCCAAAAGCGGGGCTCTTTGTTTTATAGAAAAAGCCCACCGTAGGTGGGCTTTTTCTATTTAAACAGAGATTTTTACGCCTCCGCCATATCCGGGATCGCCGCAACCCGGTATTCTCCGGCATCCAGCTTTTTCTTCGTAGCCCGGAACGCCACCAGCGTACGCTCGATGTCCTCATCGGTATGCACCGCCGTCGGCACCAGCCGGTAGATGATATGCCCTTTCGGGATCACCGGGTAGACAACGATAGAACAAAAGATATGGTAATTCTCCCGCAGATCCATCACCATGGCCGTGGCCTCCGGCACATCCCCCTTCATGTACACCGGGGTCACCGCGGAATTCGTGCTGCCGATATCGAAACCACTATCCTTGAGTCCTTTTTGCAGCTTGCCCACCACATCCCACAACTTCTTCCGTAACTCGGGCTGCGTCCGCAACATATCGAGCCGTTTCAGATTCCCGATAGTGATCGGCATCGGCAGACTCTTGGCGAAGATCTGTGAACGCGTATTATACCGGATATAGTCGATGATGGCCCGGTCGCCAGCCATGAAACCCCCGATGGACGCCATCGATTTGGCGAACGTAGAGAAATACAGATCGATCTTATCCTGTACACCCTGCTCTTCACCGGCACCGGCGCCTGTCTTTCCGAGTGTACCAAAGCCGTGGGCATCGTCCACCAAAAAACGGAACTCATACTTATCTTTCAAGGCAGCGATCTCCTTCAATTTTCCCTGATCCCCGGCCATCCCGAAGACCCCTTCCGAGATCACCAGGATACCGCCTGCATTCTGCTTCTCTATCAAGGCAGTCGCCCGCTGCAGCTGCTTTTCGCAATCTTCGACATCGTTGTGTTTGAAAACGTAACGATGTCCCGGATGCAATCGCAAACCGTCGATGATACAGGCATGGCTTTCGGCATCGTATACGATGACGTCGTGCCGGCCGCAGATCGCGTCGATAGCGCTCATAATCCCCTGGTAGCCGTAGTTGAACAGCGTCGCATCTTCCTTGCCTTCGAACTCCGCCAGCTCTTTTTCGAGCTGCTCGTGATAATTGCTGTTGCCGCTCATCATCCGGGCGCCCATCGGGGCCGCCATCCCAAAACGGGCAGCGGCTTCGGCGTCCACCTTGCGGATAGCAGGGTGATTGGCCAGGCCAAGATAATTGTTAAGACTCCAAACAATTTTTTCTTTTCCACGGAACAACATTCTGCTGCCGATCTCTCCTTCTAATTTGGGAAATGCAAAATAACCGTGTGCTCTCTCCCTATGTTGACCAATAGGGCCGTTGTGCTTGACTAATTTTTCAAAGATATCTGCCATTATTATGAAATTATTAAGGTTGACACTGGCGCAAAAATAACGCATTTGAGGAGCTTCTTTCAATACTTTTGCGCCAAATTTTGAACCGTATGTCTCGTAAGCCCCTCCTGCTACTGCTCATCCTCCTCTTTAGCCTGGCGGCCTGCCAGTCCCACCACACCGCAAAAGTCCACCGGCCCAGGCTGGTCGTAGGGATCGTCGTCGACCAGATGCGCTGGGACTATCTTTCCCGTTTTGCCGGCCGCTTCGGCGAAGGCGGCTTCAAACGCCTGCTCCGCCAGGGCTTCAGCTGCGATAACACCATGATCAATTATCTGCCCGCTTTTACCGCAGTCGGACATACCTGCATTTTTACGGGCTCCGTCCCCGCTTTTAGCGGCATCGCCGGGAACGATTGGGTCGAACAATCCAGCGGCCAGCGTATGTACTGCACCGATGACAGCACCGTCCTCGCCGTAGGCGCCGAAGACCCGGCCTCCAAAGAAGGAAAGATGTCCCCCCGTAACCTCCTCGTCTCCACCGTGGGCGACGAACTGATGATGGCGGACAATTTCCGCTCCAGGGTCGTCGGCGTCTCGCTAAAAGACCGCGCCGCTATCCTCCCCGCCGGCCATGCGGGCACTGCGGCCTTCTGGCTCAGCGATTCCACCGGCCATTTTATTACCAGCAACTACTACATGACCAAGCTGCCGGCCTGGGTCGACTCCTTTAACAGCAAAGACCCGGTAAAAAGCTATATGCACCAGAAATGGTCGACCCTCTACCCGAAGAACACCTATCTCCAGAGCGATCAGGACGACCAGGCCTACGAAGGCAAATTCAAAGGGGATAGCACCACCGCCTTCCCGCATAACCTGGACTCTTCCTATAAGATCGCCAAAAGCAGCTTCCGCTATACGCCAGGAGGCAACACGCTGACCCTGGACTTCGCCAAAAACGCCATAGACGGCTATCACCTGGGCCAGGGCGAGTTTACCGATTTTCTTACGATAAATTGTGCTTCAACGGATTATGTCGGTCATCAATTCGGTATCAATTCCATCGAGATCGAGGACACCTATCTCCGGCTGGACCAGGACCTTGCCGCCTTTTTCGATTACCTCGACGATAAAGTCGGCAAAGGGGAATACACCGTTTTCCTGACCGCCGACCATGGCACGGCACACGCCATCTGGTATTCCCAAAACCACGATATTCCCGCCGACTACTGGAGTCCCCAACCCTTCGCAGACAGCCTCAACCGCATCCTCGAACAAGGTTTCCAAACCCCCAACCTGGTGGATACCATCTCCAACTACCAGGTAACCTTCAATATGCGTACGATCCGTCAAAAGAAGCTGGATTTCAATTCGATAAAGAAGACCGCGCTGGATTGGCTCCGGCAACAGCCGGGGATCACCTATGCCCTGGATATGGCAAACATGGGAGAGACCGCCGTCGCCGAACCCGTCCGCAGCATGGTGATGAACGGCTATTATTACAAAAGAAGCGGTGCTATCCAATTGATCCTCAATGCAGGATGGTTTGAATCGCACGGCAAGACGGGCACTTCGCATGGGACCTGGAATCCCTATGATACCCATATCCCGCTGTTATTCATGGGTTGGGGGATTAAAAAGGGCCATAGCAACCAGCAGGTCCATATGACCGATATCGCGCCCACCGTCGCAGCCCTTCTCCATATCCAGATGCCCAATGGCTGCGTCGGCAAACCCATTACCGACGTGCTCCGCTAAACGGTCGCCGGCCCCCAGGCCCGGGGAAAAATGAGCCGCGGGACCCCGGCTCCCCAAGGATTTCCGGCTTTCGATAGGAATTACGCCGTATTTATCGGAATTTTGCAGATGGAAGAATTAACCCTTCCATCTGTTTTTTGTTATATATCCATGAAAGCGGCCCGGAGAGCCGCAAAACCAACCAAAAATTAAAAGAACATGATCACCGTATCACCATCCGCAAAGGAATACATTTCAAAACTGATGGCCGACCAGCAGGCAGGACCCTCCGCATTCGTAAGGGTAGGGGTTAAAAGTGGCGGCTGCTCGGGTCTGGAATACAAATTGGATTTCGATACCGTCCAAAAGGAAGGCGACCAGGTCTTTGAAGACAAAGGCGTCACCGTCGTCGTGGATATGAAAAGCCTGCTTTACCTCTATGGGACCGAGCTGGACTATTCCGGCGGGCTCAATGGTAAAGGGCTGACCTTCAACAATCCAAATGCCTCCAGGACCTGTAGCTGCGGGGAAAGTTTCGCCGTTTGATCCGGGCCATGGGGAAATCAGCGGGAAATCAGCAGCCTATGGAGTATCTTGCAGGCCAAAGGTCTAAGTAAATAAAGCGCAGGGAAAAAGCAATATGGGAAACGATAACGAAATAATTGACAATATAGCTAATAAGGAGTATGAGTTCGGGTTCGTCACCGATATCGAAATGGATATCCTGCCGGCAGGCCTTAATGAAGACACCATCCGCTATATCTCGGAAAAGAAAAAGGAACCGGAATGGCTCCTCGAATGGCGGCTCAAAGGCTACCAGGCCTTCCGTAAACAGAAATTACCGGAATGGCAGAATTTCAACCTTCCTCCCATTGATTTCCAAAGGATCTCTTACTACGCCGCTCCGCGTAATAAAAAGAAATACAATAGCCTCGACGAGGTAGACCCCGAGCTGCTGGCCACTTTTGCAAAATTGGGTATCCCCCTCTCGGAACAGAAAGCCCTGGCGGGAGTAGCCGTAGACGCCGTATTCGACAGCATTTCCATAGCCACCACCTATAAAGAAAAGCTCAGGGAACTGGGGATCATCTTCTGCTCCTTTGGTGAAGCGGTACAGGAACATCCCGAGCTGGTCCGGAAATACGTCGGATCGGTAGTACCGCACTCCGACAACATCTTTGCCGCCTTGAATGCCGCCGTCTTTTCGGACGGATCGTTCGTCTATATCCCTAAGGGGGTTCGTTGTCCCATGGAGCTTTCCACCTATTTCCGCATCAATACGGAAAATACCGGTCAGTTCGAAAGAACCCTCATCATCGCCGATGAAGGCAGCTATGTCAGCTACCTGGAAGGCTGTACGGCGCCCATGCGCGACGAGAACCAGCTCCATGCCGCCGTGGTCGAGCTCATCGCCCTGGGAAACGCGGAGATCAAATACTCTACCGTCCAGAACTGGTATCCCGGCGATAAAGACGGCAAAGGCGGTATCTACAATTTCGTGACGAAAAGAGGCATCTGCAAGGGCGACAACGCCAAGATCTCGTGGACCCAGGTCGAGACCGGCTCCGCCATCACCTGGAAATATCCCAGCGTCATCCTGCAAGGCGATAATTCCACAGGAGAATTCTATTCGGTTGCGGTTACCCGTAACAAACAGATCGCCGACACCGGCACCAAGATGCACCATATCGGCCGCAACACCCGCAGCCGCATCATCTCCAAGGGTATCTCCGCCGGCCAGGGACAAAATAGCTACCGCGGTCTCGTACAGATCGGCTCGAAAGCCGACGAAGCGCGCAATTTCACCCAATGCGATTCGCTGCTGATCGGTGACCGCTGCGGCGCTCACACGTTCCCTTACATCGAATCCAAAAACAATACCGCGACCGTAGAACACGAAGCGACGACCTCCAAGATCGGTGAAGACCAGATCTTCTATCTCAACGCCAGGGGGATCGATTCGGAGAAAGCCGTCGCCCTCATCATCAACGGCTAT
>Ga0206897_1146_pt1 | contig 14845 bp, 15 predicted proteins | sample Alteio_BWOrgHeat_49_FD_152972 | JGI IMG/M metagenome (GOLD analysis project Ga0206897, IMG submission 152972) | Enriched cells from forest soil in Barre Woods Harvard Forest LTER site, Petersham, Massachusetts, United States -... | ecosystem: Environmental > Terrestrial > Soil > Temperate forest >... | reverse complement strand
GCTAAAACTCCCTGAATTATCCACACCGGTCACGCTAGCTGCTCCAGCCGGATTTGCGGGTGGATTGGAAGGGCTGGCATTTGGAAAGGAATTGCTATACGTGCCTGTCGAGGGATTGGGAGGCAGCATTGCTCCAGTGGCTGGTGGGGGTTTTGTTGATGGGGCCGGAGCGGTTGCAGCCCCAAAGGCATTCGCTGGAATGGCGACATTTAAGGCCAGAGCGGCGATGATTGTCAGAGTACTTGAAGTGATTTTCATAGGCAAAACAATCGGGGTTGTTGTCATCAAAACTGATTTTCCAATTCTAGCCTCACAGCGCCATTATTTCCATGGAGGTATTCACCTCCCGGCTTTGCGCCTGGTTTGTTAAGGCGTCTCGTTTCCCCAAAAATAAATCAGCCGAACCTATTGGGTAGGAGTAAAGTCGATTAGCGATCCGATCGAGGGCCTACGGGTTTACGGTATCTTGTTGGATTCCTGTTCGGTTTTAGAATGAGAAGGCTCCTTCATATCCCGGGTAGTGGGGTGACTGGTGGATTGATCCAAGCCCGGCTCTGCAGCTTTCACCCAGGCGTTTTTAATGAGATTCAGAAATGCGATCCACGAGTGAATGCGGGGGTCGTCGAAGTCTCCCGAAACGGGAATCTTTGTGGCAAATTGATTATGCGGCCAATTTTTCATGAAAAGGGAAATGAACGATTTCAATGGTTCGAGAACATATTGCGTTGGATTGCTTTCCTGGCCGCTCCACACTTTAACAGCAGTATTCTTCAGTATGGGTTTGATATACCCATCCATGCTTCCGTTGACCGCCGTCATTTCGGTATAGACGTCGAGATGCCCCCCGCGAACCTCAAATCCACTGTAAGTCATGAGGTAGTTGTTGAGGTTGACGAGCGGATATCCGAGTAATTCGCCTTTAAGATCGAAAGTCGATTTTGTTGCGAATGGGTTGAGGCGCATATGCGCCGTTAAGGAGGACCCGCGTGCCGGTTGACCTGTTACATCTATGATAGCGAAAAGCTTATCGCCCAGTCGTTGGGTGTTTTTAAGATTCCTAGCTTCGGCCTGGACATCCTTGAGAAAAACATCAACTTTGGGTTGCGTATGGAAATTACGGAAATGGATTTCGCCATCAACGAGGCGAAAGCGGTTAATGCGCAGGGGGAATAGTTCGGTGGCGCTTGCCTGCCAGCTGTTGTCAATATTCGTCTGAGAAGACGCTTCATCCGGTCCCTCGACATAATTGAGTTTTGGCTCATAAAGAGTGACTTGACCGACAATCGCGCCATGGAAGAGTTCGCGCCACTCAATCATGAGGTCCACGGTTTTAGCCTCGAAGAAGGGCACGGGGACCTTGCCCGTGGTCTTTTGCAAGCGCAGGTCTTGAATTTGATAAGCACCGCGCCAAAGTTTCAGATTTACAGTGCCGATGTCTCCCCGATAACCGGGAATTTCGTTGAGCACATGATTGACGTAGCGCTGAAGAACGTAAGGCATCATTGCACGCGTTACAGCCAGTATGACGGCAAATGCTACAATTGCCGAAAGGGATCGCCGGGAAATGCTTCTCCAATTGAGCTTCATGAAAGATGAGCTATTTCAACAGTTGTATCGCAACGAAGAAATCCACCTCCCAGACATCTGCGCTGAAGTTCTCAGCCGGCAGAATTCACTTCAAGCCTGTGGTTGTGGACTCCTTGTTTTCGTTCCGGTAAGCCAGGCCAACAATGCAATTGGCGCAAAAAAAGCAGACTATGCCGAATAGAATGGACAGGATTTGCAGGAGGAAAAGAGGGATCGGCCACGCTGTCGCTGGAACGCCGGCTGAAGAAGGCGAGGGCAGGGTGATAGCTGTGAAAACAGCAATGATGATTTGCCACGCGGCATTCGTGAGAATGAGAAACCCAATCGCGCGTACAAAGACGCCAAATAGATCGGATGGTTTCATGGTTGGATGCGGCTATTTAAGCAGCGGGGTAATTTATTCCATGTTAAGGACAATAACAAGGGGTGCTGCGGCAAATGGCGGGTTATACCCTAATGGCTGCGTAGATATCTCGAATGTTCTAGAGCAGGAACCTCCGTCACCTAAAAAACAACGAGCGTATTTACATGATGAAATAAATACTTCTACTTTTGAAGAAATTCTAAGCCAACGGTCTGGGCGGCGGTTTTTTTGATTTTCGACCGATTATGCTTGCGGTCAGGGTAAAACACCCTAAACTAGAGAAGTAGTGCGTTGTTAGAGCCTTGAGCAGTATTACCCGTTAAGTAGTTAGCTCATCTTTAAAAGATGCCTGCATTGTAAAAGTGCCTGCTAGAGAAGTTTAGAGGACCATAAGTTTGTAGTCTGCATTTGGCGTTGACTCATATTACCTAAATTAGCAAATACCGCATAATACCCTATTCATAATCCTATGTCGCAAAAACGAATATCCGTTTTGCTGGCGGATGATCACACTATTGTCAGGGAAGGCTATAAAGCATTGTTAGGAGGTCATCCTGATATCGAAGTGGTTGGCGAGGCTGACAGTGGTCGACGCGCCGTGGAATTGGCCCGTGAATTAAGTCCAGTGATCGTTGTCATGGACATCGGCATGCCCATGCTAAATGGCATGGAGGCCACACGTCAGATTTGCGAGGAGCTGCCGAAGACAAAGGTCATCGTTCTATCCGCTTACAATGATGACGATTACCTTGACCGCGTTATTGTCAGCGGTGCCATGGGATATTTGTTGAAACGCAGTTCGGCAAACCTTCTGGTAAATGCCATCCGGAGCGTCTCAAAGGGTGATTTTTATCTTGATGATGAGATTGCCAGGCGACGCGGCGCCGGCAAGAAGGGCAAGCCCAAAGGCATCATTTTATCTCCACGGGAGGAGCAGGTACTTCAATTGATCGCCGAGGGCGTTGCCAACAAGAATATCGCTGATGAATTGCATCTGAGCATCAAGACCATCGAAAAACACCGTCAGCGATTGATGAACAAGCTGCATATTCATAATACTGCGGGTCTGACCCGTTACGCGCTCGTCAAAGGCGTAATTGAAGGCCGCACTCAGGTAAACTCATCGAAGGATTGATGTACTGGTGCCCGAAGGCGCCTCAAGGAGAATTGTGAGTAGAAAAGAATTGAGCGCGGGACGGTCCCACCCGTCCCGCGCCCGTCGTTAACACGCTACCTATCCATGTTGCAGTCGCTCAACTGCAAAGTTAGTCGCATTCGCAGGTATCCTGAATGAATTGGTCGATTTCGCGCTGGCTGCGGCCCGTGCGCTTTTGCAGGCGGCCAAATAATTCCAATTCATGACCTTCGACGTAGTCGAGGTCATTATCGGTCAGGTTTCCGTATTCCTTCTTCAGCTTGCCTTTGATGATGTTCCAATTGCCCCTAAGGATTTCAATGGTGGGCGATGGGGTTCGGGGTGCGGTTTCAGTTTTCATTTTGCGTCGATGGGTTATGGGTTAAATGAACGAATACTCAAGCTGCCTTGCGACAGCAGTGCCGTGTCAGGAGTCCGACGGCAAAGCCTGCGCCGGCAGCGATGCCTACGGAGGTCAACGGATGCCGTTTGACCGCATGCTGAGTGGCGGCAACGCCGGACTTTACCTGTTCCTGGGCCTCTTCCGCAGTCGTACGGAGGATATCAACAGCCTCGCGTAATTTACTCATAAGGGCCTGGGCTTCTTCACCGAGGGAGCTGTGGGCAAGGCGTTGAATCAAGCTGTCGGCCTCTTTCACAATTTCGTGATGTCGGTTGGATGATGAGGAATGATGGGATGATGTTTTGTTCATGGTGAGTTGTGGATGGATGATCAAACGAGAGGGCGTTATTGCGTTGACTGGAATCGTCGCTGATGACTGTTGGATTTGAGCCTGAGTCACGCGATGATCGCTGTAATTCTTATTTGGCCTGTTTGTTGAGAGTGTCCGTCAAAACCTTGACAGAATCAGGTGCCTTTACCTTGCCTGAAAATATATCCTCTGGAGTAATGGAAACGTTGTCGTAGAACTTGCGATTGCTTTCATTGTCCACCGACACTTGAGTGGCGGCCACCGTGGCACCGACATCCAGTCCACTGGATTGTTGATACAGAATTACATCTGCCGCATTATTCACCGTACTGCCTTGATTTGACTGATCACCAGCTACGGCTTTGACATTTCCACTCCAGACAAATTTGCTGTCATTGAGGGTATTCAACGCTTTGTCCGACATCAAGAAGGCGACAGTAGTAGTTTTGCCTCCTCCCAGTTGAACGCCAACGCTTGCTCCGCCAATGGTGTAAAAGGCAGGTGCAGAGAAAGAGCCATCAGTTTTTTTCTTCATTCCAATGCCGGATCCACCAGTTACACCCACACCAGCTGCACCTGACCAGCGATTGAGAATAATGACGCCTTTGGCTTGCTTCACAACCCAGTCGGGAATTGAGGTTTCAGGCTTGCTCTGCATGCCGGAATAGGCGACGGAAGCCTCGCTGATTTGCTGGTTGAGTACGGCCTTTGAATCTTTGGAGATGCTATCATCTGCCCAAATCAAGGAAGCACCGAGCGCCATGGCAGCAAACGCGAGGTGTCGAAATAAATCCGGGTATGATTGACTTTTCATGGAGTGATAGATGAATGTTATTAATGGCTAACGCGTGAATTTAACTCAAAGATGCGATCGTCACAATGGAGGTATTATACTACCGCGCGAAGTTGTTGTGAGTTGCCTACTGGAAATTCAACGCTCACCGTCGGAACATCTTTTGGGCAGGAAAAATATTCGCTTATAATGTCATGGACAAAGCGCAGCTTTTTAATCGAGCCGCTTGAAAGCGTGAAGGGATATAAATCGATGATTCCCATTCCCCGATTGAAAGAATTGAGCACATGAGTTAACGAGGTCCATACATTGAGCGTTTCTCCAAAATCATCGCCAGGCTTTACATAATGAAGTGAGTCCGTGGATTTTGGCTTTGCCTCTGGATGCCAGTAATTGAGTGAAAGGCCGAAACTCGATGCAGTTTCAATCGTATCGAGCATATGCAGATAATGGGCCCAGGTTTCGGCCCAATCCTCCCATGGATGAGCACTCGCATAAGCGCTGACACTTTGCTCTAACCAGTTGCTTGGTGGTCCATCGCGATAATGCTTTTGCAGCGCATTACCATAATCCAGGCGCTCATCGCCAAAAGCTTGGCGGAAGCTATCCAGTTTGGGGGAATCCTTGATAAGGCGCTCCCAATAGTAATGCCCGGCTTCGTGTCGAAAGTGTCCCAATAGCGTACGAAACGGTTCGTGGAGACTTACTCGTTGGCTCTCACGCGTTGCGTCGTCGGCTTCAGCCACGTTTATCGTGATTAGGCCATTCGCATGGCCGATCTGGACGGGCGGCGCTCCATCCACCTGGACTGGAAATTGGAAACGCAATGGAGGATTCCCATCCAATGGCAGTTGTAGCGACAGCAGGGTGTAAAACAGGCGGCGCTTGGCGTATTCGATCTTTTGCCACAGTTCGATGTTGCGAGGTACTGCAAGGTCAGGGATGAGAACATTGCGGCGACATGAAACACAATAAGATTGAGTATCCTCATCAGGAATTGCCCAATTGCAGGCTCCGAATTTTGCATTGTCACAAAGACGGTAGATTTTTCGCTGAGAGCTGCCCGTGGATGCGTTTAGGCCGGTTTGCACATCAGACTCAAACGCGCGCATTTCGAGAAAATCTGGCAAAAACGCCAGTCGTTGGCCGCACTGCAAACAGCGGGTGTTTTCGAAAAAAACGGGATTGTCGCAATGGGTGCAATGGAAGGTTTTCATTGAGGGATGATAATTGTTGATCAGGCATTACTGGTATTGGAGATTCATTGAGCGCAGGACGCTCCCACCCGCCCCGCGTCCGTCATTTACACGCTACCTATCCATTCGCTGCAAAGTTATTTCCCTATCGTCCGCGTCGGACGAAAGCCTCTGCTGCGCCTCTTTATAGGCGATTGAGATGTAACCCGGGCTTTGCGGGACATCATCCCTTCAAAATCCTCGCTAGGACGCCCTGGCTTTTCCCATGCGATGTCGTCGGCGGATGCATGCGGATTGCTTCCGGGATCGTCGGCTTGCGGATTCATCGTAGGTGCGATTTCTTGTCGCATCCGTTTTGAAGGACGGGTGGAAGAGTTGTAGGTACTCTCAATCAAGCCCGCCGAGGACGAAGGTTCTATATCGTCGCGATGTTGAGATGAAGGGAGGGGATAGTTCATAGAGTTAAGATTAGCTCTATTCACTCAATAATCAATTATTCGACAATGGGTTAAACACCTACATGCAAAGCGTAATTTAGTCCGAAACTTGCCCGGTCGGCGCAGTACGCTTCCGGGTAGGTGTTCATCCCACTGTCCATAAAATGCTGATTGGGTTATAATTGGTTCACACTACCAAACCTATGAATGACGCAATAATCTTTAAAACAGTAGAAACGCCGACGGAGGAGCATTTCCTCCGGGAAGAAGCTTTGCCTTCATTCAAAGAACATAAATCAGAGCGCGATGCTTCCGGAAGCAAACACAACAGCCTCGATCTCTATATCCGGCACATATCCCAAGTGCCATTACTTAAGCCTCAAGACGAAGTGGAATTGGCCCGGCGTGTTCGCGAGGGCGATAAAGAGGCCCGGACCTTGATGATTGTGGCAAATCTCCGTCTGGTCGTTAAAATAGCACATAGCTACACTCATTTTGGCCTGCCTTTGCAGGACCTCATTTCCGAGGGTAATATTGGTCTCATCAAAGCTGTTGAGCGTTTCGATCCTGCCAAGGGCGGCAAGCTCAGCACCTATGCGGCTTGGTGGATCAAGCAATTCATCAGGCGCGCGCTGGCCAACAAGGGCAAAACGATACGCTTGCCGATTCACGCTGCAGATAAAATATTCAAAATGCGGCGTGCAATGGCCAAGCTGGAGTGTGATTTGGGACGCGAGGCGACCAACGAAGAGCTTGCCCATGAACTTGGCATGTCTGTTTACAAGGTGGCACACTTAAAAAGCGTCAGTACATGTCCATTGTCGTTGAATACGCCGGTGAATGAAGACGAAAGCATGCAATTGGGCGAGCTAGTCTGCGATGAAAGCGCATTAACTCCTTTTGAGTCACTCGGAGACAAATCTTTACGGGAGGACGTCAGTGTACTTGTGAGCCAGCTGACCCGCCGTGAGGCTGAAATCCTACGGTTGCGTTTCGGTCTTGATGGTGAATCGCCGCAAACCCTTGACGAGGTTGGCGAATCTCTGGGCGTTACGCGCGAACGTGTGCGTCAGATCCAGAATGGAGCACTGGTAAAAATGCGAAATCAGATGCGGCAGCTTGCGCAACAGCGAAGTGCAGAAGAAGTCGAGAGGAACAGGGCTGAACAGCGGCAATCGGAGGTTATGCATAAGTTTGTCACTGATTCCGATCAGACCCAGAAATATTCGGCTGTCGCTGCATGGCTGTCATTTCAAGGAGCTAGACGCGCTGTTTAGCTTACAAATAGGCGAACCTCATTCTGCAATCAGCGGCGCCATGACCAACTGGCCAAGTAGGGGTCGATACGGGTGAAAAAAAAGCAGGCCAGCCGGCCAATTGCCCGGTTCCACCAATGGCGGCCGGTGGTCCATTCCTTGAGATGTATCTTTCGGCAGTGTTTTAGGTCCCCGCAAAATATTTCGGCGGCTTCCTCCGCCACTTGTCGGCTATGTACGCGGATAAGAAGCTCATAGTTGAGATGAAGGCTGCGAACGTCGAGGTTTGCAGAGCCCGCGTAAACAACATCCTCATCCACAATGATCATTTTGGCATGAAAATTCTGAGGCTTGTACTCGTAAATTTCCACGCCGCTTTTGAGAAGCCTTCTATAGTAGCAATGTGTTGCATTCTGGAGTAAAGGGACGTCGCATTGCGCGCTAAGGACAAGCTGCACGTTTGCGCCGCGCCGGGCTGCCCTGATCAAGGCACGCAAAAGTCTGTGTGTTGGCAGAAAGTAAGCGCAAAGTATGCGTATGGAATGAGCGCTTTGGAAATCTGTGATAAGGGCATGCAACAGGTGATTGCGCTTCCACCCTGGTGCGCTGAGAAGTGCAATGGCGCGCTTCGCTTCGACACGCCGTTGCCGCACAGCATGGCGTCGCCAGATAAAATGCGTATCGCGAAATTTTGAAATACTAAACATTTCATCGAATGCACCGGCAAGTTCGCGCGCCAAGTCTCCTTCGAATTGGAGGCCTAAATCGCGCCAGCCTGAAAACACGCCATCGCCTGCATATTCAGGGCCGATGTTATGGCTGGTAACAAACCCAAACCGTTCGTCGCAGATCAAGAGCTTGCGATGATCGCGCAAACCAAACCTGCTCCAACCCGGCAGATTAAACCGGCGAACCTGTCCGCCCGCAGTTGTAAGCGACGACCAAAAATCTTCTGGTACCAAAAAAGACCCAAAATAGTCTGTAAGGACATAAACGGTAGCGCCTCGCCTGGCAGCGGCGATCAGTGCATCGCGAAACACTTCTCCCACACCGCTATTTTGAAATATGTACATCTCCAGACGGACATTGTGGCTCGCATCATGAATAGCTTTAAGCATTTCAGCCAAACCATGCGCGCCCGTGGGCATCCACCGAAAATAAGAACTGCAAGGACTGGAGTTACGGATCGGCGGTTCATTTACGGCAGCAATATTTGAATGAGCCATATCAAAAGTTACTGAAGGGATACATACGCCTAGGGTATTGAGCGGCGGCCAAAGAAGAGACCGGAAAAGCCCAGAAGCCCCGAGATAATTCCCAGCGAGAGCAACCACATGGTCTTATTCGTTGGCGTGCCTGAGAGATGCTGTGAAATTTCAGAACTCGTCGAGTTGGATGCATCAATTCCCCAAACGAGAAGGAGAACGCCAACTATAATCAGTGCTATGGAAAGGCCTTTATTCATAAAAAGTTGATTTTGCTGTTGATGTTAATGATCAAAAATCCGGGTTTGAATATTTTAAGCGTATGACGGCAAACTGTTGATATGTTCATCGCTTTTTTGTGCTATGATGATGTCTTCCGGAGCCGCCAGGTTTGCGAGCGCCGCCGGTTTGTTTGTTAACAGTTCGCCATGCGCGCTCCTCAGCTTTATCATGGCTGTCGCCGCGTTCTTCGTAGCCTTCTGCAATGTGTTTTGCCTGGCGTTTTTGTTTGTCGGTGTAACGACTTTTGTCTCCGCGAGGCATGGCGAACTTCATTGTTTTTTCAAAGTTAACTGAAGTTTCTTCATGGCAAATTAGCACATTTCAAAAGATTTGCGTTGCTGACCAAATTTTTAACCGGAAATTTACCAAAGCATTTGAAAAATATAACCTTCTTGGTATAAAAGTTGACTCACAATAAAATTGTAGAGATTGCGCGTGCGGCAAACAATTTAGACCCCAGTCCCCCTTGAAGATTTTGAATAAATAAGCATGGTAGCGTTTGTGTAGAAGTTATTTCAACTATTCAAACACTATGAAATCGACATCCAAATCCGTTCATCCACATCGCAATCACGAGATAATGGCAGAAGCCGACGGCCTCCTCTCGCGGTTGTCCCATTCATCGCTCGGGGAAGAGGCAAAAGCTCTGGCCGAGAAACTTCGTGAAACGGTTGACATCTTAAAAGAGGATGCACGCAAGCAAATCAAATCGGGCGTGGCATCTACTGAAGGCGCGATTAAGCGGCATCCTTGGATATCCGTTGGAGCTGCTGCAGGGACAGGCTATGTCATCGCACGTATGGCCCGCTGGATGCGTAAAGCAGCTTAGCTGGGATTTTAATTTGTCGCGAAGGATCCAGCCGAGCGCAACGGTTGGTTTTCATTCGATTGTAACCATTCGAGCAAAGGCTCGTCACAAGTCCACTACCGGCCGAGCTTGATCGATTAGCGAGGGCCCACCCCGGCTGCCGAGTTCCCATGCCACGGGACTTGATTAAAAATCCCGCGGCTATGGGAGCACGGCAGATTTGTCATTTTAATCGCATTCGCAAGACTCGCGGATCACTTTTTCAATTTCCCTGCGAGCTCGCCCCGTCTTTTTCTGGATGCGGCCAATGAGTTCTTCCTCTTGGCCTTCAACATAAGCCAGGTCGTTGTCGGCAAGTCTGCCGTATTTTTGTTTCAACTTCCCGCGAACGACATTCCAGTTGCCCTTTATAATGTCGGTAATCGGGGAATCAATGCCTGCGGTTTGCATATTCATGATGGTAATTATTTGATTGTTAATGCAGGAACGCTTTCCCGGCGTTCATGCAAACTTAATTAAGGCGCTCTTTTGAAAAATTGCCTGCACAACAAACAAATTAACAATCGATTTACCCACAGCAAAATTATTCCCCGAGCTTATTGACGTTGGGAAAAACGCAGGCATGTTGTGATGGAAGGCAGGGCCATTGCGATGCTGACTAAAATAGCAATCATTTTTGGCGTGGGAATGCTTGTCGCGGGGATCCTTGGCTTCGTGCCTGGCATAACCACCAACGAGCATTTGTTGGGCATCTTCGACGTTAACACCGCGCATAACATCGTGCATATCTTCAGCGGAGCAGCCGCAATTTCCGCGGGATTGGGCGGCACTTACACAAGCCGTAGCTTTTTCCGCGCATTTGGAGTTATCTATGCACTGGTAGCTGTTCTTGGGCTGGTTCAAGGCAATGGACTGCTGCTTGGCGTTATTTCAAATAATCTGGCCGATACAGCGTTGCATAGCGGTATAGCAATCTTTGCACTGCTTTTTGGCTTTGGTACTCTTTTCAACAAATCCAATTCGGAACCAAAAACAGCCGCTCCAGATCGGGTGGCTGCGTCCTTTGGTTCCAGAAGGGCAAAATAATCACCAACGTTACCTTCAATGAAACCCAATCCTGACAAAGTAAAAAGACTGGCGATGGATCTTCGCGGCGGAAAAATATTTCCGCGTGGTCCGCGCGAAAAACTCGGGGGCTATGTACTAGCCGCCAGGGCACTCGACAAATGCCGCTCCGACCTCGCCGGGATAATAGGCGATTATCACACCAATTGTCCTCTTGACCAAATCTGGCTTAAGTTCGCGAAGATTGATTATGACGACTTTCGTTCCTTTATTGCTACCGGTGCGACGGACGACGAGGTGGGCGCATGGATATCTGAACATGCCAAAAGGCGGGCCAAGACGGACATCATTGTCTGGAATAACCAACAGAGGGATCAACGGTTGAGCGATCTGCCTCCCCAGATGCAGGAACACATGGAAGAGTATATTGACCGGTTTGTGCCCCATGGCCGAATTGTTTACCATTTTTTTGACATTTTCGATCTTGAGGAAAAACGCCTTTGACTTGTCATGTTCTGATTCGCATAGGGTGAAGGGCTGAGCAATTCCAACGTGGTCGTAATTCAGCGATGCTTGTCGCGCTGTTGTCATGATGATTGAAATTTTTGTCAAATTTTTGAGAAGTTAATGAAATTATGGTAAATGGAAGTATGTTACGCAGGTGATTGAAAAGGAATTGCTTATATGGTAGTGACTCAAGAAACCCTGCAAAGTGGAGACGAAACAACGAAGACGGGGTTGCCGCCCGGATCCGGTGTGAGTGCTGTGGATAATTCATCTTTTCGCGGAGAGCTTTTTACGCTCTCACAGCTTGAGGTTCACGCCCGTGGAATGGCTGAACGCCACAAGGTGTCTTTCAAAGGCGGATCAAACCGGATCCTCCGCCGTTTGAGCGAAAATGAAGAGGCTTTGTCCCAAGCTTATGCCTTAATGACTGAATGCCTATCAAAAGGGCACAGAATTTCCCCCGCAGCCGAATGGCTTGTCGATAATTTTTACCTGATTGAAGAAGAGATACGGACAGCGCGCAGACATCTGGCAAAGCGATATAGCCGAGAACTGCCACAATTACTCAGTGACTCTGCAGCTGGTCAGCCGAGAATATATCACCTCGCCTTTGAATTGGTGTCGCATCTGGATGGCCGTGTAGATGCGGATGCCATTACGCGTTTCGTGGCGGCCTACCAAAGTGCGGCAGTCCTCAAAATAGGCGAGCTTTGGGCAGTACCAATCATGCTTCGCATGGCATTGATCGAGTATATGCGTCAAGTAACTGACCAGGTCGTGCGTGCGCGAAAGGAACGAGATACCGCAAGCATGTGGGCCGAGCATCTGGTACTCGCGGCCAAAAACAAGCCCGCAACGCTTATTCTAGTACTTGCGGACATGGCTCGATCAAATGTTCCTCTGACAGGTGCCTTTGTTGCGGAAATGGCCCGTCTATTACAGGGAAAGCACCATGGGTTGGCGCTTCCGCTTGCTTGGATCGAACAGCGCTTGGCCGAACAGTCGCAAAGTATGGAGGAATTGCTTCATCAGGAGACTCAAAAGCAGGCTGTGGAGCAAATATCGATGGGCAACTGCATCGGAAGCCTGAGAACACTCAGCGCGATTGACTGGCGCGCGTTTGTTGAAGGCCTGAGCCGAGTTGAAAAAATATTGCGAGGAGATTCGGCTGGGGTCTATCCGGCAATGGATTTTGCAACAAGGGATCGCTATCGCCATGTGGTTGAAGACCTCGCCAACCGCAGCAGGCAGACGGAGCCCTATGTGGCGTCCAAGGCAATTTCATTGGCATCGCAAGGTGGAAAGAATCACGGCTTCAATGACCTTCGGGCGCACGTTGGTTATTTTCTTATTGCTGAGGGATTGTTGGAGCTGGAAAACGCGATAAAAGCCAGAGTGCCGGTGTACAGGCGGCTTGGACGTCTATTACTTGCCTTTCCATTGCTGACTTACCTTGGATCGATTTTGACGATAACTGCATGTTGCATGGCAACATTCATAGCGCGGAACAAACCTGATACTCTTCCGGCTTGGATGCAAAGTATCGGTATTGTCGCACTCCTCCTTTGCGCCAGTCACCTGGCAATTTCCATAGTGAACTGGCTGATGACCGTGTCTCTTTCCCCACGTGCACTACCGCGTATGGATTTTTCACATGGTATCCCTCCCGAATACCGGACGATTGCCGTTGTGCCGACAATGTTATCCAGCGAACAGTCTATCACCGAGTTACTGGAAGACGTCGAGGTGCGGTACATTGCAAATAACGACAAGCAGCTCTATTTCGCTCTCTTGACGGACTTTCGGGATGCGCCTCAGGAAACGATGCCGGAGGATGCCCATTTGGTTGACGTCGCACGCCGCGGCATTGAGAAGTTGAATGCGAAGTATGCAGCACAGCAGCCTCACGTTTTTTTTCTCGCGCACAGGGCGAGATGCTGGAATGAGCACGAAGAGAGGTGGATGGGTTTCGAACGTAAACGTGGCAAACTTGAAGAGTTCAATGCTTTGTTGCGGAAAGGAGAAAGTGGGCACTTTTCAACTATCGTTGGCGACACAAGTGTTCTGGCTTCGGTTCGCTTTGTTATAACGATGGATACCGATACGGAATTGCCACGCGATGCAGCCCGCCAACTTGTGGCGACTATGGCGCATCCACTCGTGCGGGCCGTTTATAATCCTGAAAGGCGGCAGATCGAACACGGCTACGGAGTGTTGCAACCGCGCATCGCCGTAAGTTTGCCTAGCGCCAACCGTTCATGGTTCGCAAAATTCTTTGCAGGAGAGCCTGGCATCGATCCTTACACGCGTCTTGTTTCCGACATTTATCAGGATCTCTTTGGCGAAGGCTCATTCATTGGAAAGGGAATTTATGATGTGGAGATCTTTCAAAAAATACTCGGAAACTGTTTCCCGAAAAACCGCATCCTAAGCCACGATCTTTTGGAGGGTTGCCACGTCCGTACCGGACTGGTGAGCGATGTCCAATTTTATGAAGAACATCCATCGCACTACACAGTGGATGCGGCAAGAAGACATCGCTGGATGAGGGGGGACTGGCAAATTGCATCGTGGCTGCTGCCCCGTGTGCCCGGTCCCGACGCGCGTCAAATATGGAATCCGCTTTCCGGATTATCCCGCTGGAAAATACTGGACAATCTGCGGCGTAGTCTGGTGCCTTCTGCCGTACTTACACTCTTTCTCGTGGCTTGGATTGCGCTTCCGAATCCAATTGGGGCGACAATGGCGATTTTAATGATTTTGTTGTTACCTGCAATTCTGGCTGCATTCGTGGAAGTTTTTCATAAGCCCGCAGAACAGACTTTTGCTATCCAGGCACACTCTGTTGGATGGCACTTGCTGCGTCAATTAGGCCAGCTTGGATTCACGCTGATTTTCACGCCCTACGACGTGGGCGTCAGCCTAGACGCAATTTTGCGTTCGCTCTGGCGCGTGGCATTCAGTCACAAGCATCTCCTTGAATGGCAGACGGCAAGTGACGTGCAGAGGCTATCGCGAAAGGATCTCGCGGGTTTTATGAGCACCATGGCGTTTGCCCCTGTGTTGTCGGTGCTTCTTGGCGCCCTGATTATGCTTACACGGCCTGCGTCGTTGGCAATAAGCTCACCATTTTTGCTTCTTTGGTTTCTTTCTCCGGAGATAGCGTGGTGGATTAGTCGCCCCTTTCGCGACAAGGAGACGGTATTAACTGCTGAACAGGTGCAATTCTTAGCCAAACTGGCACGCAGAACTTGGGCGTTTTTTGACACATTGATCGGCCCGGATGATCATTTCCTTCCGCCAGATAATTATCAGGAGCATCCGGGTCCTACAGTCGCCCATCGGACGTCGCCGACCAACATGGGCATGGGGCTGATTGCAACGCTCGTGGCATATGATTTTGGATATATTTCGGCTTCCGGGTTGGTCGAACGTTTGTCGAAAATGTTATCCACGATGGAAAAACTGGAACGATATCGCGGCCATTTTTATAATTG
>Ga0206897_1145_pt1 | contig 15158 bp, 16 predicted proteins | sample Alteio_BWOrgHeat_49_FD_152972 | JGI IMG/M metagenome (GOLD analysis project Ga0206897, IMG submission 152972) | Enriched cells from forest soil in Barre Woods Harvard Forest LTER site, Petersham, Massachusetts, United States -... | ecosystem: Environmental > Terrestrial > Soil > Temperate forest >... | reverse complement strand
TGCCTCTTTGCTGGAAAAAGAATTGGGTAAATTACCGGTTACTATAGAAACTAACGTGGACGTTTTGCGTGGGACAACAAAGCGGCTATGGGGAGAAGAAGAATATATATTGGTTGACATGGGGAAGCCAAAACTGGATTGGCGGGATATTCCCTTGCTTATGCCACTCCATGAAGCTGCCCAGATGGTTAAAAAACGCTCAGGGCTTACTTTTGAACCCGCATTTATCAGTATGGGCAACCCGCATGTAGTATTCTTTTCGCAATTCCTGCCTGATAGCGTTTTGTGTAACATCCCTTCTGTAAATGAGGAAGAGTTTTGCAAAATCGGTGAACATCTTGAATACTCGAATGATATATTCCCCGAAGGCGTGAATGTAAGTTTGGCAACCCTAAGTAGAGAAAACAGCGGTTATTATACGGTAGATGCTATGGTGTGGGAGCGCGGCGCAGGGCTTACAAAGGCTTGTGGAACAGCTGCTTGCGCCATGTTGGTGGCTGCAAATAAGCGGGACTCAAGGATCCAGAAAGCTAATATATTATTCCAACATTCCAATGTAATTGTGGAACTTACCCGGGGACATGTGTTATTAGGTGGCCCGATAGAAACAAACTTCACGGGCGAGTTTAACGCTGACTCCTACTTAATATGACACTGGAAATTGTAACATTCGGTTGCCGTCTCAACACATATGAGAGCGAGGTGATGCGTAGCAATGCGCAAAAAGCCGGGCTTGACGACGCCATTATTTTTAATACCTGTGCGGTGACTGCGGAAGCAGAACGGCAAGCGCGTCAGGCCATAAGACGTGCGCGTAAGGAAAATCCCCATGCCAAAATTATCGTCACGGGCTGTTCGGCGCAAATCAAGCCGGAAACCTATGCTGAAATGGCAGAGGTAGACCATGTCATTGGTAACGAAGAAAAGCTTTCTGCTGTAAGTTATCTTGATTTTGCCTTACAAACGGAAAAAATTTTTGTGAATGACATCATGTCGGTCAAGGAAACCGCCTCGCATATGGTTACCAGTTTTGATGGGCGTGCGAGGGCATTTGTGCAGGTGCAGAATGGTTGCAATCATCGCTGTACCTTCTGCATTATTCCTTATGGGCGTGGTAACAGCCGTTCAGTACCCGTCGGCGAAATAGTGGCACAGACTCGCACGCTGGTAGAAAATGGCTATAAGGAAATTGTACTGACCGGGGTGGATATCAGCGACTATGGCAAAGATCTTCCGGGTGAACCGACGCTTGGCCAGATGATACGGAGACTTCTGACGCTTGTGCCGGAATTGCCGCGTATCCGTCTTTCTTCCATTGATGCCGTTGAGGTGGATGATGATCTCTATCGGTTAATCGCTGAGGAACCTCGCCTGATGCCGCATCTCCATGTTAGCCTGCAGGCAGGCGATGATATGATTTTAAAACGTATGAAGCGCCGCCATAGCCGCAAGGATGCGCTTGATTTTTGTGAGAAGGTGCGCGATTTGCGCTCGGATGTCGTCTTTGGCGCCGATATTATCGCCGGATTTCCTACTGAAACGGAGGAAATGTTTCTTAATACACTTAACATTGTGGATGAGGCGGAGCTTACCTATCTGCATGTGTTCCCTTACTCTGCCCGTTCCGGCACACCGGCTGCCCGTATGCCGCAAGTGGCAAAGGAAATCCGTAAGGAACGCGCGGCGAGGTTGCGTAACGCAGGTGAAAAACAGATGCAAAAATTTCTTGGTTCATGGATTGGCAAAGAAACCCATGCTATTGTGGAAAGTGAAAATCTTGCACGCACCGATCATTTCGCCCCTGTAACCATTGATGGCGGATTTTCCAGTGGTGATTTGATAAAAATCATGGTGACGGGTATAGAAGGAAAAAATATGGCTGGTGTGGTACTCAACTGATGGAAAAATCATTAACTCTGATAAACGATCTGATAAAATCCGCCAAAAAGGCTGGGGCAGATGCGGTGGATGTATTGTTTTACGAATCCACCTCCCTTTCTGCGTCGCGCCGCATGGGACAGCCGGAAGGTTTGGAACGCGCTGAAAACAAAGGGATAGGCCTCAGGGTATTTGTCGGCAAACGCGCGGCGATCGTTTCTTCGTCAGACACTGGCAGTGAAGCTCTCAGAGGGTTGGTTGAACGCAGTGTTGCAATGGCAAAACTGTCTCCGGAAGATGAATATCTATCGCTTGCGCCGGGAGAATTACTGGCTAAAGAAATTATCAACCTTGATTTGTATGATAAGCATGAACCGACCCCCGAGTGGTTGCAGGAACAATGCAAAATAGCTGAAGACAGTGCACTGGCGGTAAAAAGCGTCACGAATTCAGAAGGGGCAAGCGCGGATTATGGCTCTGTAACCTTTGCACTGGCGGCAAGCAATGGCTTCTCAGGCGCTTATAAAGCAAGTAATATTTCTGTTTCGGTATCCGTCCTTGCGGGTAATGAAGGCGCACTGGAACGGGATTATGATTTCTCATCCGCCCGGTTTGTTGCAGATTTGGCTTCTGCCGATACTATTGGTATAAACGCTGCAAAGCGTGCGATAGCAAGGTTAAACCCGCGAAAAATTCCGACCAGTATAATCCCGGTAGTTTTTGATCCACGCGTATCCAAAGGACTTGTCAGGGCTTTTTCTGGCGCTATTAATGGCAGTGCGATTGCGCGTGGTACAAGTTTCCTGAAGGATTCTTTGGGCAAGCAGATATTTAGTAATGCCGTGAGTATCATAGATGATCCGCATCGCCTGCGTGGTCTTGGTTCTAAACCTTTTGATGGCGAAGGCGTTAAAAATCAAAAAATATCCCTTGTTGAAAACGGAGTTTTACAAACCTGGCTGCTCGACATGCGTTCAGCCAATAGACTGGGGTTGACTACCACGGGACATGCCAGCCGTGGACTTTCGTCACCACCCTCGCCTCATGGCACTAATGTGTATCTTGCGGCGGGCGAACTTACCCCGGATGAATTAATCAGCGATATCAAAAACGGATTCTATGTGAATGAAGTATTTGGCATGGGCATCAACCTGATTACGGGTGATTACAGTCAGGGCGCTTCCGGGTTTTTTATTGAAAATGGCAAAAAATCTTATGCGGTAAGCGAAGTCACGATTGCCGGAAAATTATCCCATATGTTCCGTGAACTTATCCCGGCCAATGATCTGCTCTTCCGTTACCCCACCAACGCCCCCACCTTGCGCATAGAAGGCATGACGGTTGCTGGAATGTAAGATATGGTCTTTTAGTCTATACAAAAACAATGGTAAGGTGTATCAATTCATACACGTTTTTTCAGATTGTTTTAAATTATGGCAGAAGAAAATAACCCGGCGGGAAGTGACGCAGATGCAGCCGCGGCAGCTGAGTGGGAAAAATCAATGGCCGCTGAATCTGGTGATGCGGTGGCTACTGAAGGTGATGCTACAGTAGCGGGAGGAACAGGCCAGCCGCCGCCACGTGTTCTCAATCAGGACGAAATAGATCTCCTGCTTGGTTTTGATGCTAAAGATGAAACCGATAAAACATCAGGGATTTTTGCTATCCTTGACAAGGCGCTTTCCGGCTATGAGAAAATGCCGATGCTGGAGGTGGTGTTTGACCGCCTGGTACGGATGATGGCGTCCAGTTTGCGTAATTTCACCTCCGACACAGTGGAAGTAAATCTTATTTCTATTTCATCCCTGCGCTTTGAGGATTACCTGAATTCGATTCCATTACCTGCGTTGCTGGTGGTTTTTCGAGCAGTGGAATGGGAAAATTTTGGCATATTGACGATTGATAGTTCGCAGATATATTCCACGGTGGATGTATTGCTGGGCGGCAGGCGTTCAGCGCGTCCCATACGCATTGAGGGGCGCCCCTATACGACGATTGAGCAGGATATCGTAAAACGCATGGCGGATGTCATACTGGCAGACTTAAGTACGGCTTTCGATCCGATAAGCCCGGTTACTTTCCAATTTGAGCGCCTTGAAACCACGCCGCGGTTTGCCACCATCACCCGTCCTAATAACCCTGCCCTGCTTGTACGTTTGCGGGCGGATATGGAAGATCGGGGGGGGCGGAATTGAATTCCTTTTTCCTCATACCACGCTGGAACCCATACGTGAGCTGCTATTGCAAATGTTTATGGGGGAAAAGTTTGGACAGGATGTAATGTGGGAAAAACATTTCAGCAAGGAAGTCCGTCAGACGGAAGTAGAGCTGGAAGTGGTAATGGATGAAAAGAAAATTTCACTGGGTGACGTGATGCAGTTCAAGGTAGGCAACACATTATTGCTTGATCGCGGACCGGATGATGAGGTTATGATAAAATGCAACGGTGTGACAGTAACCACAGGAAAAGTAGGTAAAATGGGTGATAATATTGCCGTGTCCATTAACGAGCCTATACGTAAAAAAGTAAAGGAACAGTTATGAACGCCAGTACATTGCTTACGCTTCTTTTTGACTGCGGGCTGGCCATTCTTCTGATTGCTACCATGCGCTACTGTTCAAAACTGAGTGTGCGCATCAAAACCCTTCAGGATAGCCGCAGCGAATTTGCCAGCATGATTACGAAGTTCGATGTTGCCACCAACCGGGCGCTGGCGTCGGTCGCAGATTTACAGACCGTCAGTAAGAAAATTACCGATGCGTTGCAGTTAAAAATAGATAAGGCAAATTTCCTGGCAGATGATCTGGCCTTCCTGATTGAAAAAAGCAATAAGCTTATTTTGCAGCTTGAACAGGCAAAACTGCAAAATAAGCAGAAGGATATAAAACCGTTTGAGATGCAAGCGGTCGCCAAATCCGTTGCATCCCGGCAATCCATTGACGATGTTATGGAGCTTTTATCACAGCCTGAAACCCTTGCTCCGGTGGCAAAGAATGTCCCGCGCACCGGTGCCGAACGTGAGTTGCTGGCTGCCTTAAAGTTAAGCAGGTAAGGTCGCGGCTCTCTTCAAGCGGTCATTTATCGCTATACCGATACCTCTATTGGGAATTGGCATCACTGCAATAGCGGTATAATCATCTGGTTTATCCAGCTTGCGTAAATATGCAAAGAGGTGTGACGCTGCCTGCTTTAAATCCCCTTCATTACTCAGGTTAAGCGTAAATTTGGCGCCTTCAGGTGCATGAGAACCAAATGCCAGCAGCGCCTCATTATTATATGGTTTATCAACATTGAGCCTGACTGGCAGGGACGGCGCATAATGACTGGCAAGCAGTCCGGGCGATTTTAGTTTTCCGTTTGCTTCCTGTATTATGGAAATTTTTTTATTCAAAACCGATTCAAGTTGTTCGCGGGTTATAAATCCGGGACGCAACAAAATTATTTCATCACTGCTTAAATCCACTACTGTTGATTCGATTCCCACATCACAATTCCCACCATCTATAATAAGCGGCACTGTGTTACCCAATTCATCATATACATGTTGTGCGCTCGTCGGGCTTACGCGGCCTGAACGGTTGGCACTGGGAGCAGCGAGTGGAATATCAGCAGCATTCAGCAAGGCTTGTGCGGTTTCACCGGATGGGATGCGGATACCAAGACTATTTTCTCCTGCGCTTGCAAGCAGAGAGATTTTTGAGTCAGGAAGCCTTGGTAACACAAGTGTTAATGGACCGGGGAAAAAGGCGTTAGCAAGTTTCCGGGCAGTCTCATTCCATGCGACAAAACATGTTGCCATTGCAATATCTTTTACATGCACAATGAGCGGATTAAATTGCGGCCTGCCCTTGGTGGCAAATATTTTCGCAACCGCTAAATCATTGGTTGCATCTGCTCCAAGCCCATACACAGTCTCGGTTGGAAAGGCCACCAATTTTCCTGAATGCAAAAGTTCAGCAGCTTTTTTTATCGTACTTGTATTTACTGGTTGTATATTCATGACAATATGTAGTAGTAATGGCAGTGATATCGAGCGATATATAGTTAAACCTCATTATATAATCTGGAGTATATATGGAAGCAAAAGTAATTACTATAGCCCAGCAAAAAGGCGGCGCAGGAAAAACTACACTTGCTATACACCTGGCTGTTGCCTGGAGCCAGCGCGGTAAAAGAGTTGCAGTTGTCGACATCGATCCGCAAGGCAGCCTTACCTACTGGCACAAACTCCGCGAACAGCGTTTCGGTGAGGATTATACTGGCTTAACTTTTTCAGCCTTGTCCGGCTGGCGGGTTGGTAGCGAAATTGCCCGCCTTAAACGCCACCACGATATCATCATCATTGATAGCCCCCCCCCCATACGGAAACAGAAGCCCGCACGGCTATCCGTAATGCTGATTTCATCATTATCCCGGTGCAGCCAAGCCCAACCGATTTATGGGCGACAAAAGCCACACTGGATATAGCGAAGTCGGAAAATATTCAGGTACGGGTAGTATTAAACCGTATATCCGCTAACTCCAAAATGGCAGAGACAATTGCTGCGGAATTACCAAACTTATCAAAAAACAGTTTGGGTAATCGCGTGCTGTTTGCATCTTCCATCATGGAAGGGCGCAGTGCAACTGAAGTGGGGCCGAGTACTCCGGCAGCCCTTGAAGTGAAAGCTCTGGCCGAAGAAATCTTTAAACTTTTGAAGATTAAATCTGCAAAAGAAGAGGTTCAGGAAAACGCAGAAGAAGGGCTGGAAACGGCTTAAACTGTTTTCATTTAGCCATGCCAGTATCTGGCATGGCTAAAATGTAACCTAATCCACGAACGGATCATTGACCAGGATAGTATCCTCGCGCCTCGGGCTGGTGGAAAGAAGCGTAATCTGGCATTCAATCAGTTCTTCAATCCTGCGGATATATTTGATAGCAGCGGCGGGTAACTGCGCCCAGCTCTTTGCACCCTTAGTGCTTTCACTCCAGCCCGGTATGGTTTCGTAGATTGGCTCAACACCGGCTTGAATCTTCTGGCTGGCCGGAAGATAATCGTACACCTTTCCGTTATATTGATAACCGATACAGACTTTTATTTCCTTGAAGCCGTCAAGCACATCGAGTTTGGTAAGGGCAATACCTTTGATGCCGCATATTTTGACAGTCTGGCGTACCAGTACGGCGTCAAACCACCCGCAACGACGCGGGCGTCCGGTCACTGTGCCGAACTCATTGCCGATTTTACCGAGCATCTGACCAGTTTCATCTTTTAGTTCCGTAGGAAATGGTCCACTACCTACCCTTGTTGTATAGGCTTTGGTGATGCCAAGCACAAAACCGATAGTACTCATGCCTGTGCCTGAACCAAAAGTCGCTGCGCCACTCATGGTGTTGGATGAAGTGACGAATGGGTAGGTTCCATGATCCACATCAAGCATTGCGCCTTGCGCGCCTTCAAATAAAATGCGTTTGCCGCTCTTTTTTAGCTCGTCTATAAGCATCCAGACGGGCATGGCGAATTCAAGTATCCTTGGGGCAATTGCCAGCAAGTTATCGAGTATTTCCTGTTTGGAAACCAATTCAACACCACATTTTTCCAGTATCGGATTATGATGGGCAAGCATCATATCCAGTTTGCTGCTTAAAATATCAATATCAGCAAGATCACATACCCTGATTGCTCTTCTGCCCGCTTTATCCTCATAGGCCGGACCAATGCCACGTCCGGTGGTTCCGATTTTGCCGTCACCTCGCAAAGCTTCCACTGCCTGATCAAGCTTGCGATGCACTGGCAGGATCAAGGTTGCATTCTCAGCAATTTTAAGGTTATCCGGAGTCACTTTAACCCCAAGCTTAGAAATCGTTTCGATTTCTTTTAACAATTCAAACGGATCAATAACAACGCCGTTGCCGATGATGCTCAGTTTATCAGGGCGCACAACACCTGAAGGCAGCAAGCTCAATTTATACGTGACACCATCAATCACCAGTGTATGACCGGCATTATGCCCACCCTGAAAGCGCACCACTACGTCGGCGCGTTCTGAAAGCCAGTCAACAATCTTGCCTTTTCCCTCATCACCCCACTGCGAACCAACCACTGCTACGTTTGTCATCTCTTATCCCTATATGTTATGTGTCAATGATCAGATGTCAGAAAATTCTGCTGACACCCGAAACCTGACACCCTAGATTGTTTCCAGTTTGCCAGACTTCGTAGAATACATTGCGGAGATATTCAATGATTTTGCTTCTTTTTGCAGATCATTTGTCAGTGCATACAGGGTTATGATACCTTGTTTATGCAAATCCTGAACGTTGGAAAAACTTATATCCTGCGGTATAAGCACATGTTTTTTCTTATTTTGTGTTTCCGGCAGAAGACGCAGGAGATGCGTGACATAAATAGTAAATCCGGTAGCATGTTCGCCTTCTACCTTATAACGGCCACCTCGCCCAAGATCATGGCGCAACCCTTTGGCAAATATTGAAAAACTTATTCCATCATGATAATCAAATCCGTGATATTCTATTGGGTCAATAGTAAGTATAAGATTTGGACAATTCTTTTTGATATGCGCTATTAAGCCTCTTAACGAATCAGCATGCGGCAACCTGAGTTTCTGCATGGCCGCAAGCACTTTGTCGGCAGGTCCCGCCGATTCCGAAAGCGATGCAAGGAGTCGGCTGTTTGCAATTGGCAAGGCAGCGATCATTTCTGTGCTTTTACGCATCACGGCATCCTTGATCTGCGTTTGCAGAGCCGGATTATCGCGGGCTTCCGGGCATAATTCCCCCACCAGTCCGGGAAGATTCAGATCGATTGAAATATCCCTTATACCTATGCTTGCAAGTGACTCAGCGGCAATAATGATAATTTCCGCATCTGCTGCAAGCGCATCGGAACCGATTAGTTCGATGCCTGCCTGTGTCAGTTGTCTCTCACTGCGTAACGGTTCAGAACGGCTTTGTAATATAGGGCCAGCATAACACAGGCGTGATGGTCTTGAAATGTTTGCAAGGCGTGAGACCGCTATACGTGCAACCTGCAAAGTCATATCAGCCCGTATGCCCATCATGGTATGCGAAATCGGATCTAAAACACGAAAGGTCTGCCCTGCCAGAGCGGCCCCGCGCCCGGCAAGCAGGTTTGTTTCAAATTCAAGCAAGGGTGGCGATACCTGTTCGTAGCCAAATTGGGAAAAAACTCCAAGTAAATGCCCAACGGTTTTAGATTCCCGTTCTGCTTCCATGGGAAGTAAATCATATAAGCCAACAGGCAATAAAGGCGATTTCTTGTTCATGATTACGTTATAACCGCACAGAACTTTTGCACAAGTCGTTTGTTGATGAACTTATATAGCTTTGCGAGGATACTTGAAGAGTTCTACATGCAACCACGCAAGGGGCATGGCAGAATATTCTCAGAATCCTACGCTAAGCGCAAAAATGTGAGTATTTTTGCCACCTACAGAGGTTAGGCGGCGTGTTTCTCCTCCGGCAAGGCGATATATCTGTAGAAAGTGGCGCGGGAGATTTTGAGGGTTTGGCAGATATGGGCAATGCTCATGCCATGATCCTTATGCATGCGTTTGGCGGTTTTAACTCGCGGATCATTGCTTAATGTCTGTTTCCTGCCACCTTTGCGCCCACGGGCACAGGCAGCGGCAAATCCTGCCCTGGTGCGCTCTTGGATAAGGCAGCCTAAAGATCATAGGGGCAAAAAATACTCCATAACCCATTGAAATAAATGGTGCTGCTGAGAAGAATCGAACTTCCGACCCCGTCATTACCAATGACGTGCTCTACCACTGAGCTACAGCAGCCTGTTTTCACCGACAGGCTATGCCTATAACAACCCATAGAAATAAAGGCAATCGCTAATTTCGTAAAAATCGGGATAAGTGTTTACACATGTTTTTCGGCGATATAATATAGGAAGCACTATACCAGAAGGTAAAAATCATGGCAAAAAGCGCAGAGACAAAATATCCCGGAACCCTTACTAATCTGCGGCGTAAGGCTGTCGTTGGCGTACTCAGGACATGGCGTGAGCTGAGTGGGTCGGCACGGCTTGCTATCACCGGTGAAGTGCACCCTACCCTGCCTAAGGAAAATATCGACCATTTACGCAAGCAAATGAACCGCTGCCTAAACAGCAAAGGTGGGGAAATCACTGCTCGCGCCCATACAGTTGAACTGGGAAAAACCTATCTGAACCTCACCGAAGCCGGGCGAGTCAAATTCCTGATCCTGCTTGCCACCAACTTTGATATTGATCGCAACCGGTTAAGCAAGTGCATTGAGGCAATTCAAAACGCCAGTGACAAGAAGGATATTTCCAAACAGGAAAATGACCTGCGTGACGCCCTGACCAGCCCGCGCAGCACCATTTTACGCCAGTTCAACTCCCTGCCGGAGGGATTTAAATTTCTGGTGGATATGCGCATGGACTTACTGCCTCTGGTACGCAAAAACGCAAGCCTTAAAGGCCTGGAATACGATCTAAAGAACATCCTTTCCGGCTGGTTTGACGTTGGGCTGCTGGATCTGGTGGAGATCACCTGGGATTCGTCCGCCGCCATACTGGAAAAACTCATTGCGTACGAGGCTGTACATAAAGTGCGTTCCTGGGATGACCTGAAAAACCGGCTGGATGCCGATCGCCGCGTATATGCCTTCTTCCATAATAAAATGCCCCATGAGCCGCTTATTTTCGTCCATGTTGCCCTCACCAGAGGACTTACTGGTAATGTTCAGGAAATCCTGGATGAAACCTCGCCGGTCATGGATATCAGGGAAGCAGATACAGCCATTTTCTACTCCATTTCAAATGCGCAGAAAGGGCTGGCAGGCATCAGCTTCGGTAACTTCCTTATCAAGCGCGTGGTGGGCAGGCTCAGCCGGGAACTCAAGCAGATAAAGCATTTTTCGACTCTCTCGCCCATTCCTAACCTGAGACAATGGCTTGATCCATTGCTTAGCAAAGGCGATGAGTCCTTTTTTACCGTAAAAGAAATCAAGGAACTGAAACTTCTGACTAAAAGCGATAATGCTGCCAGAGGCCTGCATCAGTTGCTGGAAGCCGACTGGCATACTAACCATAAAATCGCGGAAAAAATTAAGCCGGTATTGATGCACCTTGCCGCCCATTACCTGATTAATGAAAAAAATAAACTTCTGGCCCTTGATCCGGTGGCACATTTCCACCTGACGAACGGTGCAAGACTCAAACGGATAAACTGGCTGGGCGACACTTCACACAAAGGCTTAAAGCAGGCTGCCGGGCTCATGGTGAATTATTATTATGATCTGGATTATATTGACAGTAACCATGAAGATTACGTCACCGAAGGCAAAATCGCCACCAGCAGGACAGTTCGAGGATTATTGTAAAGGAAACTGACTAATGACAAGTGGTTAGTGACCCGTTATAAGACTTGCCTGCTTTCTTACCACTTATCACTTGCCACTGGCCACTAATAAAATGACCGAAAAACCCAAAAATAGCAGCAAGCTGATTGCTGAAAACCGTAAAGCACGTTACGAATACTTCATCCAGGAAGACGTGGAAGCGGGGATCGTCCTGACCGGCACCGAGGTAAAATCGCTGCGCACCGGACGTGCGACCATTGGCGATGCCCATGCCGCCGAAATGCAGGGTGCACTGTGGATATTCAACCTGAACATCCCGGAATATAAGGCAGGTAACCGCTTTAACCACGAACCAAAGCGCCCACGTAAGTTATTACTGCATCAGAAACAAATTAATAAATTATTAGGGCAGATAAAGATAAAAGGACTCACTCTTATACCGCTCAAGATGTATTTCAACGAGCGCGGAATCGCAAAAATCCTGCTCGGCCTCGGCAAGGGTAAAAAAGAATATGAGAAACGTGAAACGATTAAAAAGCGTGACTGGCAGCGTGAACAGCGTGAGTTACTGAAAAATGGAAAAAATTGATGTCACAATAGGAAATCGCACTATCCCGCTGGTTATCCGGAAATCGGTACTGGCAAAACGCATATCTCTCAGGATGTCGGCCGCCAAAAACAGCGTGGTACTTACATTGCCAAGACGTAGCTCTCTTGCCACCGGCATCCAGTTTCTGAATAGTAAATCCGCCTGGGTCCTGGCCAATACTGAGGAAAATTCTGTGATAACCATCACGGACGGAACCACCCTCCCCATACTCGGAAAACCATACACCATAAAACGCATGGACGGACGCGGAATATCTCACCTGAACCCGGAAACATCGCAGCTTATTGTCTATTGTTTACCGGAATTTGTATCCCGCCGGGTAAAGGATTTTCTTAAAAAACTCTTATGCGAGGAATGCACAAAAATCGGGAGAGAATTCGCCCATACACTTGGGAAGAGGATAACAAAAGTAGTTACAAGCAAAGCCAGTTCACGCTGGGGTACCTGCAATGCCAACGGTGTGCTTTCATTTAACTGGCTGCTGGTTTTTGCACCGAAAGCAATACTTGAATATGTCATCGCCCATGAAACAGCGCACTTAAAAGAAATGAACCACAGCCCAAAATTCTGGATGGTTGTTGAAAAGCTTTATCCCGACACCACCCTGGCACGCAAATGGCTAAAGAATAATGGGCATATGCTGCATAAGTACGAATAAACGGAGATATCACAACTACTGACATACCGAAAATACTCTATAAAAATACGAAAACAACACGTGTATTTTATTGCCTCCTCGTGTATATCCGAGTGATAGCAAACAAGCGCCCGATGTACAATTGTATACGAGACAGGATATCAGGATTATATATGAATGTTAACATGACAGATACGCGTTGGGCGATGACGGCAATGACGTTCAGCCTTATGGGACTGGTATCGATTATTGCTTATTTTTCCCATCCTTATTTCGTATTAGTGAGTGTCTTCGATACTAATATAGGACTTTATGAGTTAGCCCAGATTTTTATATGGGGTATGGTGATAGTATGGGTAATGGATAAAAATGTGCGGGCAATATTATGGGCACAGCGCAAGCTTTTTCTCCTGGTTGTCATTATTACGCTCTCCATAGTCAGTTTTGCTTTAAAAAGTGTGGAATGGATTATCCAGTTCAGGCACAGGCAGGAGATTGAACGAGTCCAGACCTCCCTGGCTACTCCACTCATGCAAGCAGCCCTGCATTGCAACATACCAAAAATGAGGATATTGCTGGGTAGTGGAACTGACGTCCACGAAGTTAACAAGCTTGGGTTTACCGCCATTGATTATGCGTCCGGCGCCATTCCTCCCTATTTTGATCAGTCACATAAATGCGCGGAAGCCGTAATGCTTCTGCTGGCACATGATGCTGACGTTGATACGTCCGGTCACGCAGGGATTACACCACTGATAGAAGCGTCCGCTGAAGGGCACATAAAAATCATGGAGATATTATTATCCCACGGAGCAGATGTGAATAAAACCTCAACCGCAGGCTGGAGTGCATTGGCCAATGCCGTGTATTACCAGCACGAAGAGGCCGTTAGCCTATTGCTGAAGCATGGCGCCAATCCTAATCCGACTATCAAGGGCGACAGTAAGACTATCCTCAATGTTGCCAGACAAAAAGGCAATCCAAGGATTCTAGCCGGGATCGAGCAAGCCATCGCTAAAAATAATTAGGTATTAAAGGTTCCGCCTTCATATACAAAATGGAAGGGTGGTGGGCGATACAGAACTCGAATCTGTGACCTCTACCATGTCAAGGTAGCGCTCTAACCAACTGAGCTAATCGCCCTACATCTTAGGTTCAGGAGCGGGATAATACCGATCTATTTCCAGAGTGCAATATATTTACGTGAAGGCGGGTGCATTATCACGGGCTGCAAAATAACGGTCAAAAAAACGCTGCTCTGCACGCAGTAACGAGTCGCCTGTAACAATATCAGCCACAATAAACCCTTGTTTTTTCAGCTTATCCCTAACCCAGTCATTCCCCCGATAACCGACAAACATATGCCAAGCCAGTTGTACGGAAAACAGGCTTATACCACTCAGACCAGTCGCGGCAAGGGCAACTATTATCGCATCACCGGCGAGTACGATACATGCCGGTAACCACAACCTGTTATACAACGCCCAGATAGCGCCGAATATAAAAGCTTTCCAGTTAAACCCTTCCTCAATAAATCGAGCCTCTTCGTACGGATGGGGCAGTGACGGGTCAATATGGACGGTGTAAACGTGCAGGCGGCTCATAAACTCTCATTTGATAATGTTATTAAGCCTTCTTACCACTTTAAGCATAGTTTTCCCAGTAAAATTCCAATTATGCCTGCCCCGATCATAGGCAGGTAGTGCCACTGGACAATATGGGCAATAGAATCGGTCTCTTCCGATAACCGCAGCGCCAGCGCCCCAATGGAAAAAGCAGAAAGTACGGCAACACAGCCAGCCATATAATAATGGGTACTGGCAAATTTCCGGATAGTATACAGAATAAATCCGCAAGGAAGCAAGGATAGCAAAATAATGCACAGCAAACATTCCATAGCATGCGGCGGTGGAGGGGCCGGTGGATTATCGGCATGAAATGCCAGTATCAGGATAAACATGAACAGCAGAAACATAGGGATCGGCAAAAAGGCGGCTCGTTTTTTTTGATATATATCAGGAAATGCAAGAAGTGCGGCACTTAGCATGGATGTAAAAATAACGCCCCCTAACGCAGCAAGCTCAGCAGTAAACAACGGGGATTGAAGTTTATGCACACAATCCGGGCGTACACCCATAAAAATGAGCCCGACAGCAATATATAGGAATGAACCAATGATCCATTTCAGAAAAAGCCGGTACGGAGAAGGCGCCGGAACCACCGCTTCCATATTTTGCGCCAGATTATCTATATATTGTTCCGTCAGCATCGTTATCCAACCAATTTACTTTTTAACATCTTATAGGCACGGTGTGCCGCCACTTTGACCGCTGATTCTGTCATATTCATCTTCTTTGCCACCTCCTTTGAGGTGTGCCCCTGCTCGTGCAGCAACTGTAAAATGACAGGTTGCTTGCCCGGCAATTGTTCGATCTCGTCTTTTATGGATTCGTAGGAGAACGCAGAATTGGTTACATCATGCCTGCTAATATTTTCGGCTTCCTCCAGTTCGCCGGCATAACGCAATGGATCTGCGTAGATTTTTCTTAAATAATCCTGCAACCGGAACCTGGCGATGGCGAATACCCAGGGTTTAAAAGCGCGTTTCCCATCATAGGTATGACGTGATTTATGGATAGAAACTAATATCTCCTGCAATATCTCCTCGACAT
>Ga0206897_1144_pt1 | contig 15166 bp, 12 predicted proteins | sample Alteio_BWOrgHeat_49_FD_152972 | JGI IMG/M metagenome (GOLD analysis project Ga0206897, IMG submission 152972) | Enriched cells from forest soil in Barre Woods Harvard Forest LTER site, Petersham, Massachusetts, United States -... | ecosystem: Environmental > Terrestrial > Soil > Temperate forest >... | reverse complement strand
AGATATACATGCAGCCCCTTCGCTAAGAAGCTACTATTAGCGTTCATAGATAACATATATGTTCTGGAAAGAGAACGCAAAATTTACGGAGGACGGTTGCCTGTTGGCACCGTTTTTGGAACATTAGCGCTGCTATGATCCGATTCCTATACCTGTCCGCCTTCTTGTTATTGGCGGCCTGCAAGAAAAACTCAGCCCCGGTCACCAACCCCGGCGGTTCCGATTCCACCGGTTCCACGACTACCGGCAATAACACTACTACCACCACTTCCTCGAAAAAAGGCTTCGACGTCAGCACAAATATGACCTACGGGACATGGAATGGCGATGTCGTCAATCTCAAAGCCTTCTGGTACTATACCTGGGGTACACCCCAGCCTACGCCCTCGCCGCAAAACTGCGAGTTCGTCCCGATGTTCTGGGGCCAGTCCAATGTTACCGACGCCAATATCGCCCTCGTCGAACAGCTGAAAGCCCAGGGCCAGGCCAAATATGTATTGGGATTCAACGAACCCGACCAGTCGGGTCAATCCAATATGACCGTTTCTCAGGCCCTCGCGCTATGGCCAAAACTGGAAAGCATCGGACTTCCCCTGGGCAGCCCGGCCACCAGCTGGCCCACCCTTCAATGGTTCTCCGATTTTATGGACTCCGTCGCCGCCGAACACCTGCGCGTCGACTTCATCTGCGTGCATATGTATGTAGGCACCGACGACGTGAGTTTTGTCCAAACACTGCAGCAGGTCTATAACCAATACCATCTACCTATCTGGATCACCGAATTCGCCACTGCGGACTGGAACGCCACCACGCCTTCTGCCAATGCCTATACCGCCGCCGCGGCGCAGGGTTTCATGCAGCGACTATTGCCCAAATTAGATTCGCTCTCCTTTGTACAACGCTATTCCTGGTTCTCGGGCGATCCCACCAGCGCAGCCCTTTGGCCCTCGGCCCTGGTAGGCGCCGGCGGTCAGCTGACCTCCCTGGGTACCTGGTACGCCAACTACCAACCGAATACCGCTATAAAGCAATAAGGGCTACTTTTTCTCGTACAGGACCCAGATATCATTGATGGAATTCATCCCAATAGAATGCAGAAACCCATTGATGTTCCACAATAACCGGGAACTGTACACGACGCGATGATAGCCCATACTGTCCAGCATCGCCGCATGGTCGACGGTTTGATCAAAGGTGGCTGAAACATATTCGGGCTTGTCCTGCAGGCCCCAGCGCATCGAGTCGCTACCGGGTACCGTCTTCCATTGCAGATTGCGCGTCCCCCGTTCATAAAAGACAAAGGGCAGATGATGTTCCGTTTGAAAAGGTGTCCGGCTGAGCGAATAAATGGTCACCGGCTCCTCATTGAAATTTTTCTTCAACAGATACGTAAAATAGATCTCCTGCGAATAGGGAGTGAACAAAAATACCGTCAACAGGAACACGTTGAGGCCGATACTAAACCACGCCGTTCCACGGATCAGCCCCCGGACCCCCCGACGCTGCCGCTCCATCCACGCAAACAGCGCCGGCAAACCCCAGCCGATGATGATCGGCAGCACATTCACGATCGGAAACAAGAACCGTTCTTCTTTATGGGCGACAAAACAATGTCCCAGGATAAAAAAGACGACCGAAAACACCAGCGGATGCCGGTATTTTGACGACAATGCGCTCCGGAATCCGGCAAAAAGAAGCAGGATACTCAGTGGCGGCGCCAGCGCCACCCCAACGAGGACGGCGATATAGACCAGGAAACTGCTGGTGCCCATGGAAGCAGCCTTCCCCTGGACGATATTGACCTGGAAATAGGTATAGGGCGTAAACACCCATTGATGATAGAACCCATAGTCCAGCACCGTGTTGAGCCCCGCGCCGGCCAAAAATCCCGCCGCCAGCAGCCACAGCTGACGCGCCTGCCGCGCGGGCCCCACCAGCCAGATCAAAAAGCCGATCATGGCAAAAGCGGTCTGAAAACGGGCATAAAAGGCCAGGCTAAAGAGAAAACCCGTCAGCAACGCCATCCACCACGACCGCCGGCTCGTCTCGTACAAGAACAGCGCCCCGAAAAACAACACCGAAGAAAGCATCTCCGAGCTGAACAGCGTCCGGGTATACGGCAGGATCCAGGAAAAATTGAGTAGCAGCAGCACGAGATAGAGGATTCGTTTGCCCTCCTGCCGGAAATAATAGAGCGTGATCGCATTGAAAAAGATAAAAAGGGTAAGTCCGAAGACGATCCGCAAGACCTCCAGCTGGACATAAGGATCGTGGATACCTATCCACATGCATGCCTCGTAATAGCCGGAGAACAGATAGACCTGCAGGGTAGAGCGGATCTGCGCCGAATATTCCCAGACATCCGTCGCGGCGGAAGGCTGGTGCAATTGCTGCGAAGAAAATTCAACGAGCTGAAAATGCTGGTCCGGATGATAGACGCCGATGGCCGTGATACAGATGATGATCTGAACAAGGACGGCCGCCAGCAAAAGCCACCCCAGACGGGCGTCCTTCCGGATCATTTCCGTTAGTCTTCCAAAATACATAGATCAGGTTGATGAGTTAGTACCCGGTAAAGTTAAGACATATCCCCCTTGTTAAGACATATCCCCCTTTTCACCTGATCAGCAGGACCGTACCATTTTCCGCCCGAACCTTGCCGGCGATATCCACCGCTTCCAGGGTCCATACATACGTGCCAGTCGGCATGGCCTCGCCATGCATTCGGCCATCCCAGCCTTCAGATAGATTCGAGGTGCGGAACACCTCCTGGCCCCAACGATTGAATACGGCAAAATAGTCGAGTTTGCGAATACCCGCTGCAAGCACCCGCAGCACATCGTTATGGCCGTTACCATCCGGGGTAAACCCGCTGGGCACAGTCAGGATCACTCCCTTTATGACGATCACTTCCATGCTACCCGATGCCGCACAGCCTTGCGGCGTCGACGCCGTTACGGTGTAGGTGATATCGACAGCCGGATTGGCGACCGGGTTCTGTATCCCCGGGTTATTCAAGTCGGTGACGGGACTCCAGGAGAACTGCGTAAACCCGGTGCCATTCACATCTGTCGCATACAACTCCAACGGTTGCCCAACCAATATCGTTGTATCGTCTCCGGCGAATACCACCGCCTTCGGCAGCACAATAACGGATACCGTATCCGGCAAACTCTGACAACCTTCCGCATCCGTGACACGCAGGACATAACTCATGCTCCCCGGAGGAGCGATCACCTCCGGGTCTGCGATCGTGGCATTGCTCAGATACAAGACCGGTGACCAGGAATAGGTGCCCCCTCCGCTCCCCTGTAAAGTGGCATTCTGGTTATAGCAAATGGTCGTATTCGCCCCGGCGTTGGCCACCGGCAGCTGGTTTATCGTGACGACCACGGAATCGGCCAGCGTACATTCTCCCTTGGTTGCCTGGAAATAATATTTCGTGGTCACGGGTGGAGTGGCCACGGGATCGGCGGTGGTCGTATCGCTTAACCCCACGGAAGGTGTCCAAACGATCCCTGTCCCATTAGTGCTCCCCTGCAACGTAACGGACGCGCCTTTACACACCGTCGCAGCGCCCGTGGCTTTTACCGTCAGGTCGTTGCCGCTCACCACGGCGGGCACCGATGCCTTACACCCGGGCCCATCCACCGTTATGGTATAATTCCCGGCATTCAGATCCGGAAATACGCTATCTGTTTGAAAATTGACGCCGTCGATGCTGTAGGTCACATTGGTGAGCCCGCCCGTCATCACCGTCAAAGACCCGGTTCCGGGCCCGCCACAGGCAGCCTGCTCCCGGATGCCAGGATTCAGCGGCTCCAGCGACACATTGGCCGATTCGGTGATATCCGAACAACCCAGATCGATATCCGCCTTTACCGTATAGACCCCGATCCCGGTGAGACCGCTGAACACCCCACTGCTGTTCGTCGCCACCACGGTGCTCCCTTCGGATAAAGTGAAGGTGACCGTAGCGCCTGTGGGCGGAGCAGGGCTAAGCGATGCCTCGATCTCCGAACAGACTCCCAGTGCGGAAAGTGTATACGAGGCCGTCGGGGTGGAAGACGCACAATACCCCGAAATATCGAAAGACCCGACAAATCCATTTCCCGCGGCATAAAGCAGCTGCCGGGCGGGATCATAAGCCAACGCATATACGCTATTGCCGGAATAACCCGGGATGGTAATGTCCGCATCGGCCGCATCATCGAATACACTGCCGGTCCATTTCAATACCTTGATGACGCCGTTAGGCATGCCGATGAAAATATTATTGCATTCATCCGCATAGATCCCCTCCTCCATCAATGGCGTGCTGCCGGCAAAGATCACGGGCGTCCCCACCGTGGCTCCCGTAGCCTTGTCCAGTGCCTTGAGATGTGCGCCGTCATAATAGAAAAGGTTGGACGAATTGACGGCGAGGATATTGGTAAGATTGCTTCCGCCAATAGACGGGTCGAGGGTCATATACGGCGTATTGGCGTCCTCCTGCAGCACCGGATAGCCGCTCAGCGTATTCCATACCTGGTTGGCGGCGGTATAAGGATAGCTATTCCTGTAGATCCGGTTGTTCACAAACGGGGTGTTGCCGCTGGCCAGGATACAATAGATATCGTTATTCGCCGGGTCGATCACAAAATCGGAGACATCCTGGTTATAAGGGTAGGTCGTGATACCCGTGATATTGTACGAATAAAAATTGGTAGTGGGCAACAGCAGGATGCCGATATTGGAATTATAATCCCCGATGCCGCCGCTCCCGCCGGCGATCATCACCTGGGGAGTCCCCTGGTTGCAAAACCAGCGCATCTTCCAGTTCTCGCCGTTATGGCCGTCGTTATCTTGAAAATAACCCGTTTTGAAGTTATCATACAAGCCGGTGGCGCCGTTCAGCCGGATGACCGATCCGCCAAAACCATTCGAGCCGATCCCGACGTAGACATTTCCCGTAGTCTTCTCCACCGTCCAGCCCCCATAGTTGTCGCCATACACCCAACCGACGGAAGGCAGACTCCCCGAGAATGTCCATAACAGATTGCCTGCCGGATCATATTTTGCGATCTGCCCCTGCAGATCGGTCCCGCCTTGTACATAGACATCGCCCTTATTGTCATAATCCACCTCCATGGCTTTCCCGGCATTGATGCCCGTGAGACCCGCCAGCGTGCTGGTCACAAAAGGATCGATGATCAGATCCCGCTGCCGGTCGTATTGCCTTTTGAAAACAAAACCTCTTACCTTGTCCCGTACGTTATGCGCCACCTCGATGAGATCGCCGTCCGTTTTGCCCGTCGCGTCCGCATAATAGCTCACCGGCTTCGTCTCCACAATGGTCCCGGATTCCGATCTCACCAGCAATGCGCCGCTGCTGTCGCTCACACTCCTCACATTGCCGCCATAGCTTACGCAGATCGCGGTTGGATCGGCGCCGGCCCTGACCCTGACCGTATATTCGAATCCGGCCCTGCCCGTTACGGTGGAATACTCCACGTCTATACCCGGATACAGGTCTTTGTATAGAATGCGCCCATATCTGCCTGCCGAATGCGATAACAGCCCATAGACACACCGGGCTTTCTTTGCCTCCTTTTTAACCACTTCCACATGCGGGTTACCATGCAACCACCGCATGGTGACCACCGATCTTCGCTGGATATAGATCACGCCCCTGTTCGTAAAATAAACGGGCTGGCCAGCTCCTTCGTAACCATACCTGATCCTGCCCATGCCCAGCCGCATGGCCATGCTGTCGGGATATTGTCCTACATTTTCGATGAATACATATTTCGCACCAAAAAGATCGCCCTGTCCGGAGGACCAGGATGGTCGCTGGCCAAAAGCGAAAAAGACAAGGTGGAAAGAGAAAAAGGTCAGAAATAGGGAGCGGGGCATGGGCCTAAAATACAAAAAATACCGGCCGCCTTTAGTTTTTTGCTAAAGCGTATATCCTATAGTTTTGCGCTCATATGCGCAACTATCGTTTCCCGGCATTTTGCCTCCTGCTCCTGCCCGTTCTCCTGCATGCACAGACTTCCCCGGCTCAGCCGTCGGCAGCGATCCCATCGTCCACCGCCGGCACATTCGAGCTCAATACCGCCTGGAAGTGCCAGGCCATCGGCAAGGTCCAGGCCTCCCCCGAAAAGCTCTCGCAACCGGGTTTTTCAACAACGGGCTGGCTTCCCGCCACCGTTCCCGGCACCGTCCTGACCACCCTGATCAACAATCATCTGGCCCCCGATCCTTTCTACGGCCTTAACAACAAGCAGATCCCCGATATCTATACCACCGGCAGGGACCGATATACCTATTGGTTCGTGCGTGATTTTAAACAAACCGCCGGCAAGGACCAGCAGGTTTGGCTCGACTTCCGCGGCGTCAACTACAGCTGCGATGTCTGGCTCAACGGTCACCGCCTCAACGATCAGACCCATCATGGCATGTACCTCCGGCAATCGTATAATATCACCGCTTTTCTTTCCCCGAAAGGCGAGAACCGGCTGGCCGTGATCGTCTATCCCCCCGACCCGGTAGGCAACCCCAATGGCGGCCAGGGCGGCGACGGCGAGATCGCCCGCAACGTCGCCCACCAGTATGTGGCCGGCTGGGACTGGATCCAGCCCATCCCCGACCGCAACACCGGCATCTGGGACAAGGTCACCATCACGACTACCGGCGCCGTCCGCATCCGCAACCCCCATGTCGTCACCGAGGTCCCCGGTGTCCGCTATCCCGATGACGCCCACCAGGCCCCCGTTTACATTCACATCAGCGCCGAAATCCAAAACACGGCCCCTACCCCCATCCGCGGCGAGCTGCACTTCTCGATCAATAACCGCTGGATCTCCCAAAATGTCACCCTCGCACCATATTCAACCACGGAAGTTGCCCTTCCAGTCCAAACAGTCAGCAATCCCCGGCTATGGTGGCCCAACGGCTATGGCCCACAAAATCTCTATCACGACAGCATTGCCTTTGCTGTGGAGGATACCTCTATCATCGTCGAATCCTCCAAAAAACTATACCGCGACCTGGACATCGCCCCCCTGGATTTCGGCGTCCGCCAGATCACCACGACCTGGAACGCGACCACCCATAGCCGTGAGACCTTCGTCAACGGTCAGCCCATCTTCATCAAAGGCGGCAACTGGATCATCTCCGACGAGCTCCTCCGCTTCAGCCCCGAACGCTACGATGCTGAGATCCGCTTCCACCGCGATATGAACCTCAACCTCATCCGCGTCTGGGGCGGCGCCCTCACCGAGCGCCCCGAATTCTACGACGCCTGTGACCGCTATGGCCTGCTCGTCTTCCAGGACTTCTGGAACTCCGGCGATTGCAACGGCCGATGGGAAGACCCCATGAAAAAAGAAGACCAGTGGACCCGCCGCAACTATCCCGACGACCACCGTCTCTTCATCACCTCGGCAGCCGACCAGATCAAGCTGATCCGCAACCACCCCTCCCTGGCCTTCTGGTGCGGCGGCAACGAGATCACCCCGCCCGAAGATATCTTCAGGGCGCTCAAAGACTCGCTCATCCCCCGTCTCGACGGCACCCGCACCTTTTTCGATTTTTCCAATTCCGACAGCATGTCGTTCAACAACCTCGGCGGCAACGGCGACGGTCCCTACGGCATCCAGAATATCGCGACCTTCTGGGGCACCCGCACCTTTCCGTTCAACTCGGAAGTGGGCTCCCTAGGCATCGGCGACTACGAGTCCCTGCAACGATTTATCCCAAAAGAAGACCTCGTTCCTCCGGTATACAACGGCAGACAACGACACGGTGAAGGAACCGACAATGCCGTCTGGTCCTATCACAAATACATCGCCTACGACTCCTCCGTATACGCCTATGGCCCGATAAAAGATTTGAAAGATTTTGCGGAAAAGGCCCAGCTCGTGAACTACGACCAGTACCGCGCCCTCATGGAAGGTTTCAGCGCCCATATGTGGGACTGGTATACCGGCGCCATCATCTGGAAAACGCAAAACCCGTGGACCGCCATGCGCGGACAGATGTACGATTACTATCTCGACCCCAACGCCTGTCTCTACGGCCTTCACTGTGGCAGCGAACCACTCCATATCATGTACGACCCCGTCACCGGGATGACCATGATCGCCAACAATACGTTCCGTACCCATCGCGATCTGATGATGCAGGTGATCGTCACCGATATGACGGGCAAGACCCGAACGCTCACCCAACAGTTCTACGAGATCGGTCCCACCACCGTTAAAAACTACCTGCCCATCGGCCGCGGCATCGACCACCTACGCAGCAAGGAAGGACTCTTCCTGACCCTCCGCCTGCTCAACACGGATAAACAGATCGTGAGCGACAATTTATACTGGCTCCCCGACTCTACCGGCGCCTACTCCGGTCTGCAGCACCTGGCCCCAGCCGTGCTCGTCGTCGAAGCGCACAAAACCGCCACCCAGCCGACGCCGGCCGTCACCGGAAGTGTCCGGCCCGCCGCCCGCATCACCGTCACCCTCCGCAACCCTGCCGGCAGCCCGCTCGCCTTCTTCAACCGCGTCTCACTGGTAGACCCTGCCACGGGACAACGGCTGCTGCCGGTGTTCTATAGCGACAATTATGTGTCGGTACTCCCCGGTGAAAGCAAAACCATCACCCTGGACTACACCCCCAAACCCGGCGTCACCCCCCAGGTTTCCGTGAACGGGTGGAATGTGCCTGAGAAATTCTACGACGTGCGGTAAATTATTTTGACGGTTATAACAATAGTTATAACTTTACTGCAAACCTTGATATTATGACGACGCCTTCAAAAAAACAAAAAGCCAAAAAAGCCTCTGCCCCCAAAAAAAGGCGCAAGATTACCTATGAACAGGCCGGGGTGGGAAACCAGGTAAATGAACCTACCGTCGAATATACCGCAAAGGTTCGCGCTATCGGCAACTCCAAGGGAGTGATCCTCAACAACCAGGTGCTGGATACCGCCGGGCTGAAAGCGGACATGGATATTCTTATCCAGGCCTTCAACGGATTGATCACCATTAAGCAGGCTGAAAAGCCGGCCGTCAATACGGACCTTTCTACCTGGGAAAAGCAGTTTAAAGCCGCCATCAAAGCCGGAGATATACCGGAAGGGGATCTTTTTGAAGGAATGCAAAATGAGTTTGACAAAACGGAATGGTAAAGTATGAATCAGTTTGACGTTTACTTGGTGGACCTGGACCCTGCACGGGGCTCGGAAATGAAGAAGATCAGGCCGGTAGTGATCATTTCGCCTGATGCGATGAACAGGACCCTAGACACCGTCATTATCGCTCCGCTGACACGTACGATCAAAAGATACCCTTCCCGGGTCCCCAGTTTATTCAATGGAGAACCCGGTGCAGTCGCTTTAGACCAGCTGAAATTCGTAGATAAAGCAAAGTTGAAACAGAAACAAGGCAGAATAGCCGCCTCGACAGCGGCGAACATCAAAGCCGTCCTCGGCGCCATGTTCTCATAAGAGCTCCGTGAAATGCGGGATAGCCGCGGCGCTCACCGCCCGCGAACCCGCGCGCGAACCTCACCGCCCGCGCAAATGCCGCTTCTTGAACGCGCTGGGATTCTCCCCCGTCACCTGGCGGAACAGTTTGTTGAAATAGGAAAGACTCTCGACACCCACCGAATAACAGACCTCGGTTACGCTCCGGTCCTGTAACAACAACGTCTTGGCTTGTCCGATCCGATACTGATTGACAAAATCGGTGAACGTCATCTTCGTCTGCCGCTTGAAGTACCGGCAAAAGGCCGCCGTGCTCAGATGCACCTGCGCGGCAATCTCGTTGACATCGGGCGCCCGGTCATAACGCTTATGGATATACTCGTATACGGACGACATCCTAATTTTATCGTTGAGGAACGCTTTTACACTCGTGTCGAGGACATTCAACCGCTCGACCTCCGGCTCCCGTGCCAGCCGCCGGAAGATGCGCAGCAAAGCGATCAGCTGCTCGAAATGATCCAATGCCTGCATCGCCTTCAGCTCCTCCCCGACCTCGCGCCGGCACCGCTCGCCAAACGCCAGCCCAAAAGCCGCCCGTCCAAACAGCTCCTCGATCGCCGCCAGCTCCGGCGTATGCCGGAACGCATCCCCCAGAAAATCTTCTTTCAGCTGGACCACTACCTGCCGGTAGGCTGTCTGTAACCCATAGTCGAAATTGAGATGCGGGATATTGGGACCGATCAACACCAGGTCGCTGCCCGTATACCCGGAGACATGCTGACCGACATGCCGGATACCAGCCGTCGCCTCCACATAGACCAGCTCGTATTCAGGATGATAATGCCAATAGAAGAAATTCTTCAGACTGGGCGAGAACAGCTTGAAAGATTGCCCCTCCCCGGGTAAGACTATTTCTCTCTGTATCTTCATTTCTATCGGGAATTTACCAAAAAGTGGTCAATACAGAGCAAAAAAGGGCCCATTGAGCGGTAGCCGCAGGCGCGGCTGCCACCGAACTTTGGGATAAATATTTGTCATATGCAAGCAACAACGACTATGATTCCCGATAACGCACACAAGGACATCCCCGGGAACCCTTCCACCGCCACCAGCAGCCGCTCCCGCCTGCGGGCCTCCCTCGACGGCGCGCCGCTGAAAGTGCTCTCCGAAACCGATTGGCAGTTCTGGCTCCACAACGGCTATGTCGTCGTCAGGAACGCCGTCCCCAAAGATCAGGTCGCCGCGACGGCACGCTTTCTATGGGAATTCGAAGAAAAAGATGCCAATAACCCCGAAACCTGGTATACCCCACCCCGCGCAGAGATGCAAATGAAAGAGCTCACCAACACCGGCATGGTCGAAGTGTATAACCATCAACGCCTCTGGGACAACCGCCAGATGCCCCGCGTCCACGCCGCCTTCGCCGATATCTGGGACACCGAAAAACTTTGGGTCACCATCGACCGGGCCAATCTCAACTTCCCGCTCCGCCCCGGTTTCGAATACAAAGGATTTATCCACTGGGACTATGATCCCGAAACCAAACCGCAAAACGTGCAAGGCGTCCTGGCCCTCGCCGACCAGACCGACGAGAACATGGGCGGCTTCCAATGCATACCCGAACTCTTCCGGACCTACGACACCTGGAAAGGGACCCAGCCCGCCGACCGCGACCATTTTAAACCCGATACTTCCGGTTTCCCCCTCGTCAAAGTTCCCATGGAAGCCGGCGACCTGCTGATCTTCAACAGCTCCCTACCACATGGCATCCGGCCCAACCTCAGCGGCTCCAAAGTCCGCATCGCCCAGTACATCTCGATGATGCCGGCCGAGGAAGACAACGAACCCCTGCGCCAATGGCGCATCGCTTCCTGGCGGGACCGGATCGCCCCCCAGGGGTATGCCTTCCCCGGCGACCCGCGCCACTGGGAACAAACGCGCTATCCCACCGCCGAACTCTCGCCCCTGGGCCGCAAACTCCTCGGCCTGGACCGCTGGTAGCCCCGGGCCTATTCACCGGTTCCAAAACCGAGGCCACCAACCCGCCGGGACAGTTCACGCTTCCTTAACAAATCCGAGGGTATCTTTGTAATGATAATGAACGTAATGGTAAAAAACCAAGTATGAAGGTATCCTCATTCGCCTATAGCGCCTTGCTCGTACCCCTGGTGATCGCCGCCGGCTGTAGCTCCTCGCGCAGCAGCCAAAGCAGTGACAACACCCCTACCTCTACCGCTCCGCAGCAGCCGATCATCATCGACGGGTTGGATAGCGAGTGGGCCAAACCCTTGCCCGGATTCTCCAAAACAGAGAATTTTGGCTACGAGATCGCCAACGACGCACAGAATCTATATATACTTATCTCGACAAAAGACGTCCTGGAACAACAAAAGATGATCCAGGGTGGCATGACCGTCTGGATCAATACCAAGTCCGACAAATCACAGGGCGGCGCTGTAGGCATCGGTTATCCGCTGGACTCCCGCAACGATCCGGACAGGAATCTGATGAACGAAGCCCAACCCAACCGCGCGCCCAAATCCGTCACCCTGCAGGATAAAAAGGACTACGCCCTCTACGGATTCGGTGCAGCCTCGGAAGTAGGCAACTTCGACTATGCAGATGACAGCAACCCGCAGGGCATCAAAATGCGCATGGATTTCAACAACACCGGCGAACTCATCTATGAAGCGTCGATCCCCCTCACCACGCTCTATCCCGGTCATAATCCCAATTCCTCCTATGCCGCCAAAAGCATAGCCGTGGGCATCTTTGTCGACGGCCTTCCCCCGAATGCCAACATTCCCCGGGGCGCGGGTGGTAACGGCGGCCCCGCCATCGGCGTAGGCGGCGGTCTGGGTTTCGGCTCCTTTGGTAGCGGCGGCGGTCTCGGCCTTTCCATCGGCTTACCTCTCGGCGGCGGTGGTGGCGGGGGCGGCGGCAAAAATCATGTGTTTAAAGATGCCGAAGTCTGGCAGGTCGTCCAGCTCAATAACTTCAAAAAAGGCTTCTAAATAGCCGGTTTTGCCTCCAAAAGGCTTCCCCGCAATCAAACGTGGCCTAAGGATTGAAGATTATGATGTATAGTAATATCATCAATCATCCAATCTACTACAATGAAAAGAAGCCTTTATGTATTCGCTGCCATATCAACAATCTGCTTACTTTCAATAAGTTGTGTGCCTAAAAGAAAATTGCACGCCGCCCAGAACGACGCCGCGGCCCTTCGTGCGGACAGTGCCCAGCTGGCCGGCGAGATCGCGCAGCAGCAATCGACCATCGGGCAATTGAAGCAACAAATTGGGGATTTGAACAAAAAAGTAGAAGATCTCAACAGCCAGGCTGGCCTCCTCTCCTCCGACGCCAAGAACAAACAGAACCAGCTCAATATGACCCAGGAACAGCTGGCCCGGCTCCAGGCGTTGATGGAACAACAACGACACGCCATCCAGGAGATCCGCCAAAAGATGAGCGATGCCCTCGTAGGCTTCAGCGCCAAAGACCTCACCGTCTCCATCAAGAACGGCAAAGTCTATGTGAGCTTGTCGGAGAACCTCCTCTTCCCTTCCGGCAGCGCGGTCGTGAACCCCAAGGGTAAAGACGCCCTGGGCAAACTGGCGCAGGTGCTCAACAGCAACCCCGAGATCACCGTGGATTGCGAAGGACATACCGACTCCGTACCCATCCACGGACGGTACCAGGACAACTGGGCCCTGAGCGTCGCCCGCTCAACCGCTATCGTCCGTATCCTCACCACGGACTACCAGGTCGAACCGACCCGCGTGATCGCCTCCGGCCATAGCCGGTATGAGCCGGTACAGGACAACAGCACCGCCGACGGCCGCGCCCAGAACCGCCGCACCGATATCATTCTCACGCCCAAACTGGACGAGCTCTTTAAATTGCTCGAATCCGCTCCGGGCGGAGGCAACACCGGGAACGCGCCTCCCGCGAGCTCCACCACTTCGAAATGATCTGCAGCCCCCGCCCGTGCGGGGGTCTTTGTTTTGCTTCAACATTTTTCCACCTTTCTTGTTAATTCGACAAAACTAAGAACCCATGAGCACGACCACCACCATGACCGCCCAGGAACGCTTCGTACAATCCGGCCTCCTCAATTGGGAACAGGCCGTCAGCCGGGCCAGCGCTTTCTTCGATAAATGCACCGACGAAGAGCTGCTCCAACCCATCGTTCCCGGAAAAAACCGCATCATCTACCTGCTGGGCCACCTCACCGCCGTCCACGACCGCACGCTCTCCCTGCTGAATATCGGCGAACGCCGCTATCCTCATCTCGACGAACTCTTTATCACCAACCCGGACAACCCCAGCGCCAGCCTGCCCGAAATCCGGGAACTCCGGAAAGCCTGGACGGCAACAAACGACTACATCACCGGCGTCTTGCGGGGCTGGTCACCCGAAGAATGGCTCGAGCGCCATACCGCCGTCTCGCCCGAAGACTTCGAAAAAGAACCGCACCGCAATAAGTTCACACTCGTCCTCAACAGGGCAAGACACGTCGACTACCACATGGGCCAGCTCGTCTGGTTCAAACGCCAATGATGGGCCTTCGGCCGCAACGCCCGTGGCGTCGCCGATAAGAGACCGCGGAAAAATAGCTCCGTTCCATCGCAGCCGTTTCCCTATTTTTGCAGCCATAACTAATATCATCCATGTCTTTCTTTCAAGATAAAGTGGTTGTGATCACGGGCGGCAGCGATGGCATCGGCAAAGCATTGATCGAAGCCCTCATCCCCAAGGGCGCCAAAGTCGCCACCTGCGGCCGTAGTCACGACAAGATCTACAAGCTGCAGATGGAATATTCCAACGTGCTCCTGCATGCCGTGGCCTGCGACGTCAGCATCGAAGAGGAATGCCGCCGCTTTATCGAGTCGACCATCGAGACCTTTGGCCGCATCGATATCCTGATCAACAACGCCGGTATTTCCATGCGCGCCCTCTTCGCCGACTGCGATACGAAGGTCACCCGAAAGGTCATGGAGATCAATTTCCTTGGCGCCGTCTACTGCACCAAATACGCGCTGCCCTCCATCCTCGGGAACAAAGGCACCATCGTAGGCGTTTCCTCCACCGCAGGCTACCGCGGTCTGCCCGGCCGCAGCGCCTATTCCGCCTCTAAATTCGCCCTCCAGGGCTGGCTGGAATCGCTACGTACCGAACTGCTCCACAGCGGCGTCAACGTCATGTGGGTCTGCCCCGGCTTCACCGCCTCCAATATCCGGATGGCCGCCCTCGACCCCCACGGAGAAGCCCGCGGCGAAACGGTCCTCAACGAGGCCAGCCTGATGAGCGCCGACGTATGTGCCAGACACATCCTCAAAGCCATCGAACGCCGCAAACGAACCCTCATCCTCACCTTTCTCGGCAAGGTCACCGTATTCATCAACAAAATGGCTCCTTCCCTGGCCGATCGCCTTACCTATAAACACTATTATAATAAAAAGGGGGAGTTTGTTAAATAAACGGCATGGCCCTCATCACCCTAACATCTGACATTGGTCAAAAAGACTATTTAGTAGGGGCTGTCAAAGGCCAGTTAGCACAGATCGACCCGTCATTTACTATCATGGACATCTCGCACGAGCTGTCCCCCTTCAACTACCCGCAGGCCGCCTACGTCTGCCGCAATGCCATCCGCCATTTTCCCCCGCATACCTTCCACATCATCCTCGTCAACCT
>Ga0206897_1013_pt2 | contig 15198 bp, 9 predicted proteins | sample Alteio_BWOrgHeat_49_FD_152972 | JGI IMG/M metagenome (GOLD analysis project Ga0206897, IMG submission 152972) | Enriched cells from forest soil in Barre Woods Harvard Forest LTER site, Petersham, Massachusetts, United States -... | ecosystem: Environmental > Terrestrial > Soil > Temperate forest > O... | reverse complement strand
TCAGTTTCACCATGCCATAAGTGCAGCACAGTTCCGTGCACGTATGAAACCTTTCCTCTTACGTCTTTGTAAACAGATTGGCACCAATCGAGGTAATGATCATAAAAATTATTATTTGCCCCCATTACCCTGTTTACACAACCTGTATCCCAGTCACCACAAAAAGCATGCGCCATAACATGATCAGCAGTGCTATTGATTAAAAAAATATAAACGTTCGATTTTAACATAATGTCAAAGAAAAAAATATTCAGGAATTTTATACTATGTATACTGGTATCCATATTACCGGTTTCCTGCGATATTCAAAAAAGAATTTACCGCCCGGGATATTTCATTCAGAATAAAAGCTCTTTGCCTGACAGGTATTTTCTACCTGATAGGTATTTATCTAAGCATATACCTTCAACTTATTCCAAAGATTCCTTGGTCGTTTCTTTTGATAAGAAATCCATTCAGGCAAATAGAGGAACTAAACAATTTTATACTGACAAGGTAAGTACCAATGTGCAGGATAATAAAGTACAGACTTCCGCTGGTAAGGCAACTGAGCTTCAACCTAATGAAATTAAACAGAAAGAGAGTAATAGAATAATTCCGGTAAATAAAGAGAAGGACATTATTTCTGAGCCTGATAAAAAGAAGGATTACGAAAACCTTGTGCTTGCCTTTCTAGCGGGTGCCGGTTTTGTGTTGGTAATTTCTGCGTCGAGAAAAGGTATAAAGAAATATAAAACAGTTGTAGCTGGCGAGAAAAACAAGCAGGAAATTGCTAATATGGCCGATAGGCTTGACAGGTGTGCTGACCGGTTTGCCAATGCAAAGAATGAAAGAATAGAGTTAGCTGCACGTAACGTGTCTGCTGCAATTGGTAAATGCAATGATATTGAAAAGGCGAAAAAACTTGAAAAGTCATTTCATGATGTTTACCTTTCACCGTCGCAGGCTTCTGATCTGCAATTTATAACGCTGAACAATTTACTCAGTAATGATGCCGGCTATGGAAGTGGAAATGGTACCCTGAAACCTGATGTTGTTACAACCACTGGCGGTTTTTACAGTAATAGTGCTGGTTCTATTAGCTGGACTATGGGAGAACCTATTTCAGAAACGGTTACTGATGGAAATGATACTCTTACCGAAGGGTTCCAGCAGGGTGCGTATTCAATAGTTTCAGTCAGTGAGGTTGATGCGCCTGATGTCAACATTACGGTTTACCCTAATCCGTTTACCACAACCCTGAATATTAAGTGCGAAAGTAGCGACCCTATCCGTGTTGAAGCAATAGACTTACAAGGCAATGTAATTTCAACCCAATCATTTGAAAACGGACATGGGCAGATGGATTTTAGCAGCCTTCCCGAAGCTATTTATCTGTTAAGGGTTTATGACAACAATGGAAAACAATTGAAAGTATTTAAAATACAAAAAGCAGAGTAAAAATGTTTAATATTAATTCACCTATGAAAAAACACATATTATTTTTCGCAGCCCTAATGTTAGTATCAAGTGCATATATATATGGGCAGTCTCCACAGTCATTCAAATATCAAACCAAAGCAAAAGATGCTTCAGGAAATAACATCGTGAACAAACTGGTATCGTTCCGGATGAGTATAGTGCAGGGCACTATGTCGGGCCCTGTATCGTATAAGGAAATTGATACGGCAACTACCAATCCATTTGGTTTAGCTACGCTCGATATTGGATACGGCAAGGTCGTTTCAGGTAATATGGCTGCCATTAATTGGAGCAATGGCCCTTATTTTATTAAAATAGAATTTGACCCTAACGGAGGCAATAATTTTACCTTGATGGGAATATCGCAAATGTTATCGGTGCCATATGCCTTGTATGCACAAACAGCAGGCACGGTAGATGTGAAAACACCTGGCCAGGGAATAATCATATCATCACCAGATGGTAATTGCTGGCAGATAACGGTTAGCAATACCGGTGTTATTACAGCAACGGCAATAACTTGTCCGTAATTAACAGTTGATTGATAATATACGGATGATGGGGTAGGGGTTGCCCGCATATCTATTTTTTTATTTTTGCCATCGAAAACTTAATCACCCCCTAAGTGAAGTCCGGAATTTTATTTGTTGTAATTATTTTATTTTTTTCTTTTGCAGCCTCAAGCCAAACCTTCTATTGGTCGAGGCAGGCTACTGGCAAAGCAACCGAACAGGCCCTTGGAGTTGCGGTAGATAAAGGCAATAACGCCTATCTAACAGGTGAAGCATATTCAAGTACGAGTGTATCATTTGGTGCAATAACATTAAGCATTACAGGAATAGTCGGTGACTTCCTGGTAAAATACGATTCAATAGGTAATGTACAATGGGCAAAATGCGCAACCCCGTCATCTACTGGTGATATTATTGGAAATTCAGTTGCTACCGATGCTTTAAATGGAGTATACGAAACAGGCTACTATAATGGTTCCGTAACCAATGGAATCTATACATTGCCGGCAGCGGGTAATCAAACTATGTTCCTGGCGAAATATGATAACAATGGCAATATATTATGGCTTACGGGTGCTGCGCCAACTTCTTATTCAAATGGCAATTGTGTTACTACCGATAGAAATAATAATTGCTATGTAAGCGGTATGTTTTACAATACGGCTTCCTTTGGTTCATATACACTTACTGGCAGCCCTATGAATATGTTCCTTGTTAAATATGGTACCGGTGGCAATGTAATTTGGGCAAAAGCACCTTCGTTGGCAAGTGATTCCAGTAGTTGTCGTGCCAGTAATGTAGCAACCGATGGCAACAATAATGTATATGTATCAGGTGTATTTAAAGATACCGTTTCGTTTGATGCATTTACTTTGCGTGGACGGGGTTTTTCAGTATTCCTTGCTAAATACGATGCTAACGGAAATGTATTGTGGGCCATAAATACGGGTGCATTCTCAAATACCGCTATGGCTCCATTAGCTGTCGATAGAAGTAATAATGTTTATGTAGGCGGGCAGTTTGACAACCCTTCTTTTAATATTGGTACCTATACACTTACCGATGGCGACTCTGCTGTTGGTACTAATTCTTTCCTTGCCAAATACACATCTTCGGGGAGTGTAATATGGGCGGAGGCTGCCCATTATGTTTCGCACAAGGAAATAGCTGGTATACTTATTGGTGCTATTACAACCGATATATGTAATAACGTTTATTGGGCAGGTACAAGTGTAGATTCTATATGGATAGGTTCTTACAAAGCAACTCTTCCAACAAAGTATCAACCGGATTCAGTTTTTGATTTTGCTGTGAAACTTGATTCAATGGGTAATCCCCTTTCTGGTCAAGTGTTCCCTGATAGGCCGATAACTAATTATACAAATCCTGTTGTGGGTGTTGCTACCGATAGCCATGCAAGGCTTTTATTTTGTGCCACCGTTTTCGATGTTATGGAACTAGGTACGGATACACTCACGAATAAAAGAGCGGGAAACGCTTACATAAGCAAGCTTTTACTGCCCGGTAATATTTGTTGCAAAGCAATGTCTTATGGCATATTGGGCGATACAATGCTTTGCAAGGGAGATAGTAATATGTTAGTGGCGTATCCTGCGGGCCAAAGTTATGTATGGAATAATGGGGCTACCACGGATACCATAACAGTAAAACCAGGTTCAAGTACTACATATACTGTAAGCGTAACCGAAGGAGCATGCACGCTCATTTCAAATATAGATATGAATGTTACTCCTATTCCTGTTGCAAATATTGCAGGTGCTTCTTCAATATGTGAAGGCAAGAGTGATAGCTTAACTGCATCGGGTGGTAATAGTTTTTTATGGAGCACTGGTGCAACAACAAGTACTATTACTGTAATGCCAACAAATACTCAAACATACAGTGTAAGTGTTTCAACAAACGGATGTAAAGATTCTACAACTAAAACAATAGTAGTTAATCCTTTACCTGTTACCAATGTATGCTGCAACACAGATATTGTAATAGGGCAGAACACGCAACTTACTGCTGGTGGAGCAGTTTCATACGCCTGGAGTCCTGTAACAGATCTTAGCTGTACTTCATGTCCTAACCCTGTAGCATCGCCAAACCAAACAACTACCTATATTTTAATAGCAACAAGTGATAGCGGATGCGTAGTTACAGATACAGTTAGAGTAGAAGTAGGATGTGGTATAGTATTTATTCCTGATGCCTTTTCACCAAATAAAGATGGGCAGAATGATATTTTGTATGTACGAAGCGGTTGTATCAGCTCAATGGATTTTATGGTGTTCGATAGGTGGGGGAACAAGGTTTTCGAAAGCCAGAACATCAGTGATGGATGGGACGGGACATGTAAAGGCGTTGCGCTGAATGCCGGAAGTTTTGTGTATTACTTAAAGGCAAGCTTACGTGATGGTACTACTGTCGAAAAGAAAGGCAATGTTGCCTTAGTACGATAGTGTGCTAAAGAATCTTATGTTAATAAAAAGGGAATAAAGCATCTCTGATGCTGATGCTTTACATGCTCTTCAACTCAGCAACTAATTCGGTGATCACCTTTTTAGCATCGCCAAATAACATACTTGTCTTAGGATTGTAGAACAATTCGTTATCGATACCCGCATAACCGGCATTCATACTACGTTTGTTCACAATAATGCTCTTGGCTCTTTCAACTTCTAAAATAGGCATACCATATATAGGGCTGGCAGGGTTGTTCTTTGCAGCAGGGTTAACCACGTCGTTTGCACCTACAACAAATACCACATCGGTAGTTTCAAACTCAGGGTTAATGTCTTCCATTTCTTTCAGCTTGCTGTAATCAACATTACTTTCTGCAAGCAATACGTTCATATGGCCAGGCATACGGCCTGCAACCGGGTGAATAGCATATTTTACTTCTACACCATGTTCTTCCAAAATAGCTTCAAGTTCATGCATTACGTGCTGTGCCTGTGCAACAGCTAATCCGTAGCCTGGTACAATAACTACTTTTTTAGAATAGTTCATAAGTACGGCCATATCGCTTACTGAAATATCTTTTACCGTTCCGCCTGTAGCGCCAGCGCCTGCAGCAGCAGCAGAGCTGCCCGCACCAAATGCACCAAATACAACACTGAACAGTGAACGGTTCATACCTTCGCACATGGCAACAGTAAGCAGTGTACCTGCTGAACCTACCAAAATACCACCGGTTAGCATAACCTCGTTATGGTAAAGGAAACCTCCCGCGGCAGCAGCAAGACCGGTAAATGAGTTCAATAAAGAAATTACCACAGGCATATCGGCACCACCAATCGGCAATACAAACATTACACCGTAGAACAATGCAAGGCATAAAGTAAGAACAGCAAAGTTCATATCCTTAACACCAGCGAAGGTTATGTATGCACCTACACCAAGTGTAACTACTAAAATGATCGCATTAATAATATTGTAAAAAGGTAAACGTGGGTTGCTGTTTAAGTTGCCATTCAGTTTTAAGAAGGCTACAACGCTACCTGAAAATGATACGCTACCAATAATCAAACCTGCCATTACTGTGCTCATCAATTTCATATGTCCCGCATGCTCTTGAAATTCCATAAAAGAAATTAATGCAGCGCAGGCGCCACCCATACCATTGAAGATAGATACAAGCTGAGGCATAGCGGTCATCTTTACTTTCTTGGCAGTCATCCAGCCAATAACAGTACCTATTGCAATAGCTCCGAAAAGGAGTCCGTAAATAATTGGTGCAACCGGGGTCTGGCGAAGGAAAATGGTGCCAAGTATAGCAAGCGTCATACCTGCGGCAGCTATAAGGTTACCCTTACGTGCGCTTTCAGGCTTACTAAGCATTTTTAATCCGAGAATGAAAGTTACCGAAGCAACTAAATAAATAACGTCGAGTATAACTGTACAATTCATAGTTGAATATTACGAATTAAAATTTTTAATTATTTCTTGGTAGGTTTTTTCTTAAACATTTCGAGCATACGGTCAGTTACTACAAAACCACCAACCACGTTCAGTGTACCTAATATAACTGCTACAAAGCCCAATGCAAGGGTAAGCGGTTTGCTTGGGTCAGCATTAAGTAAAACCAATAATGCACCTACAATTACCACACCGTGTATAGCATTTGCGCCCGACATAAGCGGAGTGTGTAATACCGAAGGCACGTGGCCGATAACTTCAATACCAACAAAAACCATTAGCACCAGCATAAATATCATTTGCTGATGCGATTCGAAGAATGTTACGAGATGATCTAAATTCATACTATTACGCGTTTACAGGTTGTTTTACTAATGATGCATGAACGGCAGCGCCCTTGTGTGTAATAAGCGAGCCCTTTGTTATTTCTTCTTCCATTTCCCATTTAAAGCCATCCTTGGTAGCAAGGTGCAACAGGAAAGTAGATATGTTCTTTGCATAAAGTTCACTTGCATTCAAAGGCAGTAAACTTGGTAGGTTTGATTCTCCTAATATTTTAACTCCGTTTGGTGTTACAATGTTCTCATTCATTTTGCTGCCTACCACGTTTCCGCCTTGCTCAACAGCCATGTCAACAATTACTGAGCCGTTTTTCATGCTCTTCACCATTGCCTCGCTAATAAGCACAGGCGCTTTGCGGCCCGGGATAAGTGCTGTGGTAATTACTATATCTGCATCTGCAACATGCTTTGCAATAAGCTCCTGCTGCATTTTCAAAAATTCTTCTGATACACCTTTTACATATCCGCCTTCAATTTTAATTGAGGCATCGCCTTTTACTTCAATGAATTTACCACCTAATGATTCAACTTGTTCTTTGGTTTCAGGGCGAATGTCAGATACTTCTACAATTGCACCTAAACGTTTTGCTGTTGCAATAGCTTGTAAGCCTGCAACACCTGCACCCATAATAACTACGCGGCTAGGCTTAATGGTGCCTGCTGCGGTCATCATAAGCGGGAATATTTTACCAAGCGCATCTGCAGCCAGTATTACCGATTTGTAACCGGCAAGGTTGGCTTGTGAGCTTAATGCATCCATTTTTTGTGCTCTTGAAATACGTGGTATAGCATCAACTGAAAAAGACGATACACCCGCTTTTACACAGGCATCAACTAAATCGGCATGGGTTGCTGCGTACATAAATGATAAAAGAATTGAATCTTTCTTCATGTTAGCAATGTCCTGCACGGACGGAGCATTTACCGACATTACTACATCGGCGCCTGCAAACAGTTCCTTACGGTCGTTTACGACGGTTGCACCTGCGGCTGTATAAAGATCGTCAGCAAAATAAGAGTTTGCACCGGCGCCTTTTTCAATGGCACAGGTAAATCCCTTTTTTACCAGGTCCTTCACCACGTCAGGCGACAGGGCTACCCGGTTCTCTTTTAGTTTAGTTTCTTTTGGTACGGCTATTTTCACGGTGTATAAATTTAATATGTATTACCCTGCTTTATGAGTGAATACTATTTGAGCTGTCAGGTGGCAAAAGTAAAAATATTTACGAGAAATGCAAGAACAAAAAAAAGATGCTTTTTTGATACCCTCAAAACGTATGTTAATCTTATAATATATGGGCTTAATATTCACTTCATATTGAACGGATAGCTTTATCGGCAATATCAAATCCTGTTAATGGATAAATTGCCTGAATTAGCCAATTACCTTGCCCATTACGGTTATTATGCTGTTTTTCTTTTTGTGTTTTTGCAGGAACTGGGCGTGCCTAACCCCATAACTAACGAATTAGTGCTTATGTTTTGCGGATACCTTTCCTATACGCATACACTCAATTTTTATAAAGTAATACTAGTCGCCATAGCAGCCGATTTTACGGGTACATGTATTTTGTTCTTTATCTTTTATTTTTTCAGCAAGTGGCTTATTGACCATTCTCCGAAATGGTTGCCGCTAACAGGCGAAACCATTGAACGATTGAAAAAACGTTTTTTGAAGCGAGGCATGCGCAGTATATTTATTGGCAGGCTCACACCATTTTTACGTGGCTATGTTTCTATTGCTGCAGGCATGTTGCATGTAAACCGCAAGGCTTTTTTAGGCACGGTTATAATATCAGCCATAACATGGAGTGGGGGATTGGTGTTGTTTGGTAGGCTCATTGGCCCTTATTGGAATGTGGTTCTGCGCGAAAGAGGCCTGGTAGAAAACATTGTTCTTTTTGCAGTGTTGATTATTATCATCATCTTTATAGGTAGGTATTTTCAACGAAAACAATTGCAGCAGAATAATGAAGTGAATAACTGAGTTTTTATAAAACATGGATGCATTTCACCAGTTTACACATTACCTTGAAGAATATGGCTATCTGGCTATATTCATTGTGGTGTTCCTGCAACAAATTGGTGTTCCCAATCCACTAACGAATGAATTCATTCTTCTGTTTTGCGGGTATCTGGCTTATTCAGGAACACTGAACATTTACAAAGCTATTGGCTTTGCTGTGTTGGCTGATTTTGCAGGGTCCATATTAATATTCTTTATTTTTTATTCTTTCAGCAAATGGCTTATCGATCATTCACCCAAGTGGTTGCCACTGACAGGCGCCAATATTGAAAAACTAAAAAAGCGAATGCTCACACATGGGCAACGGAGCATATTCATTGGGCGTATGACGCCAATTATAAGAGGTTATACATCAGTTGTTGCAGGCATGCTGAATATTAACCGCAAGGCATTTATGACAACTGTGCTCTTGTCAGCCATAGCATGGAACGGTGGGCTAATAGTAATTGGTTTGCTTATTGGTCCTTACTGGAGCGATATGATGAAGAATAGTGGTGTGCTCAGGAATATAGTTTTCCTTGGCGTATTTATATTCCTGATAACATTTATCAGTCGCTACTTTCAGCGAAAACAAATGGAAGAAAAGGAATAGGGATTATTTCCTTTTGTTCTTGGCAGCTTGTTGTTCTTTCACCATCTGTTCCAAACGTGCCTGGAACTTCGATTGCTTGATAGGCTTAGCCTTGTTCTCCTGCATTTTGCGGTGTAAAGCACCTTCGTCAATAAAGCGGCGTGCAAGGAAAGTTTGGCCAAAGGTTATTAAGTTAGCAAGGAAATAGTAATAGCTCAACCCCGCAGAGTAACTGTTCAGTACACTTAAGAACATAATTGGCATCAGATACATCATCCACTTCATCATTTTAGCCATCTGGTCGGTACCACCTGCAGGGCTACCCATTATTTGTTGGTTGGCCGTTAAATAAAGATATTGCGATGCAGTCATTAGCAATGCAAAAACACTTATATGGTCACCATAAAGCGGAATAGAAAAATTATGGAATGTATAAACTGCATCATAGGTAGAAAGGTCATGCGCCCACAAGAAATGTTGTTGGCGTAGTTCAATTGAAGCTGGGAAGAAACTGAACAAAGCAGTTAAAATAGGTAATTGCAATAATACGGGTAAACAGCCTGCCATAGGATTAATGCCTGCCTTTTTATACAATGCCATGGTAGCTTGTTGCTTCTTCATGGCGTCTTCCGTCTTAGGGAATTTTTTTCCTATCTCATCAATTTCCGGTTTCAGTATGCGCATTTTAGCCGATGATACATAAGTACGGAATGCAAGAGGGAAGAGGAGGGCCTTTAAAACAAGTGTAAGTATCAGAATAACCAGGCCATAGTTCATATGGAACTGATCGAGGAAATTGAACAAAGGAATAATTATCCAGCGGTTAAGCGGTTTGCCAAAAAAGCCAAATATGCCTGTACCCAGGTCAATAAGTTTTTCAAACTGCATGTCGTTATCCTCCGAATAATTCTTCAATAACTTGTAGTTATTCGGACCAAAATAAAACTGCATGTTAAACGTTTCGCTTGGCTGGTGGGCGTAAGGAATAGTAACTGATGCCATAAAGTTCTTTACATGCACCGAATCTTTTGCATTAGCAGTGCTTACTTCAGGGCTTCCTAATTTATCGTTGGTAATAAGTATGGTTGAAAAGAATTGTTGTTTGAATGCTATCCAGCTTACTTCGGTTGGCAATGTTTTCTTTTCATCTTTCATAGGCGAAAGATTATCTACATCACTTCCACGGAATTTGTAATAGATCGTAGAGGCCCTGCGTTGCTTCAGCATATCCGCTTCCTGAGAAGGAGAAGTCATAGACCATTCCAGGCTTATTTCCTGCGCATTGGCAGGTATAATATTTTGCAAGCCTACAGTTTTTACCTTAACCCCAACTAAGTAACTACCTTTTTTTAAGGTGTATATAAATTGAAGATATTTTGCAGGATCGGTAGTATTTAACTGCATTGTAATGGAAGACGAATCGCCTTGGGTAACCACTTGCCCTACCTGAGAAAAATATAATGAATCGGTTGACGAAAATGCAGAATACGCATTCAGCACTAGCCCGAAACGTGCGTCCTTAGGTTCGAACAGAATTAATGGCGTACCACTACTTGTTTTGAAATCCTTCAGTTCAACGGTACTTATTTTACCACCTTTTGCCGATACAGTTGCTCTTATGAGGTCATTTTCCAACACCAGGTTTTGATCGGTACCTTTATGTGAAGGGTAAAAAATTCCGTATTTCTGATGTTCGGCATTTGCTATGGTAGCAGAATCTGCAGCATGGGTAGAATCGTTTGCCAGAGCAGTGGAAGTTTTAGGTTGTTGTGCAGCTGATACCTGTTCTTGTTTTGCTTTTTCAATGCGTGCTATTGAGTCGTTCTTTGCTTTTTGCTGGGCCAGTTCTTTTTGTGATGGGGTTTGGTACCATAACCATCCGAAAACCAATAAACCTATAAGAAAAAGTCCTAAATACGACGAATTGTCTTTCTTCATAAAAATGTTAAAATCCTTTTTTGGTAAGGGAGCGCAAATATATTAAACTGGTAGACGTGATGAAAAGAAAAATACGCTAGCCAACCAATAAGCCTATTTTCTCATCTTCCAAGTAATATGATTATTCATAAATATGTAACATTCAGCAACAAATGACCGTAAAAAACAAGGTAGGTCATAAAAAGTGAATTTTTTTGAATGAAGAATATATGGGTAAATCACCAGCTACAACAATTTAGATTAGAATAAGTAAGATAAAATACTACATAGAGATGATAAAATTGTTTAAATCTATGTTAAAAATTAGTAACACATAATTTGGAATTTATATACAAAATCAATACCTTTACCCGAATTAATATAATCATATAGAAATATGAACAGTAGAAATACGAATGTTTATTGCTTTAATCCCCCCGTTATTTCCAAAACCGTTTTAGGAATATGTGCAATTTTGCTATTTCTACTATTGCCGTTTTGCAGTATTGCGCAGGATGAAACAGTAGCACTGCAAAATGCTGTTCCTGTTAACCTGGTTGGAGGTGCGAATCAAAAATTAAGCCGTGCTGAAGCAGAGCAAGTGGTTGGCGCATTTTTAAAGAAGAACCACATTTTTAAAACATTGCAAGCCAATGTTGGTGCTTCGGTTGAAATGATTGAGAAGTTCAGAACATACTATGTAGATGACCTTAGTAAAGACAGAAATGCCTTATTCAGAATGGCTCTCAGGGGCAAACTGAATGCAGATAATTTTGAAGAAGTTGGTGATAAATTACTTGAAAGATATACCAAGTTATATGCTGATTTTAAAACCCTGGGAAGTAATATTATTGCTAACATTCAGTTGGAAAGCCGTAAAAAGCCTACAGCTAATCCGTTACCTGGTGCATCTCATATTACTCCCGGACCATGTGTTGGGGCATGCGATAATACTGACTTTGAAACAGGAACCCTTGCAGGCTGGCAGGCATGCTGGCAAGTAAATAATGCAAATTCAGGAGGATTTAATAATAATGGCGGATCGTGTAGCGGTACATTAGCAGGTGGAACAACAGCTGCGAATGATGCAAACACAACATCAAACCAAATTTCAATAACCAGTGGTGGAGGTAATGACCCTGTTGCAGGTGCATGGATACCCGTTGTATGCCCATGGGGCGGAAATCACTCGGTGATGATTGGGGATGGTACCAATTCAGGTGCAGGTGTTGGACAATTGAAACAAACGTTTATGGTTACGGCAGCCAATGCCAATTACATTTATAGCTATGCTGTTGTGCTTGAAGACCCGGCACACGTTTACCTTAACCAGCCCTATTTTGATATATGCTTTTATGATGCCTCCGGTAACCTTATCTCCGGTTGTGGTGATTACTCTGTAGTTTCGCAACCAGGGCTGCCTGCCGGTTGGAAAAAGGTGATTGATGCATTTGGATATCCCACATACTGTAAGCAATGGACTCAGGTATATTTTCCGCTTACATCTTATATAGGTCAGTGCGTAACAATTGTGGTTGAAGCAGCCGATTGTGAACCTACTGCACACTATGGTTATGCATACTTCGATGCTACCTGTTCACCGGGAGTAATTTCATCTTCTCCTGTGTATTGCGGCCAGAACGTAACACTTACAGCGCCAACAGGTGCTGCATCTTATAGCTGGTCAGGCCCATGTATATCAGGCTCTTCAACAGGTAAGACAGTTACTGTTACCTGTGCCGGTACCTATTCATGTACATTGACAAGTGCTGCAGGTGCTTCCTGTACGGTTCAGCTTACTTCAACACTCCCTTCATCACCTCCACCAACAGTGGTTGTGGCACCTAATCCTTCAACAGTTTGCAGTGGAACACCAGTGGCACTTACTGCCAGTGGCGCAACTACCTATACCTGGACACCAACAACAGGCCTTAGTGCAAGCACGGGAGCAACAGTAAATGCAAGCCCTGGTAGTGCTCAAACCTATACCGTTACCGGCGCAACAGGTAGTTGTTCAGGTACAGCAACAGCAACGGTTAATGTTAACGCTACACCAACACTAGGTATAAGTGGCCCGGTAACAATATGCCCCGGAGGCCCAACAACCTTAACAGGTAGTGGTGCTAATACCTATACCTGGACGCCAAATAGTAGTTTAACGGCTACAACAGGTGCAAGTGTAACAGCTTCACCTGGTAGTACAATTACCTACACATTAAACGGATCTTCGGCTGCAGGTTGTAATGCTGCGCCTAAAACAGTAGTAGTAACAGTAAGTCCAACACCAACATTAACAATAAGCGGCCCGGTAAGTATTTGTTCGGGCGGCAGTACAACCTTAACGGGTGGTGGTGCAAGCACATATACCTGGACACCGGGTGGAATGACAGGTTCTACAGTAAGTGTGTCACCTGGTTCAACGCAAACCTATACTCTTAATGGAACATCGGCCGCCGGATGTGGATCTTCAGGCCCGAAAACTGTGGTAGTTACAGTTAACCCAACTCCAACCTTAACCATTAGCGGCCCTGCCACTATATGTTCAGGCAATGCAACTACCTTAACGGGCGGTGGTGCAAGTACCTATACCTGGACACCGGGCGGTTTAACCGGCTCAACAGTTAGTGTAACACCGGGTTCAACCCAAACCTATACCTTGAATGGAACGTCGGCTGCCGGTTGTGCAGCAACAACTCCGCAAACCGTTGTCATAACAGTAAATGCTACGCCTACCTTAGGTATAAGTGGCCCGGTTTCAATATGTGCGGGCGGTTCAGCTACCTTAACTGGTAGTGGTGCTTCAACATATACCTGGACGCCAAATACGAGTTTAACTGCTACCACAGGGGCAAGTGTAACCGCTAATCCGGGCAGCACCTTAACTTATACATTGAATGGAACATCAGCAGCAGGATGCCCTTCAACAGGACCTAAAACTGTTGTTGTTACTGTAAGTCCTTCTCCTGTATTAGGCGTTTCGGCTGGTTCAACAACAATATGTTCAGGTGGTACAACAACCTTAACAGGTAGTAATGCTACAACCTATACCTGGACTCCAAGTTCTTCTTTGAGTTCATCTACAGGAGCCAGTGTAACGGCAAGCCCTACAGTAACTACTACATATACCTTAAACGGAACAGCCTCAGGTTGTGCTCCGTCTACACCGGTAACAGTAGTAATTACGGTTAACGCACCTCCGGTAGTATCAGTATTTGCAGCTTCTCCTACCATATGTTCGGGTAATGCAACGAACTTAACAGCAAGCAATGCCACTACTTATACGTGGACCCCAAGCGGTACATTGAGTGCCTCAACAGGTGCTGTGGTTAATGCTTCGCCTACTATAACAACAACGTATACTGTCATCGGAACGGCTGCTGGTTGTTCTGCATCAAATCCGGCTACAGTAATTGTAACCGTTAATCCTACACCTACATTAGGTATAAGTGCCGGGGCTACAATTTGTTCCGGTAACTCTACTACATTGACAGGTAGTGGTGCAACAACATACACCTGGACTCCAAACACTGCATTAAGCGCATCAACCGGTGCCAGTGTTAATGCCAGCCCGGGCAGCACAACAACTTATACCTTAACAGGTAGTTCAGCGGCAGGTTGCTCTGCTTCCGCTAGCAAAACAGTGGTTGTAACAGTGAACACAACCCCTACACTAACAATTAGTGCTCCGCCTACCATATGTTCGGGTAATTCTACTACACTCACAGGTAGTGGTGCAACAACATACACCTGGACTCCGAATACATCATTAACTGCTTCAACCGGCGCAAATGTTACTGCTTCACCGGGAACTACCATAACATATACTTTAAGTGGAACATCGGCAGCAGGATGCTCTGCAGTAGGGCCTAAAACAGTGGTTGTAACAGTTAATCCTACACCAACAGTAAGCTTACCTGTTTCTCCTACAATTTGCCCTGGAGGAAGTGTGAACCTTACAGCCTCAGGAGCTACAACCTATACCTGGACACCGAATACGAGCATAAGTGCTTCAACAGGTGCAACCGTTACAGCTAATCCAGCTGCTACGATAACGTATACTGTAACCGGTACCTCTACGGGTTGTACAAGCGCGCCTAATACTGTAATTGTAACAGTAGCCTCTACATTAAGCGTAACTCTTACTCCTGCTTCACCAAGTATTTGTTCAGGTGGGAATGTATTGCTTTCTGCAGGCGGTGCAGCAAGTTATGTATGGACACCTAATACAGGTTTAAGTTGTACCAGCTGTGCCAGTGCAACAGCTAGCCCGGGCAGTACAATTACATATACTGTTGTGGGAACAAGCGGAGCCTGTACAAATTCTGCAAATGCAGTAGTAACAGTTAACCCTACACCAACCGTAAGCATAGCGTTAACAGGAATATCAGCGGCCATCTGCCCCGGCGATAGCATGGGTATGATAGCCAGCGGAGCAAGCACCTATGT
>Ga0206897_1142_pt1 | contig 15281 bp, 12 predicted proteins | sample Alteio_BWOrgHeat_49_FD_152972 | JGI IMG/M metagenome (GOLD analysis project Ga0206897, IMG submission 152972) | Enriched cells from forest soil in Barre Woods Harvard Forest LTER site, Petersham, Massachusetts, United States -... | ecosystem: Environmental > Terrestrial > Soil > Temperate forest >... | reverse complement strand
AGCGGAGTCAGAAGCTTCACAGAAGCTGGCCGATGCCGCGAAGATTATCGCTGCCAATCCGCTGGCGCTGGAATTGCGGCGTATGCAGATGGTACAGGAGGTGGGGGCAGAGCATAATACTACCACGATCGTTCTGTTGCCTTCCGATATGGTTACGCTGGCTGGTGGGCTTTCAACCTACCTGCAGAAGGTGAACAACAAGGAATAGTGGCGTTCAAATAAGGAAGAATTGCTAATTTGTCACACTCTGTATGATGTAGCCCAAAGTAACGTTCTCTTAACTATTGCGTGATATTAAAGCATATTCGCCATTATTTAAGGAGTGTACACATGACGCAGCCCGGCAACGATAGCCTCAAAACCAAGAAGCAACTCAAAGTAGGCAATAACGCATACGAATATTACAGCATTGAAGCAGCATCAGCTGCGTTCAAGACTGATTTTTCGCGTTTGCCATTCTCGCTTAAAGTGCTGCTGGAAAATATGCTGCGCTATGAAGATGGAAAATCCGTAAAGACGGATGACGTTAAAGCATTCGCTGAATGGCTTAATACAAAAACGTCTGAGCGTGAAATTGCTTACCGCCCCGCACGCGTGCTGATGCAGGATTTCACTGGCGTTCCTGCTGTAGTGGATTTGGCAGCGATGCGTGAAGCTATGAAAAAAGCAGGTGGTAATCCCGATCTCATTAATCCGCTTTCACCCGTTGATCTTGTAATCGACCATTCTGTTCAGGTGGATGCGTATGGCACCGCTAAATCGTTTGGAGAAAATGTCGAACTCGAAATGGAACGCAACGGCGAACGTTATGCGTTTTTGCGTTGGGGTCAGAAGGCATTCAATAATTTTCGCGTAGTGCCCCCCGGTACCGGCATTTGCCATCAGGTGAATCTTGAATATCTCGCGCAGGTCGTCTGGACAGATGGCAATGTAGCTTATCCCGATACGCTCGTGGGCACCGATTCACACACGACCATGATCAACGGCCTCGCCGTGCTTGGCTGGGGTGTAGGTGGTATTGAAGCGGAAGCGGCGATGCTTGGTCAGCCGGTTTCCATGCTTATTCCTGAAGTGGTAGGTTTCAAACTCACCGGTAAAGTAAAAGAAGGTGTGACTGCGACCGATCTCGTACTCACCGTGACCAACATGCTGCGCAAAAAAGGCGTGGTGGGTAAATTTGTTGAATTCTACGGCGAAGGTCTTGGTACCTTGCCGCTTGCTGATCGCGCGACGATTGCCAATATGGCGCCCGAATACGGTGCGACCTGTGGTATCTTCCCGATTGATAGCGAAACCATCAATTATCTGAATCTCACCAGCCGCGAACCCGATCGCATTCGTCTTGTTGAAGCTTATGCCAAAGCGCAGGGCATGTGGCGTGATGCAAATTATAAAGAGCCAATCTTCACTGATACACTTGAACTCGATATGAGCACAGTGGAACCAAGTATCGCTGGTCCCAAACGTCCGCAGGATCGCGTATCGCTTTCTAATGCCTCTAAATCTTTTGCTGATGCATTGCCTTCACTTAACACTGCAAATGGTGGAGCTGCGCGCGTGCCAGTAGAAGGTACTAAATATGATATCGGTCATGGTGACGTGGTGATTGCCGCTATTACCAGCTGCACCAATACGTCTAATCCATATGTGATGATGGGGGCAGGGTTGGTAGCTCGCAAAGCCAATGCACTCGGCCTTAAAGTAAAACCCTGGGTGAAGACATCGCTTGCGCCCGGTTCTAAAGTAGTGACGGAATATCTGAAGCAAGCTGGCGTTGATAAAGATTTGGACGCGCTTGGTTTCAATCTCGTAGGCTATGGCTGCACGACCTGTATCGGCAACTCAGGCCCGCTGCTTGATCCGATTGAGAAGGCAGTCAAAGACAGTAATCTTGTCGTAACCAGTGTGCTTTCCGGCAACCGTAACTTTGAAGGCCGCGTGCATCCGCTGGTGAAAGCCAATTATCTTGCATCACCGCCGCTGGTTGTGGCGTATGCAATTGCAGGCTCACTCAATATTGACATCAGCAAAGATCCTATTGGCACCGGCAAAGACGGTAAGCCCGTCTACCTCAAAGATATCTGGCCCACGACAGCCGAAGTGCAGGAGACAGTGCTTAAATGTGTTACCTCTGCGCAATTCCGCAGCAAATATGCAGACGTATTTAGCGGTGATAAATTCTGGCAGGGCATTAAAGCGGCTACGGGCCAGACCTATACATGGGATAAGAAGAGTACCTACGTTCAGCATCCGCCCTATTTTGAAGATGGCATGGCCAAAGGTGTGGCTGATGTGAAGAACGCACGTATTCTTGCCGTGCTTGGTGATTCTATCACTACTGACCATATCTCACCCGCAGGTAATATCTCCAAGACAAGCCCGGCAGCGAAATATCTGACCGAGCATGGTGTGGAAGCCAAAGATTTCAATTCCTACGGTGCGCGTCGCGGTAATCATGAAGTGATGATGCGCGGTACCTTTGCCAATATCCGCATTAAGAACGAAATGCTGGGTGGTGTGGAAGGTGGTCTTACCAAACATATTCCCTCAGGCGAGCAGATGCCTATTTACGATGCTGCTATGAAATATAAAGCCGAAGGCACGCCGCTTATCGTATTCGCCGGTAAAGAATACGGTACCGGTTCATCACGTGACTGGGCAGCAAAGGGTACGAATCTGCTCGGCGTGAAAGCAGTGATTGCTGAGAGCTTTGAGCGTATTCACCGTTCAAACCTCGTGGGCATGGGTGTATTGCCGCTGGTGTTTAAGGATGGCATGGATCGTAAAGCGCTTAAGCTTGATGGCTCTGAAACGATTGAACTCACAGGCATTGCCGGTGGCATTAAACCGCGCATGGATGTGACCTGCACCATTACCCGCAAGGATGGCAGCAAGGAAAGTGTTAAGCTGCTCTGCCGTATCGATACGCTCGATGAAATCGAATATTATAAGAGCGGCGGCATTCTGCAGTATGTGGTCGGGAATCTGGCCAAGCAGAAGAAAGTGGCTTAAGGTTAAGTGCCTCTAGTGGTTAGTGCCTAGTGCCTCGCTTTTTATTACTATACTAGGCACGAAGCACGAAGCACCAGGCACAAGGCACAAGGCACTCCCTTTCCCCCCACCATTTGTAACACAATCTTCACACACAAGCCCCCTCATAATTGTTATATTATCTTTATAAGCGGCGCCTAAAGAACGCCTGAAAAATTGTAGAAGATATATATAAAAGAGGTGGTTATGACGCAATCGGTAGAATCAGTGGATGCAGGTAACATGGTAGTGGCTTCTTTGGGGGTATCACACATTGCCTACATCAGACCGATTGATAAGGGTGACAATGGTTACGCCGTCTGTTCCGCCGAAGGTAAGCAGTTAGCGGTGTTTCCGAGCTATGACGCTGCGTTCTTTACCGCGCGCCAGTACAACCTCGCTCCTGTAAATGTGCATTAATGATTTCCTGTTCTAAACTCCTGAACTTGGCGCGGCCCCGGTCGCGCTTCTTTTTTGTCCCCTAAACAAGGTTTACATCCAGCAAGACTTGTCCTATAAGACCAGCCTCCCTTTGCCTTGGGGGCGATTAGCTCAGTTGGTAGAGCAGCTGACTCTTAATCAGCGTGTCGCAGGTTCGATTCCTGCATCGCCCACCACTCATTTTGGGCTCAGGTAAGCAAATCTTAACTGATTCTTGCTATTATCAGCAGCAATATATGGGAAAGCCACCTAGTAATAAACCCAAAGCGGGTAGGCCTCTGAAGCCAGCCAAAAATCATTCTCCACTTATATCACGCCGGGGGATGATTGCTGCTACGCTTGCTACTGGTGCTGCTTTGTTCGGAGGAAAATCTGCCTGGGATTATGTACAAGAGCATGAGCCCTGTGGGGAGTATTCACTGGAAGATGGTGTCCAGCTCTATATGAGCCTTAAAAGATCCATTGAAGAAAAATTCAATCAGGCACAAAAAGAAAAAAAGCCATTTCGCATTTTTATGTTGGAAAATCATGAAAATATGGATGCACTTGCCTATGAGTTGATGATTGTCGATATCGCAAAGCAATTAGGCATAGACACCGTATTGTGGGAGCTGGATAAGCAGCAATTTAATGCACTGCCTACAACTTCTATCGATATCGTAAAAGCCACCTCTTTAGAGGCTAAGGAGCAGGCGTGGTCCTCAATGGTTTTTGATTTTGCTACGAAAAAAAGAGGCTGCACTGTAATTCCTATCGATACAAAATATGCTTCTCTGGAACAATATGTACAGGATGTATTGTTGCGAACTACACAGCGTGCAAATGAGATATTAAAAGAGCAGTTCGGCTTAGAGATCCCATTGCAGGTCAGTGTGGATAACAGCATGCATATGCAAGTAGCTTTTCAGTATAAGCTTCCGCTTGAGCCAGCTCGAAAGGCACAATTCAACGAAATGATGAATGCCGCATATCAAAAAATACTAAGTAACTCGCTTAAAGAAAGAAGCGAGTTTATGCTTTCTGCAGTAAAGGATGGTCGTTATTCTGGTGCTGGGGTTTTATGCGGAAAACATCATGGTGTGGATATGATTCCTCCCATGCGCAAAGCAGGAGATGCTATTGATGTAACCTTTTCATTGCCAGAAAATCCGCGTGATAATAGTATTGTTTTGACAGCCGAGGCTAAGGCAACAGCTGAATGGGTTGCAGATCCCAAGAATGCAATCCAGTGTGTAGCTAACAAGCATTTTGATCTGGCGAATTTACCGGGTTTTGTCGAAAGAGTGAGCAGAAAAGTCAATGGTAAGAACCGTGCTGCAGAGAGATAAGCAGCCACGTTAAACAGTATCTTATACTTTTAACCGTATGCGTAATCTGTTCACCGGTGCATCAATGCTATAATGCATCAGGGCGGCTAAGAAATGTGCCAGAAGAAAAGTGCAGCCAAAAATCTCCAGGTTGTTTAACAAAGGAAAAAATATCCGCATAAAAAATAATGCCGGGAAATGTATAAGAAATAACGGATAGGCAATGCCTCCGAAGAAACTATCCATTTTTTGCAGCGGGTTGGGTATTTTTCTTTGGTCAATCTGGCTCAGATAGGCAATGATCACGGTATTTAGCACTATCATGAGATAGAAACCATAAAACACAGGCTTAGAAAGCAGCAAGGGCGCATCAATAATAAGAATGAGAAATATACAGATAGCGCACCGGCCTAGCGTATGAGAAATGACGATGTCATAGCGTTGTCTTGTCAGAAATATCATCATCCCCATGCAAAAAGGAAAGCATGCTGCCAGAGGGCTGAAATAGCGCCAATAAACAAGATCTGTTTGATTTATTAACATCCATATAAGGGGCAACAAGGTGTAGCATGCTCCTAAAGCCAGTACTAACCACTGTATGCGTCTATGCATCAATAAAAATGGTATTAAAGCCCAGTATATTATTTCATTACATAGTGACCATGCGACAGGAACCAGTGGCGTAATGGGTGCCAACTTTACCGGTAATGCTGCGGTAAGCGCCAAAATATTTGTGCTCCACCATACAACATCAGAGAGGGTATCTGCTTGAGAAGGATAGGCTGCCAGGGATGTATGAAGGGTGCCGAGCCACAACAATACGATGAAGGTGAACCAATAGGCCGGGTAAATACGCAAGGCTCGGTTAATTGCATATTTCCAGAGCCCATTTCGCAGTGGCAAATAACTGTTATGAAAAATATAGGAGACAACGTAGCCACTCAAAATGAAAAAAGGAAACACCGAGTATGAGCCGATATGCTGCCAGTCCGTGGGCCCTGTATGTGCAATCATTACTATGAGTGCTAGCAAGTAGCGATAGATGCCAAAGGTTCCAAATACTCTGGATTCATGGCTACTTTTTAGAGTGTTGGCTCTAGCAGCCATAGTGCGAATCTCTCTGTTTTGAAGGGGCTTGAGTATATGTACGCCATTTTAATGGTAAATATATTACAAAAATATTTTATTTGGCGTTGTTTGCATGGAGAGGAGATGCTTTGCCTGAGGATTGTGAGAGCTTCTCAGCTGTAAGATAGGCACGGTATTTTTGGATGGTTTTTCCAAAGATTTTACGAATATGTTTCCACGCGTAAAGAAATGGGTGGAGAATAGATGTTATAAATTTTGTTAAATGACGATCGTTTTGTACGCCAAATACAAGCTTTTGTTTTTGCTTGGAAGGCAAATGGAGTGTACCGAAAAGCCAGTCAAACACAGCTAGTCCTGCTCCCAGATTCGTATTAAAATGAATGGGATTTGTAGAGTGGTGGATTTGGTGGTGGGCTGGACTTAGAAAGATACGACCAGTCAGGCCCGTAGTAGGAATCCATAGTTGTGAATGCTGTAAATGGCCATACAGTGCCATATAGGATAACATAATAATGTTAGTGCCGGATAACGCTGCATGGGCGATTTCTTTTCCCATGACATAATATACAATACCGCATGTAGCGCCAAGTATCACTGAGACTGTATTAAGATACAGTATGGTGTCCACAGGATGCATGCGCCAGTTCGTAAGCGGAGTCAGAGTTGTGGCGGAATGATGTACTTTATGAAATTCCCATAAGAAGGGAATCTTGTGACAAAGATAATGGTTTAGCCAGTAAGCAAATTCATAGGTAAGAAATAAAACTGTAGCTAGGATGACATTAAAAAATATTTGTGAATGTTTGGTAGAGTTATGTGCACCAAAAATTTGGCTTAGCTGTGTGTATACAAACTCACTCACCTGGGGGCCGGTGATGGTGGTGTATGCTACGACGTTAGCGAAAATCAGCGCGCCGACGAACACATATTTATAATCTAATATAGTGCTGGGACTGAGCCATATTTTTTTTGCAAACAGTATGCGAAAAGCAGTTCGTATTTTAGCCTTTTTATGGAGTTTAAAATTCGCAACTATAAAGCTGAAGGCAATCAGAAAAGTTGCCAGATAGGGAAAGAAATTTTGTAATGGATTGGTTGAAAGTATACTTGGTAGCATAATTATGTCCGTCAATATCAGTATCGATTTAGTATAATTCGCTAATAGTTAATTTTGTATAAAAAGACTAATCAAATCTCTGTGCGTAAGTATAGAAATACACTGCCTTTTTAGGCTGAATATAAGGCTAATCCAGTGCGGCAATAAAATACTAATTACGATTTACAGTTCACTGTGAATTGGGTGGGAAGTTCATGGAAGAAATAATTGTGATTTGATTTCTCTTCACAGCAGGTATTCTGGCCAATAGCGCTTGGTTTAAGTTCGGTTCCTTTTTGGTTATACACTCTGAGATCTACTTTTTTGCACCGGGGCTCAAATAGGAGATAGATTCGGTTGCCTTCTTCTGTATCAAAAGATTTTTTTTCCTCGAGCTTATCAAACTTTACTTTGTGACCGTCTTTCAGAGAGATTTCTTTGCCTACCTCATTTATTTGAAAGATAGCGGCTTCTGCTAATGTCTGATTTTCTACAGCAAGCGCCGCTTGGCTAAAAATAAACGCAATAAATATAATAATCCGAGCTATTGGTTTGTATTTTATTCTCATAACATTCTCTGTTTTTTAGATGCTTGCTTTGGATTATCTAATCCAGCCCCGGTAATAAAATGCTAAAGGGAGACAATTTAATACCGTAAACGAGGCCGAGGATATTGATTTCTATCCCTTCTTTTTTTGCGGCCAGTACACCAAGCACACCAAATAAAGAGAACTGATAGCCTGTTCCGCTCGGTGCTGGCGCAAAGAAGGTGCCGCTGGTCATAAAGTCTTTGCCGATGGCATCTGCTGGCAACGCAAGCGCCAGTTCAGGCACTTGACGACCCACATAGGCAGGGAAGGTATTGCTGTTAGGACCGGGCCATAGCGTATAAGGATTGGCATAAGGGTAGGTTTTTGCTGCCTGATCAATCTTGGGAATAAGTGACTGCGCTTTACTTCCACGCATATCTAAAATGAGTTTGGGCACTGCATTATACCAGTTACGGTCGGGAATATCCTGTCCGATGGTAAGCGCGGGCAGCCCATGATAAGTGCGCCAGCCCACGACCTGATAGACCGTATAGGCGTCTGCATCCTTAGGCTTTACCGATATCCATGAATGGGTGGCGATAATACCCCGCCAGTTAAATGCCCGCGCTGAATAGACCTGAATGACAGCTTCACGCGTGGTGCTGGGATTGGGTGCGATATGTGCGCTATCGCGATTAGCCGTGCGGTAATCCGCTTTTAAATCCACCCGCCCGGTAAACAGTATCCACAACGGGCCGATAAGCGTTAGCAGTAGCCATACAAAGAACAATAATCTCATAGCGCATAGTCATACTGAAACATGCGTCACTATTCCAGCAGGTATTTATTTGATACGTGAGGATTCTAGATTGGCCCTGACAGGTACATGTGGAATGCCAAGCATAGTGTTTCTGAAGTCCTCTAATTCTCTTACTGGGATTTCTAAGAATCCAGCATCTGTTCTGCGAGCAGATGCCACAAAACTATCTAAAATAGCTTTGGAGGCAGATCCATTTAAAATTTCAGCTGCTGCTTTTAAGTTTGTACATTCAGCGAGTCTTTTTGTGATAATTTGTACCGGTTCTACAGGTGTAGCATTGTGATCTCTGTCCAAAACAGCAAAACCGATGCCAAAAAATGTTGCAGCTATGTCTTTTACATTTGAGATATATAATGACTTGCTCTCGGGTCTTTTTTCATAGGATGAAACTAAATCTTCAAAAGAATCATTTTGAATACCTCCACCCATACACCAAAAAAAATTATACAAGGCTCTGGCATCGGGTATGCATTCAGCTGCTTTTCTTGCTATCTGTGGTTTTCTGGATATATCAAGTCCCAGTCTTTCGGCATCAAGATTACTGTACTCAGGATGCTGATTTTTAATGCTTCCGATGATATCTCTCGCTAGCGTTTGTACGCTTTCAAAGGCTTTAAATATAGAACCTGTATGGGCTTCTATAAATTTTCTTTCAACGCTTCTTCTGCCACGTTGAAGTATACCCCTTGAAGCTGCCAAAGTGCTGAAGGCTCTTGCTGTAATTCTTTCGGCTTCAACGACAACGGGAATAGTCTTATCCCCCACTTTTATTTCTGCATCTGCCGTATGTTGGCCAGTTACTTTTCCTATTATACCAGTAAATGGGCATTTAGGCTCAGGTGCTTTATCTATGCCTACTTTCTTGAGTTCAGGTAGAAATCTGCTACCTACTTCTTTTCCCAGATTGCGCATTTCACGATGTGCAATATCAAGAAATCTTCCTAGTCCACGGGCCTCAGTCTTTTCTTCTTCCTTAATAAAATACGTAGGCAAGGTACTGAGTGGAGGGCCTAGTGATTCGGTTAAAAAAGTAGGTAAATCGCAAAGGTCAATATTATGACGCCATCGTGCTGTGTCATACATAACTGTCAAATACGCTAATAACTCAGCTAGCTTTCGGCTATCCTGAATCCACGGAGGGATTTTGCTGTCTTGGGTCATAGGGTGTTATAATTAAATACTTTTTCACGCTAATTGTATCCAGGACTTATGAAGATTACGTTATAAAATAGTTAAAGAAGTCCTAAACTGAAGAGGATTAATTACCTCTTCAGCTTCAGTGACCTTTAAATTTTAGGCTTTGTTACATAATGGAAAAGCTATGTCAGTGGTTTAATGCACTCTATCTAACTATTGATATTAGAAGGAATTTATAGTCTAGTCCGCCCGTGTTAGGGAGACTTACAATACAAACCACGGCGATTTTTTCTATCGCCTTAGCGTATTTTCTGGCGTGCGACATTGCGTTTGCAGCGCCGCCTGTTGTTTTGCCCGGAAGTGCCGATCCGGCCCGTATTATCAAAGATAACGAAAAGATTCAGGAACCCCAGCAAGTGGCACCGCCTTCATCTGTTCACGTTCAGCAGACTGAATCTCCGGCACCCAAAGGATCCGAGAAAGTCACCCTTGTGCTCAAAGGCGTTATTCTTGAGGGAATGACTGTATATAGCAAAGGCCAGCTAGAAACCATTTATGCGCCGTATATTGGCAAGACGGTTCCACTCAGTAAGTTGTTTGATTTTGCGGGTGAGATTACCCAGCGTTACCGCGCAGATGGATATGTTTTATCCAGAGCCTTTCTGCCGCCACAAAAGCTGGACGGCGGTGTTGTGCATATTCAGGTTGTTGAGGGCTATGTAAAAAATATTGAAATTGAGGGTAAGGTTCGCAACTCCTCTATTCTGACTGCCATAATAGATAGACTAAAGAGCTACCGTCCGCTCAATATCCGCGATCTGGAGCGTGACACATTGTTGCTCAGTGATCTGGCAGGCAATACTGCACGTGCAGTATTAAAAGCACCCGATGCTAAAAGTGATGGTGAACCGGGTGCGGTAGATATTGCACTAATATTTAGCGAAGTTCCCATGCAATCGAGTGTAAGCATAGATAATTATGGATCGCGCTATGTAGGGCCGTATGAAATGGGTTTTCAGACCGGCATCAATCATCTGATTATGCCTTATCAGCAGACAACGCTTAACGGTATTGTTTCCATACCCGAAAAAAATATGCAGTTTATTCAGGTGGCTCAGCGTATGCCCCTGAATAGTATGGGTACTACTGCAACGGTTCAATTTGCCTATGCTCATACTCAGCCGGGCTACAGGCTGGAATCCAGCGAAGTAAAAAGTGATTCATATAATTACGGTGTTTCGCTTTCCCATCCGCTGCTGCGCTCACGTGCAGAAAATCTGTATGTAGGCACTGGGCTTACGCTTAAGAATATTCACACCGATATTCTATCTAGCGAGCTTTATACAGACAGGCTCACCATACTGAATGTCTCAACCAATTATGATTTCTCGGACAAATGGGCAGGAGCAAATCTGGCAGAAATAAAACTCAATCACGGGCTGGATGCTTTGGGCAATAGAAAGACCGGTTCGTTTGATCTTTCGCGTCCCGGGGGACACAGCGATTTTACGGATGTTTCAGGCAATATAGGCCGTATGCAAAGCATCACTAACACCGTGCGTGTTTATGTTGCTGGTAATGCTCAGTATAGCTGGGATCCCTTGCTATCTTCAGAACAGTTTGGGTTTGGCGGCCAGCAGTTTGGGCGTGCTTATGACTCCTCCGAACTGATTGGGGACAATGGCATTGCTGGCGTGGTGGAGCTTCGTTACAGCGTTCCTGAATTAGTGCGTACTGTCAATTCAGAGCTGTATACGTTCTATGATATAGGCCGTGTTTGGAATTATCATAATTACGAAAAAGCCGACTCCGCTGCTTCCACAGGACTAGGTGTGCGCTTCAATCAAGGTGAACATTTCTCTGGCAATATGGCTATGGCCTTTCCCTTAACCCATCAGGAAAACGCTCCCCAATATGGTGGAGGCAATGGCGTCCGCTTTCTAGGGTCACTCAGCGCTAAATTTTAGGCACTATCTATGCGCGTTTGCGAGTGCGGACGGACAAAGAAGAAGGTATCCAGCGTGCGGGAAGCGGAATGATTTCTGCATGGTAGAATGCTTCGCGCCAGCGCATCTTGATACCGGCCACCATATCTTCACCTATTGCTTTGAATCCGATAAAGTACGTAAGCGCATATATCATCAGTCCGGCATTGAGCAGGCAGAAAGTCGCCTGTGACCATTGCTCTTTGGCGATATTCTCTGCGGACATGGCAAAGAATGCAATGGCGAGCAATACTTCAATCAGGCAATAGAGAGCAGGTGCTGCTGTTCTTCCGGTTATTTTTGGGGTGCGGCCAAAAGGTATTTTCTTGCCACTAACCATTTGCTGAAATTGTTTGAATACACCACCTGTAACCACAGGGAACAGCATCAAGGTCATGGCGCAGATACGAAATGCATCGCTGTATTTATAGCCAGCGTTTTTCAAGTCACGCGCGTAGAGCATGAAGAATGGAATCATCGACAAGGGGAGTAGCGGTGTGGAAACAGCAGTATCAAACGGATAAAGTATGAATAACAAGGCTACAAAGCAGCCAGTGGTAGTGGATGCCAGATAGTGAAAACGCATAAATAGCTCTTTAAGTAGCGAAAGCTTTTTAGGTGCTTTGGCGATATAGGAAAGTAATTTAGGTAGAATGATAAGCCCACCGTTAGACCAGCGGCGGCGCTGAATAAGCAGCGAGCCGAAATCGGGTGGTGTAGCGCTGAAGGTCATTCTTTCCGGGTAGTTATAAAGCTTCCAGCCTTTTTCCACGAGATCGATGGTGGATTCCGTATCTTCAATCACCGTGCGATCCTGAATAAATATATCGATGGTGTGATTACCTTCCTGACGTGTTTCTTTGATTTCATCGAGCGCAGTGCGGCGTAACATAGCATTGGCACCTACCCAGAAACTGGCATTCCAGTAGGTGTAGCCCTGATGAGTAAGGAATTGTACGTCGATGCATGCACCAGCAATACGTTCTAGTCCGTCTGGGCAACCCGTAAAAGAAGAGCAGGGGGACTGGATAACGGCTATACGCTCATTGCCGGGTTTCTCCATGATATGAACAAGGCGGAGTGCGTAGTCAGACAGCATGAGACTATCAGCATCAATCGTGTTGACGTAATCGGCGTGCGGTATCGTGAAATGAGCTTCATCTGCTGTCGCTTCACGCAGTTCGAGGCCTTTTTTAGTTTCCACTTCTTTCCATGATTTTCCCATGATGCCCATATAGCTATTGAGGTTCATGGCCTTATTGGCTTCATGCGAAAGGTTACAGTATTTTTTGCGCTCAAAGCTGGAGAAGGTTACATTAAACAATGCGGCGAGGCGGGCAAATTGCTGCTCGAGAAAATCTCTTTCCGGCATTTCGCCTTGGGTAATTTTCAGGCGTAACGCTTCTGCGTGTGCTTTGTGCTGAGCTATAGGTGCTTCAATAACGGCATTAATAAAGAAACGGTCAGCATGTGAAATACTATCCAGATTTCTGCCGGCAATAAAATCTTTGGCAAGAGTAGGAAGCCATCCGGCAACATCATCAAATAATATGGAGAGGCGGTTCAGTTCAACGCCGGGATATATGGTTGCTTCCGCACGTTTGTGGAACGCATCCAACTCTGTGCGATATACAGCTAGCTGGGTATCAAAAAGTGTCTGCAACTCTCCAGGGATAAGACGAGTATCTTCCAGCTTTAACATGTCTTCGAGCGCCTTGGCCCGGTAAGGATCATCTATCAGTAGCACAACGTTTTTGTGTGGGTATTCAGCCAACGCTGCCGACATCATCGTCTGCCAGATAACGGTACGCTCTTCTTTATAAGAAGGAATGATGGTAGAAAGTGTGGGCGCACGACCAGTATAAATTTTCTCTAGTTCTTCACGTCGTTCTGGCTGGTGCTTCAGTTTACGCTTATGATGGCCGATGAGGCAAATCTGATAGAGTAGATTGCTATAGGCCACAAAAAACATGGCGATGCCAAACAGGCAAGTTTCTAACAGTGTTCTTGTGTCGTTACTGAGCCACGCTTCGTATGTGCGGTTGGCAAGGAAGTAAAATAATGCTGCGAAGATAGTGAGTGTTATGGTGAGAGAGATGCGGGCTAACACAATTTCCCGTCTGTTATTGATGACCATTACGATTCGTTCCCTTGCGCGATTATTATTATGTCCCGGAGAGAAACCAGAACGTATAGATTTTACAGAAGCTTTCAAATTAACTTTTTGTAATAATTCTCCTTGGCAGACAGAAGGAGTATAAGTATTATGAGAAATAATTATTTTAATAATATTATATTTTACAAGGAGTTATTATGTTAAGAGTGATGGTATATTTTGCACTTGTAATGATAACTTCATACTCTGCTATAGCTGCAGAAATAGGCATGCCTGCTCCGGCATTTAACGTAAGGGATATTACAGGGAAGACGCAATCGCTTACGCGCTATAGAGGTAAAATTGTAGTCCTTGAGTGGAATAATCCTGGCTGTCCTTTTGTCAAAAAACACTATGGCTCAGGGAATATGCAATCGCTTCAGCAATATGCAGTAAGTCATGGCGTTATATGGCTTACGATAAATTCTGGCGCTGCTGGAAAGCAAGGCTATATGACTGCGAATGAAGCCAAAACAAATTTAAAGGAAACCGGAGCACATCAAACGGCCTATATATTAGACCCACAAGGAAAGCTCGGCATGCTTTATGGTGCTAAGACTACACCACACATGTTTGTCATAGATGCAAAGGGTAATCTTGTTTATGCAGGAGCTATTGATGATAAACCCACTCCTGACAAGGAAGATGTAAAAACTGCACGTAATTACGTGCGTGTGGCGATTGATGAATTACAGGAAGGTAAGCCCGTAACCACCTCTCAGACGCACTCATATGGATGTTCTATAAAGTATAAAGACTAGGTCTTTTTAGGGTTACTTATCAAATTATTGTTGTTTTTATCCACATATTTCATACACATACCTACTCATGCATATTTTGCATGAGTAGCATAATAAACTGATTATTCTATAAATAAATTGCATTGCTATAATAGGCGCACAAATAAACGAGCGACCTATGAAAAATCAGACACGAAAAATATTCATTACCACAGCCTTACTGCTTTGCGCAGCATTGTCAGCTTGCGCTCCGTCCTTAGGCGGCAGCAGCAGCTTCCCAACGTATAGTGGACAGAGCTATAATAGCGGCTCAGTGATCACTGCTGTTGAAATAGACTAATAACCTAGAGTTTATTCCTTAACGTCAGCTGCAACACGCATGGTGATGATTTTGTCAGGATTGCTGACAGAACCATTATTGGCGGCATCACCTTTTTTGATTTTATCAACGAACTCCATGCCCTTGGTCACTTTACCCCACACAGTGTATTGACCGTCCAGGAAATTTGAGTCTGCCAGTACAATAAAGAATTGACTGTCAGCGCTATCATAGCTTTGTGCGCGTGCCATAGAGAGTGTGCCACGAGTGTGTTTCTCGGCGCTGAATTCGGCCTTGAGGTTTTTGCCCGATCCACCCATGCCGGTGCCGGTGGGGTCGCCGGTTTGTGCCATGAAACCATCAATCACGCGATGGAATACAATTCCGTCATAAAATTTCTGGCGTGTGAGTTCCTTGATGCGTTTGACGTGTTCAGGGGCTAGATCGGGGCGTAGTTCAATTACGACACGGCCATCTTTTAATTCGAGATACAGGGTGTTTTCCGGATCAGTGGCTGCAACCGCTGCGCCTGCTACAAAAAGTCCAGTAACGAATGTAATAAGTACACGAATAATCCGCATGGTGAGCCCCTTCTGAAAAATTTCCTGTAATAATTAAGAAAGACATAGATG
>Ga0206897_1097_pt3 | contig 15289 bp, 14 predicted proteins | sample Alteio_BWOrgHeat_49_FD_152972 | JGI IMG/M metagenome (GOLD analysis project Ga0206897, IMG submission 152972) | Enriched cells from forest soil in Barre Woods Harvard Forest LTER site, Petersham, Massachusetts, United States -... | ecosystem: Environmental > Terrestrial > Soil > Temperate forest >... | reverse complement strand
CGATAATAGCAACGGGGCATCCCTATGATAGGGACGGAGGAAAACCTGTTCCCGTGGCCTACATTCTGGCACGTCTTTTAAGCAACGGCAGTGTGGAGGCTTTATTTCCAGAATTTGCAAAGATCCATCAGGAATTAATAGAACGCCGCCAAGTTCGGCACATGAGATTCCAAGAATTATTGGCGAAATATGCCAATCGGATAGAAAACTCACTTAAGCTAGGAAATACTTATGGCATAGACATGTCAGCGGATCGCTTCGGTCTCATTGTTGCACAATCAGAGACTGGGTCTCGAAAAGCCTCCCATGCGACGCACATCGAAAGAATAAGGCTGCAGAGAATCACGCATGGTATCTTTATTGGAGAGGTCCCTTTCATCGAAGACGGAGCATTAACCGCAGAAGCTCATCAATTAATGAAGATACTCAAAATCCCGTATCCAGAACTCTATGAAGCCATCCCAGAACTGGAGCCTGCGAAGAAAGCGAAAGCAGGTCGCCCACCACCCCCCGGTCCACAAGGAGCGCCGTTTATAGGCGCTCCCGCAGCATCCTAAATTAACGCGCAGGTGTATAATCACCGTCGTTGACGAAGACGGCGGGCTCACAATCGTGGCCGCCCGTGAACAATCGGGGCAATGGCAATCGGCCTAACATGCGCTCAATACAAGCGTGAATGCACAAAGTGCGGCGGCGATAGAAAAACGACGTAAACGTGCTTTTGTCATGATGATCCCCACTGGCCCGAGGCCATAAAAGTTGCGGTCCGATAAATCTCAAAAAATAGGTAAAGTATCTATTTGTAGGTTTTGCTTGTGGGTAAAGAAGCTATTAGAGCGACTCGTTATAGTGGAGCAGCAAACCCCACATAGACTATTTATCCGAAACTTTCCCACAATTGACTCGACGCCCGCAACCTTACTTAACGGAGGCAGCCATGGCCGAGATTCCTGAAGATGTCTACGAACCCCAAACCCAAAGCCGCGTCGTCGGTGAAAACGGATATAACGTGCTCATCATCACGGCGGACAAGGTCGAGGACCTCGAATTCTTTTACCCCTACTACCGCTTTATCGAGGCTGGCTGCAAAGTCGATGTCGCGACACCCAAAGGAGGGGACTTTAAGGGCAAGCATGATATCGGCTTAACGCAGAGCCTGAAAATAGAAGACGTCAGCGCCGATAATTATCAGTTGCTCTATCTACCCGGCGGTAAGGCGCCCGCCAAATTGAAAGATGAAAAGACAGTCGTGGAACTCGTGCGCGATTTCGTCGCCAGCGGCAAACCGATTGCCGCCATCTGTCACGGCCCGCAAATATTGGCGGCCGCCAACGTCATCAGCGGCTATGAAATCGCGGGATGGCCAGAAATCGAGGATGAAATCAAAAACGCCGGTGCAATCTATGCAAATGCCGAAACGGTCGTTGACGGACAGTTTATCACCGCGCGCTGGCCCGCCGATTTACCGATGCATCTGAAACGCACGTTTGAGATTTTGGAATCAACTAAACAGGTCAGTTCGCTGTCGCAGTTGGGGATCGCAAGTTAACTGAAGTGGTGCCCCAGGAGGGACTTGAACCCCCACATCCTTGCGGATAGCAGATTTTGAGTCTGCCGCGTCTACCAATTCCACCACTGGGGCAAATTTCAGGCTGGATAGGTATAGCGGCAGAAACCAAACCGTCAATCCTGTTGCATTTGGGATGATAGACAAAAGAAAGCGGGGGCCTTCTGCGGCCCCCGCCCTTAACCTAAGCCCGGTTAATTAGGCTTTCTTCAACTTCATAATCACAATGCTGGTCAAGGCTGTGATCAGCACCAGATAGGTGAACACAACCAACAGCACGATGTGGCTGAAACCTAACAGGTTCATCAGCATCACGATTGGGAAACCAATCGTAAAACCACCGATGGTCAGGCCTGTTTTAAAGGCGCCATGGATGTCTTTGACAGTTGCCGTGTCCAGAGCATGGGTAATCCCATAGCTGGAAAGCACGAGCAACAACAACGACACAACATCCATTTGCAATACATTGATGCCATGACCGCCACCAGCCGTCATTACATCACCAAACAGATGCGTGCCGAACCATAAATAACCAACAACAAGTTGAACAACGATCGTTGTCAGTAGATTGAACACATTAATCTTACCCATCATATCCTCCCTTTGAAACGCAAGGAAATCCTTGCAACTGGATTGTAGGAGATCATGGTTTAGGATGAGTTAGAATCTTGCGTTGTGCAGCGCATGAAATCGTAAGTCGTTTTGCAGGCGCAGCAACGCATGCGCCGTTGCTATCTCGCACCTGCAACAGGATTTGGTTTTTTATTGCGCGCCAAGCCCTTTCGGCAACCCTAAAAAACCTTGGTTTTGAGCCATTTTTGAGACGTTGCGCTTTTTCTGAAAAGCCTTATTAATCTCGTTGCCTTCAGCGTTGCTGCTGAAGATCGCCGAGCGGAGACATGGCCGAGTGGCTGAAGGCGGCGGTTTGCTAAACCGCTATAGGGGGTAAACCCCTATCGAGGGTTCGAATCCCTCTGTCTCCGCCAGGTTATTGTTTCAGGTCGTGCCCCACTGCCCCTGACTGTAACGTTTCTCCCAATAAAACCTTATCTTTTTTGCTCCATAATGTTTCGGAGTGTTCCCTTGTAGCCCGCGCTTACAGGGAAACAAATCGGGATATAAGCTTTGGGGCCAAAATTTTATATCCGTCCAAGCGACGAAATCTATTTTTTTATCGAGCATTAGATGGGCCTCAAAATCGAATCGAGCGTTCGAATCCCTTTTAATTTATTGGAGGCCCTTATGTTGACGATCAAAGAAATTGATACCGCCAAAGCACAAGAGAAGATTTACCGTTTAACTGATGGTGAGGGGCTATACCTAGAAATAGACCCTAACGGCAGCAAATACTGGCGGCTTAGATATACATTTTTAGGTAAAGAGAAGCGATTAGCTTTAGGTAAGTACCCTCTTTTTTCCTTGCTTGAGGCTCGGCAAAAGAAAGATGAGGCTCGGAGGCTTTTAAATGATGGAATTGACCCAATAACTCAAAAGAAAGATCGCAGAAACGCGGCTTTAGTAAATGCAGCAATTACATTTGAGCTTGTTGCGCGTGAATGGCATCAAAACCATAAAGAACGGTGGTCTGCAGGACACGGGAAAGATATTCTGCACCGACTTGAAATGGATATTTTTCCGCAAATTGGCAAATTGCCGATTGCAGACATTAAACCAATTCAAGTTTTGGGAGCATTGCGTCAGATCGAAAAACGCGGCGCTCATGAAATGGCCAAACGCTCTCTTCAATACTGCGGTCAAATCTTCCGATATGCCGTTATTACTGAGCGCGCTCCACGAGATGCAACAACAGACCTTAAGGGAGCACTTAAGCCGTTCAAACATGGGCACTACAATGCCCTGGATGCTGATGATCTGCCAGAGTTCTTGGGCAAACTTCAAAGTAACAGCGCAAGGCTTTATCCCCAAACCTGCCATGCCCTCAAACTGATGTTGTTGACCTTTGTCCGTACTGGAGAATTGATAGGGGCAAAATGGGAAGAAATTAATTTTAAAACGAGTGAGTGGGTTATTCCAGCCGAGCGCATGAAGATGAAGCGACAGCACATCGTGCCTTTGGCACGACAAACAATTGATCTTCTGAAGGAACAACAAAAGCTGACTGGCAATTGGGAATGGGTGTTTGCCAACGTAGCTTATCCCCGAAAACACATGAGCAATAACACACTTCTGAAAGCTCTTGAGCGCATGGGCTACAAAGGCCGCATGACAGGCCACGGGTTTCGGGCTTTGGCAATGTCCACCATTAAAGAGAAACTCGGTTATCGGCATGAAGTGGTTGACCGACAGCTTGCACATGCTCCTGCCAATAAGATCGATGCAGCTTATGACCGCGCCAAATTTCTCGATGATCGGCGTATTATGATGCAAGAATGGGCGGACTATCTGGATAAGGTTGCTGGGCACGGCGGTAGCAATATTATCCAAGTGGATTTCAAAATAACATAAACGAATGATTGAAGCCAAATTTATTCAAGATTTTATCCCTGCTCGGCGATCGAAGGAATAAAGCAGAATAGATATTATCCAAGTAACTGTGCCCATAATAGATAAAAGGAGAAAGAAGGAGGCAAAAAAACTCATACTTCTCATAAGATCGGCTACAGCAGAAACATTCTGAGACAGAGGAAATCCAATCAAAGCTATTGCTGTAATTATAAATGAAATGCCCAATGTTTTAAAATACTTTTTAGAAAATTTTAGGATTCCTCCGGCCTGCCGAACTTTTTCTATAACTTTTTGGGCCGCCGTAGGATCGATTAGTAAATTGAGGGCTATCAGTATCGCAAAAAATATTGAGGCTGTGATAGAGAGTACAAGTTTGAATTTAAAATAGAGAAGCTTTTCATCCAATAAGCTAATTGTTGAAAGGCATCCTTGTTGAGCATGAACCAGTAGCGATGGCCTAATCAAAAAATTTACCACACTGGTGTATGGCTCCATTTTGCATATAAAATCTGAAGCAGCCTTAGGATTGATTATGAGTTTCGCATAAAAAGCATTATCCATCTGAAGAAGAGCAATAAAAAAAATTACGAATAGAAAACTAAAGAATTTCTGAAAAGCGGTTGTGGGTGCTTTATTCATATCTTCAGGAGAGCTCATATTAACCACCGAGTGAAGTCTATGACTTTACGCTTATCATCTAAAACCATCTAAGCATCCCGGATAACGTTTATCCATCGTTTCTTTGGTCTTGATATAAGCCAGGCTATGGAACCATCTCTCGGCTTCATCGCGAGTGATGAATGTGCATCGCCCGCGTTTGAAGACTTGAAGACGGTCAGCCCAAACCTCACGATAAAATGACGTTCTGGAAATTGCATACCTATTGCAAAACTCTTTCACTCGATAAACTTCTCTCTCCATATTGCCTCCTTGGTTAAAAATGACTTCCTGGTGACGGGTTGCCTGCACTGAGCTCGGGCCAGCGAGCAAAGAACCGCCGAGGGTTCTTACTTCCCCAAGCGGCCCAATCGGCTAAGGCGCCTGGTGGCCAACCTTTTTGGTTTGGTGTTTTAAAGCCACGAATCACCGCATTTGAATTTGAGCTGGTGCCGCGCTTGGCATGCGATAGAAGATCTTTAAGCGAGCGACTGCTATTAGCGCCGCTACCAAGACTTGGGTTTGTGATCGTAACATTGGGTGCTGGTTTTGGAGTTGTACTCGGTTGTGCCGCTAGGGTTTGCCCACGCCGAGCAGGGTGAGCTGCACTTACGGCAAGAGCGGTTTGAGAGGCTGAACTTTCACCATCCGCTGTAACAATCCATTTGCCATGATGCCTATGGATGCTGGTGCTAAGGCCGTTCTTTTGCAAATAGCGGTTCTGCAGGTGAAAGAAGGCTCCCTGCTTTTCTTTGATGTAGAGGCTTAGTGCTGGAGAGTTGGTTGGGAAGCGATCTTTCTTCTTAGCCCAATCGCCGTTCTCGAACTTCCTGAGAGGTACCATGATATGAACATGGTAATTACGGCTATCGCTGCCCGGGTCAGGTGCATGTATAGCCCAGTCAGCTGCATAGCCTTTTCTGGTGAACTGTTCTCTTACAAAATCTTTGATGTAACGGATGTTTTCTTCGAGGCTTAGCTCATGCGGCAAGGCCCCGATGAACTTATGAGCGAGGATCGCCTTAGCTGCACGGGTGGTCTTATCCTCTCTGGCTTCTAGCCGCCGCCAAAGCTCACCACGGTCTTTGGCCCATTCAGGCGCTTCCTTTGGCACCCACACCTCAGCATGCAGAATGCCGCCCTTGGGCGTGAAGTCAGCTGTACGACCATGCCCATCATCGAGCTTGGTACCAGACAGATAAGCAGCATGAGCATGGGATTTAGGCCCAGTGCCATCTCTACGTAAGAAATGATGCTTGAGTAAAGCTATGGTCAATAGGCACAAACCTTCTGTTACCGCAAACACCATTGTTTGCAGTTACAGTGGCTTCACCTAGATTGCCGGGCCGTCCACATGCTCATTCCTGGGTGGATCGCGGCTCACTGTCCGGTTCAGGTTTTGTGCCTTACTAGGCTTCATCGGCTTTTAGCTGATGGTGGTGACTTCTACATTTCTTCCGAGCTTCGATCATCAATGTGATCGGTAGCGCACCACCAGAAGACGTTTTTATTTATGATTTCAGATTAGCGGAAAAGTTTTAATAAAAGATGATCAGTTATGGTTCACGATCACTTAAAAAAGATTCCATAAATCACACCCAGTACTACCCAGTGTTTCCTAATGTCTCACAGTGTCTCAGTTGGTGTTTTTCGTAAGAGAGTTTGGCAGTTTTCCGAAATTCTTTTTTCCTGTGCCGGATGGCACAGTGAAGTGTCTGACACAAAGTGAGCAGACCACGTGTATTACCGAAGGTAATGCTTTCACGTGTACTTACTTCTTTGCTTTAGAGCATTGAAATAGAGCACTCAAAAACTTCGCGGTAATGCTTAAAGCATTGAAAAGTAAGGAATTATTCAGAAATTTAAACCACTATATTTCTTTTTAGTTTCATTATCTGATTGCTATACATAATCGTTCTTAAAATATTTTTTAATTATTTGAAATACATGTCGATTATTCCGGTCAATAAATCGTCAGCTGCATATCCAGGGCTGAGTCAAGAATTTGCTACACGGTGTCGTAACCTGTGTCGGCATACCTTGCCTGCCGAGATATGGGAAGCCTGGCAACATCTCGAAATGAGAACGCCATCAGATAAATTATCCTTTCCTTCTGATGGAGGCGAAGATGAAAAGCTCGACTTCATTGATCGTTATTTGTTTGATCTTCTTTCACCGAAAGACTTGGCTCCGCCCAATCGTAACGTGCTACCGAACTGGCGAGCAGATCTTAACAAATATCGTGGCTGGCTCCTGCATCGTTGCCTTTTGCAACTTGATCAAATTCGCCGTAATCCAAAAACAAGGCATGCCTATGTATTGCCTGAGGATTTGTCAAAAATTGTCGGCGATCTTTATCTGTTTCATAAACATATTGTTGGCGTAGATGCCAATATTAGTAATTATAGTTTTGATCAACTTAAGAAAAAGGTTGATGGGCACCGTTTGCAACAACCTATTGAATTCGGGGAAAGAGTCCGCGCACATGCGGCGTTTTTAATCACTGACACTTCTTCTGAATTGGAAGCCTTTCTACCTGAAGGATGGAAGGCCACCACAGCGACGGTTATCACTGCAGAGGGAGGGCTTATTCGACGTTCACCCGGTGCAAAGCTTATCGCCTTACTGGAGGATGGTACTGAAGTTATTCAATTACTAACTGAAAAAGCAAGCCGTGCTTATGGTTCGCCAGATTGGTGTACAGCTTTTAGACGTAGGGCAACTTATTTTTCAGATTACAAAGATGATTTGTTGTTGGTTCTTGCTCCTAACGGTGAGCGTTGGCAGCTTCATGCACGTAAAGACATGTATATGGATGCTACAGATACTAAAGTCGATCTTGGCGATCTATTTAAACGTTTTGTTGGTTTAGAAGAAGCTTTTTTGCCGTATCTACTAAAAAATAACAGAGCTGAACTTATAGATGAGTATACACAAGAATTGCGCGCTTCGCGTGTTGATAACACGGAACTTTTTGAAAGATTTAAAAATGCCTTCTTTGAAAGTATTGATCGATTAGGGAGTGGGACAATTGAGGCGGGCCTTAAAAGATGTCTTGCTTATGAAGATTGGGAAGAAGCTATGGCCCCCTATTTAGGGCCATTAATCAATAAAGCTATAGAAGGCGATAAAGAGCTCGCCGTTGTTACTATCTTAAATTTCGTTTGTACTCGCTCGGATATGTGGGCAAATGCATTAAAGGATTACATACATATTTCCTTTAATTATCTCGCAAGAGATTCTGCATCTGAGGATATTTTAGAGAATTCCACTCGATATTCTTTATTATCTAATTTCATGCAAGGCGATTTCCCTGAATGGGAATCTCAGATCAATGATGCAATCAGAGGACGTATAGTGCAACGCCTTCAACAGCCATTGCTACTCGATTTATAGATATAGGTATTAACATGAAGTGGATTCAAGATTTTTTTAAAACTGCAGCGGTAGAGCTTGAAGGTGATCAAGCTAAATATCCAAGTTTTTGGGAGCAGATAAAAATCGCGTGTAATACCACGGTTTTTTATAATAATACCGAACCGTCGAATGCCGATGTCGTTGCTCAAATTAACGAGCATATAAAAGATGTCGCTATTGCATACATCAAGAAAACTCCATGGACCTCTTCTCATCGTAAGGATGTTGAAAATATTATTACCCATCCTACATTTAGTGAAGAGCAAAAAGTCGAACTGCTACTTGTTGCTCAAGAACAAATAATTGCTTGCTTCAAAGCGGGTATTGCAGAAGGCCATTTGGCTTTTTCAACAGAAGATTACTATGATTTAAAAGCAGATTCTATACTTAGCCAATTTATCATTGACCAAGCTGTTGAACATATTGACGAACTCGCCACTGTTAGCGCTGCTGGTGCTATCAATTCGAGTATTCGGTATTATCAACGTTTAACTCGTAAAGATGAGTTTAAAGGCGACCCGCGCGCCGAATTATTCAAGAGCGCAATTATAAAATATTTGCCTCAATATGGGCATTTGCCTCCAGGCGATATGAAGGAAATGGCAGAGTCTTTAAGTTACTTTATCATATGTGTGGATGACGATCCGCACCTTCGTGAGATTTCTCATCAAGTTTGGCGCAAATTTATGGAAGGCTATATTAATCAAGCGCCAGAATTTGATCTTGATGATCTAACAAGTAGGCTGGCAAAGCGCCGTAGGTACTCTAATAATGAGGAGGTGTATACTCCACTTGGGGCGATCAAAACTCTCTTAAGATATGCAGAGCAAAATGAGCATATGCATCGGCCTGCACGTTTGGCCCGTGAAGTTTTGAATGAAAAATTTGATCTTTTAATGCAAAAATTTCCTTTTGAAGTAGCAACTTTTGGACATGTCATATTGGATGGAATGAATTATGTAGTGCGAAGTCTTGATTATAAAGATAAGCGTTATCATGCACTGGCTTTAGAAGTTGTGGGTTTGCTCGATAGTCTTGCAGCTCATTTAATTGCAAGTAATTTTACAAAGGATGGACGCTTTACATTTAGGAACAATCCTTTCTCATTGCTTGCCGAGCATATACGGAACCCCAAACGTATCATTCAGCTTTATGAACATGCTATTTGCCGGGATGAACTAGATATAAATGCAAAAGAAGACGGTTTGGATAGTCATGTGGGGCATATTTTTCACATTGCAGAAGATTTAAAACGTTTGGCTAATAAATCTCATGGCCCTATTGGCAGTGATTTGAAGAAAAAAATCATTGCAGTGAGAGAAAAAGCTTTTGCTCAAATCTACAAGCACCTTATGCTGCCACTAGCGGAAGCAAAAATTAAATTTAGTTTCTATGTTCAGCTAATAGATGAGCTCGATTTAGCAGAAAATTTACGTGCTCCTCTTTTGCGTCGTGCGTTAGATATTGCTAAAGGTTCTTTTGAGAAGAGCCCTGTCGTATCTACAGAGAGACTCGAAACTCTTGCTAATTTGGCTATACAGTTTGGATATGAAGATATTAAGAAAGATATTGATGATTTTATCCAAGAGGGAAAGATACTCCCCAAACTTTCACCGTCCGATATGATTGCACTTGCCGGCTTTAAGACGAAGGCTAATCTAGTAACTAGCCAACTTTAGACTATATAAGGGTATTAAATGAAATTTATAGACGAACTTGAATTGGAAGCAGAAAAAATTCGCACTGAGCTTGGAGAGCAGTTTAGTCTTTCCTCTAAGCAAATATCTGCATTGCCAACAATTAAGCAACTTGAGCACATAGCCTCCATCGCTGTTCAAGGAATATTGCCAAATTTATTTCAAAGCACCATGAGCCCAGAAGATAAAGATTGGCTAGAGAACGGGCCCAAATCTAATAATCTCAGCGATGCTCTGAAGGAGCTTACACCACCCCGAGAAATAGAATTGAGCGATGGCCAATGGAATCAGTTTGAGATTCTTAATCAATTCGGTGGATTTCAGATCAATTTACTCTTTGGGAGCCATGATCCTTTTGCTCCTTCAGACCAGAAGGCTGCAAATCAAGATAGAGAAGAACGAAAACAAAGAGTGCTCGCGGCCTATAAAGAATTTTGTGTTGCTCTAATAGATTTTGAGCACAAGAAATCACCGATGGGCCAATTTCTCTCAACTTTTTTCCCAATGCCTACAGAGGATGCTCCTAAGCCTAAGCGCGAAGCGAAAACAGCGGTCAGACAAAGACGGCCTAAATTGGATAAAGAGCTAGGTTAGAGCGCATCAAAGCTGTGTCAGTTATGTGTCAGTATAGACCGCACAAGACGGTCTTTTATGACTTTTGATGTACGATAAATATTTGAAATTCTTGAATTTCCTATTTCATTGAGCCGTTGACATGGTAGGGGTCACAGGTTCAATCCCTGTAGTGTCCACCATTTCTTTCAATAACTTAGAGATAGTTCGCCCGCTTCAAAATCGATTTGTGCGTGTTGCTACTCATGACCAGCTCAGCCCATCAAATCGTGTGACCCATGCCAGCGATAGGTTGAGCCTTTGGCTTAGGAAGTTTGGGAGCAAAAAAGCCAGAATTTTCGGCCAGATCCAAAATTTCTCCTGAAAGAAAGGACCTATGATTTACAGCGGCTCCGTCTGTTTGAAATGCCTCACGAGAAATCAGAATCAATTTTGCCTGAATGGCTTTGGTGCGTTGACGATCTTTCAGAAGCTTGGCAACGCCAGTGGTAACTGCAAATGCTGCGGCTGAGAATTTTATTGCGCTGACGGCAAGATGATCGGTGCCATCCGCTACATAGAGCGCCAATAGACCTATGAGCGAAGTCCAACCGCCAACGAGAGCGCCATTTTGAAGAATGAGTTCAGAATCCAATTTTTCATTTGTTAGTTTCAAATAATTTGTAGGTTCGATTTTATCGCCCATAAGAATTTTCCTTATTTCATTAATCAAATAGCAACAGATTGAAGCAAATGACCCTAACCTGGTCAATCATGTTACAATAAGGGAGGGGTATGACTACATAACCTCAACTATTACCCTGTAATAAACCGCATCATGAAACATAGGAAATTTGGGCTCTTTAGAGTAAACCTTGCGCTCTAACCTACTGATTGTGTTACAGCTGGTTCTCTTGACATGGTTGGGGTCGCAAGTATTTTGCTTGAAATTATTCTATATTTCATGTCCGATGGGATCCCTACCCTCGATTTTTAAGTAGTGTTTTTGTGGGATACAAATCGGGATATCGTTAAACTTCAAACGTCGGATTTTCTGTCAACATCATAAGGTTACCGCGACGATGCTGATCCCTCTGTCGCCAGCTGCAAGATTATGTCGCTTGAAGATTTCATTGCCGCACAATTTTTGCCGCACGATCAGCATATAACGCCGCTTGCGCGTCATCACCTTCATGAGCGTAAATCACGGCCAACGCTTTATTCGCAAGATAAAGGTTGGGATTCAAGTCCAACGCCGTCTTCAATTCATCAATCGCTTCCGGGATATGCGACGACGATTCCAATGAGCGTTTCAAGGCTTGAATGGGATCAGGCGACGGTGCACCGACCGCGGTAGGCTGAATACCCAGATAAGCCGCGGCAAGATTGGTATGCAGCATCGGCCATTCGGCTTGTGGTAGCGGCATCGGATGCGCAATCGCTTTCTTATATTCTTCGACCGCATTTTCAAATTCGCCGCGGCTCATATAATAAATACCGAGATTATTGTGCGCTTTGCCGGAATCCGTGCCAGATGAAAAAATGTTTTCGTAAAACGTAACCGGATTTTTCCAAATCTCATTTTGGGAATAGGTTTTCATGGCAAGGGCAACCACCGCCACACCTGCCAGTAATACGGCGCCTATGGTCATTTGTTTCGACGTCCTCTTGAGCCAAGGCGATATGGCCAGCCCAAGGCCAAGTGCAATGCCAATGGTCGGCAGATACATCCAATGTTCGTAAACCAAAGCATCGATCGGAAGAGCGATCCCGGTATTGGGTGATAGTGCTATCAGGAACCACACCGCACCCCAGCTATATGCCAAGCCACGGCGCGCACGACCCCACGCAATCTGTAAAAGGATGCCGGCGCAAATCGCCATGCCGATAAGGACGGGCAAGGCATCGAACACTGTAAAGACGTCGAAGCTGCGCTCCATATGCAAATGCGATGGCCAGATAATCAGGCCGAAATAAAATGGCAGCGTCGCGAAGAAAGTGAGAATGCGATTGGTGACATTGTGCCCATAGGCGTCGGCATAACCAGCAACTTGTGTATCCTGCATGCTGAAACCACTGGTCTGAATAAAAGCAAACAGCGCAGCCCCATACAGAAACGCCAACAGCCACAGCGGCCAGGTTTTATAATAAGTGGCGAACTGTAAACGCTTTTTGTTTGTGAGAAAAAGACAGATCGACGCCAGTGCGGGAAAAATGATTGCGGATTCCTTGCTCAAGAACGCAGCGATGAACAACAAACTGGCAAGCCAAATTCTACGCGGCGTAAAATCCGGCAGCAACACGATCAACCCCAGCAGAGAGAACATCGTAAAAAGCGGATCGGCCGTTCCGCTCATATAACTCACGGCTTCGGTGTGCAGCGGATGCACAGCCCAAAGCAATGCCGCTGCAAATGCCAAACCACGCTGCAGATTGAAACAACGACCAAGACGATAGACCAAACCCGCATTCACCGCATGCAACCCCACATTGAGCGCATGAAAGGCTGGAAGCGAAAGCCCGAAAAGCTGAGTGATCAGAAAATAAAGCAGCATTTGCAGCGGGCGATGAAACCCGCCTGCCCTATCGGCACCGCTAAAATTTGAGTTACTCAAAAGGCTCGGTAGATTTTCCCAGCCGTGCAAAAATTTATTCTGGACAAGCATGGATTGATCGTCGAATAGAAACGAATTGAAAAAGACATTTGAATAAATCGCGAGAATGGCAGCGGCCAGTGCAAGATACGGAATAAATTCCGATCGCCCGATAGCGAGTATCTGAAAAAATCCGGCTTTGCGAATCTGTCGCTGTTTTTTCATCTCTCCTGTTTAAACCATAAACCGGAGATGACAAAATGCGAGATCAATGACCTCGGGAGGGAACACAGGCTAACGCACTTTGTTGCGGTGGCGTATGGCAAGCACCGGCAATCATATCGCCGCGCGGCGAAACAAAGCCACATTCGGCACCATCAGCCTTGCCACTGCAGGCGCTCAAAGCTTCGGCAGGCGGTTGCGGCGGACGCCCCATTTGACCGTCCATCGAACCATTCCTTTGGCCATCACCCTGCATTTGGGATTGTTGATTGCCTTGTTGTTGTCGTCCTTCTTGCGCGGGCGGACCAGTACGCACGGGTTTTGCACGAAAGCAACTGACGGAATACGGAAAATCCTCCGTCATCACATAATGGTAAGTCATCTTTTTCTGTCCATCTTCGATAATCTCGCTCGTGATACCATGGCATTCGTCGAGATTATCGGTCGTCAGATATTTTCCAGCGGCGACCGTTGGCCCTGTGATCGGAAAACCATCGAGCGCATAACCGATCACTGTCTTCTCGCTCGCATCGTGAATGCAAGAACTAAGGCTGTGATAATGATAGGAACCGCGATTTTGCGGATGGCCCTGGCAGGAATCCTGAACTTCATGCGCCGCCGCATCGCGAAGGCCAGCATCAAAACCATTAAAGATAGGTACACCCGTCAACATATATCCAACTTCCATACCCATGCAGAAAGGCGGATCGATATAAACAGGATTAACGGGGAGTGTTTCCTGAACCGTTTGCTGTCTGATTGAATTCGGATTGCGATCAACCGCGTAGGCAGGATCGTTTGGTTGAATCGGGAAAATGCCGGTCGCATGATTAATCGGCAAGCCATTGCCCGCAATCATTCGCTCATTAGCGCTAACTGTATTAGAAAAAACCGCGTTGTTCCATACTACCTGCCCTTGCACGGATAGTTTCTCATGTAGGTTCCAGGTCTGGTCATGGATCCAGCTGCCGTCACGGCCCGCGCCGCCAGCGCCTTCATCACCAAATTTGCGACACAGGTAAATGTAACCCTTACGCGGCGCATCAAGAACATAATGCCCATCACCCAAAGGCAATTCACCTGATGCATATTTATTGCCGGCGAGCGCGAGAAGATCCTGATCGGAGAAAGAACGCCCCGCATCCTTAGCCGCAGCCATTGTTGCAACACAGGCAGCGATCAGGACGCACACCAAAGTTTTATTGAATATCATACAAAACCCCTATGACCACGCGCTCGCCGTAGTGGTTTTCTTCTCAGGCTCAAAAATTTTGGCAAGAATGTGCATAAGGGGTAACAGCGATTCGAGTGGCATTTTGTGCCCGGCGAACCGGCCCGACATGGCCTGCCAACAATAAACACCCTGATTGGTTTTGCCGATGCTGTTGCCGAGCGTCCAATAGGTTTGGTTGCTGCCGCGCAGGAAGGTAAGAAATTCTGTCGAGCTGGTTTTGTGCTTGAACATTTTGTCATAGCCATCTTCGTATTTGCGCACAATACTTTCGATTGTTTGCAATTCAAGACGCACCTGCTCCGTAATAGAATGCACCATTGTACGCAATTCCTTGGCTTCCGTCGGCGGCATGCCGACGGTTGAGCCCTCGCAGATCTTGAGCCACTGCATCAACTCAATGAGCTTTGTCTTATCGCGGCTGTACTGGAATGTGTAATAGACAATGCCTTTCCATGACGAAAAGATATCGAGCGCCTCATGTTGTGGCAAACGGAAGGCATCAATGAGAGGCTTCAAGGCCGCCACATCGCGCGCTTCCCAAATTGTGTTGATCAATTGCCGCGCTTTATCGTCCGACGACATCGCATCTGGAAAGGCCGCCTTCACCAGCGCTTCAAACTGCAACAACATGAAAGCTTCGATCTCGTTCCACAATTCCTGACTGATAACAAAATAGGCTGGATTAATGTCAATCTTCTCGCGCAAGAAAACGTCCTTCATCAGGAACGGATCGAGCGATGGCAGCCGGTCGAGAATTTTGAGAATGCGCAAATCTTCCGCGAAGGCCTTCGGCTCCAGCGCACCGACGCCATATTGTTCGGTGATCGCCGCTTCCAGATGACGATCATGAATGAAAATGGTACGCCCACCTTCATAAATATTT
>Ga0206897_1141_pt1 | contig 15347 bp, 11 predicted proteins | sample Alteio_BWOrgHeat_49_FD_152972 | JGI IMG/M metagenome (GOLD analysis project Ga0206897, IMG submission 152972) | Enriched cells from forest soil in Barre Woods Harvard Forest LTER site, Petersham, Massachusetts, United States -... | ecosystem: Environmental > Terrestrial > Soil > Temperate forest >... | reverse complement strand
GGTAGGGTACCGGGCGCCGGCTTTGAAGCGGTCGGGTGAGCCTTCCTGGGGCAAGCCCGTCGTACTGTTTGATGGAAAGGATCTGCAGGGATGGCATGCCATGGGCAAGACGAATCAATGGGTGGCGGAAGACGGGATTCTTCGCAGTCCGCGTCCCGGCTCGAATATCGTTACCGATCAAACATTCAACGATTTCAAATTGCATATCGAGTTCCGTTATCCCAAGGGTAGTAATAGCGGCGTCTATCTGCGTGGCCGTTACGAGGTTCAGATCGAGGACGAGGAAGGTGGGGTAGAGCCGCCGAACGACGTGATTAGTGGCGTATATGGATTCCTGCCGCCGATAGAGCAGGCATCGAAGGGGCCGGGGGAATGGCAAACCTATGATATCACGCTGGTGGGCCGTCTGGTCACCATTGTCTTTAACGGGAAGACGGTGATCTGTCGTTCCGAGATACCCGGCATCACGGGCGGTGCTATAGACAGTCATGAGGGGGAGCCGGGGCCGATCTATCTACAGGGGGACCACCGGGCGATAGAATATCGTAATATCGTTATCACGCCGGCCAAATAGGGATGGGCGGTTTTTCCGGCCCATGGAAGTTGTCTATTTTGATGTTGCTAAAATCTTAACGTATGAGAAAAATCACCCCGCTATTCTTATTGGCCTTTTTGGTGCAACCCGTTATCGCGCAGCAAGCGGCGGCGCCGGCGCCTGTGTTTGTGACCTCGATAGAGGGCGTACAGGAATACCGGCTTTCCAATGGCTTGCAGGTCCTGCTTGTCCCCGATGCGGCCAATACCAATGTAGTGGTCAATGTCGTCTATCATGTGGGATCGCGGCATGAGGGGTATGGCGAGACGGGGATGGCGCATCTGCTGGAGCATATGATGTTTAAACCCTCCAGGAAATTTAAAAGTATCAAGCAGACGATCGCGGATAAGGGAGCGCAGGCGAATGGGACCACCTATTATGACCGGACGGATTATTACGAGGTCCTTCCGGCGGCGGACAGCAATCTGAACTGGGCGTTGGATATGGAGTCGGACCGGATGGTGAACTCGCTGATGCGGGAGGAAGACCTGAAGAAGGAGTTTACGGTGGTGCGGAATGAATTCGAAGCCGATGAGAACAGCCCCAACCGTATCCTCAACGAGCGGGTGTTGTCGACGATGTATCTGTGGCATAACTATGGCAAATCGACTGTAGGCAGCAAGGAGGACATCGAGCGGGTACCGATAAGCAACCTGGCTGCTTTTTATCGCAAATATTATCAGCCGGACAATGCGACGCTGGTCGTGGGCGGGAAATTCGACGAGAAGAAGACGCTGGCGTTGATCGGGAGATATTTTGGGAAGATCCCCAAGCCTGCGCGGGTGTTGGTGCAGCCGTATACGGTAGAGCCGGTGCAGGATGGGGAGCGGTATGTCGAATTGCGACGGAACGGCGAGGTCTCCTATATCGGTATGGCGTTTCATACCCCTGCGTATGCCGACAAGGACTATGCGGCCAATGATGCGGTACAGCAGATCCTGCTGAACGACCCCAGCGGATATTTTTACAAGGCGTTGGTGGAGAGCAAGCAGGCCACCAATTTGAACGGGTATAGCATCACCACTTACGATCCTGGTTTTACTTATTTCGAGTGTAGCGTGCCGGCGGGCAGGAGCCTGGACAGCGCCAAGACGACTTTTCTCACCGCGGCGGATCATCTCAAGGACTATACGATCACCCAGGAAGACCTGGACAGGGCCAAGAACGCCCTGGACAAACAGATCTCCGATCTGAAGAACAGCACCATCGATTTCTGTGTCGGACTCGCCGAGATCGTCGGCGCCGGGGACTGGCGGTTGTTCTATATCTATCGCGACCGGGTGGATGCATTGACGTTGGCGGATGTACAGTCTTGTCTCAAGAAATATTATCTGACGAGCAACCGGACGGTGGGGGTATTCATCCCCGACAAGAACCCGGAGCGGGTAGTGGTGGCCGAGCGGCCCGATGTAGCCGCGCTGGTCAGGGGATATAAGGGAAAGGCATCGGGACCCGCTTCCGCGGAGACCTTCGAAGCTACGATCCCCAATATCAAAAAACGGACGGAGTATGGGCAGTTGTCCAATGGGATGAAATATGCCTTACTCAAAAAGCCGGTGAAGGGGGATAAGGTCTATGGCAGCATCATCCTCAAATTTGGCGATGAGCAAAGTCTGGCGGGCAAGACCAGTATCCCGGCCTTGACGGCTGCCATGTTGAAAAGCGGGACGCAGACGCGGAGCAAGAAGCAGATCAATGATGAACTGGATAAACTGAAATCGAGTATCGAGATCGGCGCCAGCGGCGGGGATGCTTCCACGGTGAATATCCAATTCGTCAGTGACGCGGCAAACTGTGCCGCGACGCTGGATCTGCTGGCGGATATCCTGCTGCATCCTGCCTTCGACAAGAACGAATATGACAAGCTGATCATCGATGAGAACAGTGAATTGGACAAGGGGCGGACCGATCCGCAATTTGTCGCGTTCAACACGATGACCCGGAAGATGGCGCCCTATGCGGCTGGTCATCCCTTGTACACGGAGTCGGTGGACGAGCAGCTGGCCGATCTGAAAACGGTCACCATCGATGATGTGAAAAAGTTTTATACCGATTTTTACGGCGTGGATCATGGTTATGCGGCGTTTGTGGGGGCTATCGATGCGAACGCGATCCATGGTTTCCTGGAGAAGGCTTTTGGAAGTTTCAAGAGCAGGCAGCCGTATAAGGAGGTCGAGGTAAAATACTTCGATATCAAGGGCAGCCTGGATGATGTCAATATCCCGGACAAGAAGAATGCGGTCTTTGCCGGTGCGATCAATCTGCCTTTGAAGCAAGGCGATAAAGATTATATGGCGCTGGATATGGCCAATGAGATGCTGGGTGGCGGGGCCTTCCTCACGAACAGGATCGCGAACCGGCTGCGGGAGTCGGAAGGGATGAGTTATGGCGCCGGCAGCTTTATGTCCTATAGCTACAAATATGCTTCGTGTGCCTGGATAGCCTATGCCATCTTCAATCCGATCTATAAGGGCCGGCTGGACAGTGCGTTCCGCGATGTGATCAACAAGACCTTACAGGAAGGGTTTAAAGAAGATGAATTCAAGAAGGCGGTTGCGGCGTGGGTCCAGCAGCGGAAGATCGGGTTGGGTACGGATCAGGCGCTTGCGGGCCGGCTGGCCGCGTATATGAATGATGGGAAAGACCTTGATTTCTATGCATATAATGAGGAGCAGGTCGCGGCACTGACCCTGGACCAGGTAAATGCGGCGCTGCGGAAATATATCAGCCCCGATAAGATAACTTATTTATATGTAGGGGATTTTACGAAGAAGTAAGTTTGGCGAGATTGTTGCAGCTATAACGGAATATTTTTAATATTGCGGGAATCCTTTATTGTATGAAAGCACTGGTGATCGTTTTTTGTCTGATGGCCCTGGGCGTTGGTTCTCCGAGGACTATGTCGGTGGAGATACGCGGGGGTGCCTGGCCCATCGATCTGGAACGTACAACGGACAGGCCAGGAGTTAGTTATTCCCTTATTTTCAGAGATGAGTCCGAGATGAATGGGACGGTGCTGGATACGCTTGACTTCGCGGATGCCCAGCAATTGCGGTATTTCGGGAAGGGGTTGACGGCGTTGCAGCATGGGAGCAATGGGGATATAGCGCGATTTAAAGATTATACGCTTACGCGGGCGGACAAGAAGGTTGGTGGGATCTTTTATATCCTGCGGCCGATATATGGGACAACGAGCTTTCAGCAACCGGAAGCGGATCGCATCAAGCAGACCATCCAGGAATGGTAGTGTGGATAAGTTGAGGCTGGCCTGTATACTAAGAATTTCATTTTTTCGTTGAATATTTCCGATACCTTTTAAGAAAACCACTCAGCTATGAAGAAGTTATTTGTATTGTTTTTTTTGGTACCGTGTTTTGCCAAGGCGCAGTTCACGATCGTGAACACTTCTACCGTCAGTCTTATGGAGCCGCGTACGGGCAATTATCCGTTGGATCTTCAACGGGTCATCAGAGAATCGGATACCAGCTATGTGCTGAACTTCCGCGATCAGCAGGAGTCTCAGAGTGTGAATATGGAGACGCTGAAATTTGGGAACCTCGGTCAGCTAAAATATTTCGGGCAGGGTTTGATCGCCTTGACGAGGGGGAACACGGGTGATATCGCCAAATTCAAGGATTACACCATCAAACGCATGGATATGAAGAAGGCGGGTCAGAAGGGGTCGGTTTGGTATGTCCTGACCTGTGAGGACGGCACGATGACCAATTGGCAGCAAGCCGAGGCGGATCGGATGATCGCTGCGATCAAGACATTATAGGCCGGCAATGTATTTTGCGCTGTCCGCGTAAGTGTCGTAATTCATTTCCACAAAAAAATTCTTTACGCCGCCGGTTTTGGCGGCATTGAAAAATTCCTTCCAGTCGATGACACCCTGGCCGATGGGGACTTGTTTTTTGTCGGCGGTCCAGTCGCTCAGGTGCGACGAGATGAACCGGCCGGGATATTTCCCGAAATAGGTCGCCGCCTTATAACCGAGGTTGATGACTTCGGTTTGGAACTGCATCTTCACGAGTTTCGCGTCGAAGCGGGTCATCAGGGCGTCGTAGATGAGCTGGCCATCGAGCTGGCCGAATTCCATATCATGGTTGTGATAGCCGGTGATCATGCCGGCTGTTTTTATTTTCTCCGCCGCCGTATTGAGTTTATCTGCTGCTGACTGGTAGTCGCTGAGCTGGGCGGTCTTCGGCAGCCCGAAGGTGCTACAGACCATTTGCGTCAGGCCCATGGCTTTGGCGAATTCGATGCTTTGGTCGATGTGGTCGGTGAATTCGGCGAAGCCGAAGTGGCAGCTGGGGCAATGGCCGCGGCTGATCTATAGAAGGCGAGCGCGGCGGCGGCGCTTATGGCGGTTCTTGAGAATTGTCTGCGATTCATGGTGTTGTTTTAGATCGTGTCGAGATCCCATCCCGGGCGGTATTCGCGGGAAAGATATTTGTTGGCATCGGAGTTGTTGGTGATGGTGCGGCTGGCGGCGTCGTAGCGGAGCGAGGAGCGGGTGCGCAGGGCGACGGCGTAGAGGTTGATGGCTTCCGTGATGTCTTCCGCTTCGCGGAAGGAGCCGGTGTATTGCTGACCGCTTTTTACAGCGCCGACGAAGTCCTGGAGGGCGGCGGCGCTTCTGTCCACCTGGTTGACGGGTTGGGTGGCCGGGGCGGTCTCCAGGCGGGTGCCCGAGATCACCTGGGGGTTATCGATGTGGAAGCCACAGAGGATCTTGCCTTTATCGCCGACGAATAGCATCCCTTCCGGCGAGAGCTCTTTGTTTTGCACCAGCAGCTCTTCGGGTATGGCCGGGCGAATACCGCCGTCGTACCAGATGAGATCGACCGCGGGGCGGGAACCTTTTGCGGGATATTTGAAGCGGACCGAGCAGGCCGTGGGGAAGGAGAAATCGTTTTTGATCTGGAAGGGGGTGACACCGTTGAAGGCGGTGACGTGGGTGAGGTTGGGTACGATGTAGGTGGGTTTTTCCAGTTCGAGGGCTTTGAAGACGACCCAGAGGCTATAGTGGCCCATATCCGCCATGGAGCCGCCGCCGAAATCGTACCAGCCGCGGAAGACCATGTTAGTATAATTGGGGCTGTAGGCGCGTTGGGCTTCGGGGCCGAGCCATAGGTCCCAGTCCAGTCCCGGAGGAATGGCCGGGTTGTCGGTGGGCAGGGTATCGTATTGCGGCCATACGGGGCGGTTAGTCCAGTTGTGTACTTCCTGGAGGTTGCCGATGATGCCGGCATTGATCCAGGCCATGACCTGGTCCATGGAGCCGTTGGAATCCCAGGGGGTGAGGTGGGTGATGACTTTGGAGCTACGGGCGTATTCGATGACCTTTTTTCCTTCGAGCAGGCGGTTGGAGAGGGGTTTGTGGACCATGACGTGTTTGCCTCTTTTCATGGCCGCCATGCAGAAGACGCCGTGCAGGTGGTCGGGGGTCATGATCTTGACGGCGTCGATATTTTTTTCTTTGTCGAGCAGCTGCCGGAAGTCGGCGTAGGCTTTACATTCCTTGTATTTGTATTCGGGGTGATTGTTGGTGTAGAAGTTCTCTACGATCGATTTGCCGCATTCCCGGCCGCCGGGGATGGTGTTATCGCCACCGGGTGCCCAGCTCGCATTCTTCGTCACGTTGCGGACCTCGTTAGTGATCCCGTTAGGGGACCAGTCCTTGTAGCCGATGGCGTCTTTGTTAGGGTCGCAGACGGCGACCACGCGGATATTGGGCGAGGCCAGGAGGGGGAGCATTTCGCGGATGCCTTCCGTTCCCGTGCCGATGTACGCGAGGTTGATGGTGTCGCTCGGGGCGACGTAGTTCTTTCCGCCCAATACATGTCTGGGAAGGATGGTGAAGGTCGCAGCTGCGGTGGTGGCCGTTTCAAGGAAACGACGGCGGCTGATGGGTGTAGTCATATAGCAAGGTTTGCCTGAATTTACGAATTTATTGGACGTTACGCGTTCAGCTGATCGTAAATATAGCGCGCGGCGAAAAGGTCTTCGGCCGCGATGCCGAGGGATTTGAAGAGGGTGATGTCGGCGGCGTTGGTGCGGCCTGGTTTGGCGCCGGTGAGCACTTCGCCTATTTCGCCCTGCACGAAGGATTCGTTGAGGAAGCCTTCTTTTTTCGGGATGAGGAATTCGCCTGCTTCGTTAAAGAGGGATTCGTACCGGTCGGTATACAGCCGGGAGCGGAGGACGGCTTTGGTGTCGACTTCGCGGGTTACGGGGGTGCAGGAACCCACGACGTTCACGTGTGCGCCTTCGGGTATCCATTCTCCCATGAGGATGGGTTGTGGGGAAGCTGTTACGGTGCAGATGATGTCGGCGTCTTCCACCGCTTCCTGGGCGGAGGAGGCGAGGTGAATGGGGATCTTGTGATGGGGACCCAGCTGGTGGGCGAGGGCGGCTGCGTGCATTTCGTTTCGGCCCCAGATGGTGATGGCTGTGAGGGGGCGGACGAGGGTGATGGCATGAACGTGTTGTTCTGCCTGTTCGCCGGTGCCGAGGATGGCGAGGTGGGAGGCGTTTTCGCGGGCCAGGAGGCGGGTGGCGAGGGCGCTGGCGGCCGCGGTGCGGATCGACGTGATGGCGGCGGCGTCGAGCAGCAGGAGGGGGGTGCCGTTTTTGGCGTCGAACAGCATGACTACACCCTGGTGGGAGGGGAGGCCGAGTGCGCCGTTGCCGTGGAAGATGGTGATCACCTTGATACCCAGGATCTCCTGGCCGCCGGCGTAGCCGGGCATCATGCCCAGGATGCCGCTTTTATCTGGGAGCCACATGAGGTTGCGGAGGGGTTGCAGGCATTCGCCGGCGGCGAGCGAGCGGAACATCCGTTCCATAACCAGGATACAGTCCTGCATGGGCAGCAGGGGAGTGATGGCTTGTTTGTCGAGGTATTGGGCGATCATGCTTGCAAATAACTGATTTTTATCCCTTTTTTGGGGGTAAATGCCAATATTCCGTTCAATTTGATCGTTTTATCAGGGTGAAAAACCCTATTGCCCTGGAGTCGGCGGCTGTTAGCAAGGCGCAATTCTGGAGGCACAATACCTTCATTGTGCTGGCCATGGGATGCAATTTGATCAATTGCCTTTTCTATCTGGCCGACAACATGATCAAGAGCGCTGTTATCGAGGGCTCGGGGATCGTGATCCTGTTCGGCTTCATGGTCCTCAACCTCAAGGGGCGGCTCGAACTACCGAAGATCCTGAGTATCCTTTTCGTCAATCTCCACAGCTTTTGTCTTTGTTATGTACAGGGTACCCGTCAGGGGTCGTATCTGTATCTTTTTCCGTTTATGATGGCGATGATCTTTTTTCTGCGGGTGCGGAAGAACAATCTGCTGGTGACGACCTTTATCATCGGCACCACGCTGAACCTGATGGTCATCGTGCTGTTCCTGCCGTACCAGGCGGATCTGGAAAGGGTGAAGGACGCGGTGGAGAACAATCATCTTGTGCTCAATATCGTCATCAATTTCCTGCTGGTGATGGTGTTCTTTTTCGTGGTGCTGCGGTTGCTCGACGCCAAGGAAAAGCGCTACAAGAGTGAGCAGCGGTTTACCAATACCATCCTGAACACTTCGTTGGATGCGGTGTTTGTCGTGGACCCCATTACCTTTTTTATCCGGCAGTACAATGATAAGGCGGCCGAGCTTTTTTCGTTGGATCCTTTTGGGAAAAGGCAGGTACGGCAATATTCGGTAGGCGAGGTATTGGGGAAGGCGATGATCGGATTTATCCGCGATCTATACGACAGACGCGGCAGCTCGGCCGTCAACTGGCAGGGCGATATCGGTTTCGACCGCACACCCAGCAGGTCGTTCCATGGATTTGTGAGCATCGTCTCTTTTGAATATTCCGAAAAGCAATTCGTCAAGATCAGCATATTGGACATTACTTCCCTGAAGGTCGCCGAATTCGAAACGTTACAGGCCAAGGAAAAGGCCGAGAAGGCGGCGGCTACGAAGGCCCGGTTTATGAGCAATATGAGCCATGAGCTACGGACGCCGTTGAACGCCATCATCGGTACCACGCATTTGCTCATCCAGGATCACGAGCCCTTGCAGGAGAGCGAGCATTTCAAGGTGTTGAAGGATTCTTCCGAACATATGTTACAACTGGTGAATGCCGTACTAGATTTCAGCAAGCTGGATGAGGGGAAGCTGGAGTTCATCCATGAATCTTTCGATCTGGGTTCGACGTTGCAGCAGGCAGTAGATTCCTTTGCCCCGGTGGTCCAGCAGAAGGGGATCCGGCTGACACGGGAGATCCAGGCGTTGCCGGAGGGGAAGAAGGTCGTCGGCGACGAGATGCGGCTCAAGCAGGTCTTGCTCAATCTCCTTAGCAATGCCGTGAAATTTACGGAGACGGGTTCGGTGACGTTGAAGACCCGGGTGGGCGATGTCAGTGAATCGGGTGTGGAGATCTATTTTGCCGTTGTCGATACGGGTATCGGCATTCCGGGGGAGAAGCTGCCGATCATCTTTGAAAGTTTTACGCAGGCCGATGCGGAGACCACGCGGAAATATGGCGGGTCGGGTCTGGGTTTGAGTATCTGCCGGGAGCTGGTGCGGAAAATGGGTGGGGAGTTGCTGGTCACGAGTGCGCCCGATACCGGCAGTGTTTTTTATTTTACCTTGCGGCTGCCTTTTGAGCAGCGGGTGATGATCGTGCCCAAGGAGAAGCTGAGGGGTTTGCAGAAGCTGGAAGGGGTGAGGGTCCTGCTGGTCGAGGACAACGCCGTCAACATGAAGATCGCGCGGCGGTTCCTGCACAGCTGGGGCGCCGGGGTGGATACTGCGGAGAATGGGCAGGTGGCCTGGGAGTTGTTCCGGCAGCATACCTATGATCTTTTGCTGGTAGATCTGGAGATGCCGTTGATGGACGGGAAGGAGTTGCTGACGCAGGTGCGGAAAGTGGATAAGGATATACCGGCCATTGCGTTTACCGCGGCCGTTTATGACAATATGTATGAGGACTTGCAGAAACATGGGTTCAACGGTTATCTGCATAAGCCTTTCCGGCCTGATGAAATGCACCGGAACATTTTGCGTCATTTGGGAAAAAAATAAATATCCATGCCTATGAGATACGTAAACGTTACACTGTTAGCGCTGGCCCTCTGTGGCTGTCAATCCGCGCAAATGAAAGGTTATGATTATTGTTATGCCACCGCCCATGGGTTGTATGTAGGCAACTATGGGCATGATCCCGTGCATGTGTATGTCAACGGCACGGATGCCTGCTTGTCACCCGACGGAACCCGGATCGCGTATACCGATATGGGTGCGGCGGACCATGTCCGGCGGATCGGGGTCTTCGATCTGGAAGCGGGGAAGGTGACCCTGATGGATACGGCGTGTCATAACTGTTATGGGCCGGTGTGGTCGCCGGATGGGACGTATATTGCCTATAATGCCATGCTTGGTTACGAATGGGGCATCAAATGTGTTGACAAGGACAACCTGCATCCCTGGAAAGTGGCGGAAGACCCGGATGGGCTCGGGGGATTGTCGTCGCCCACCTGGAGTGCCGACAGCCGGAAGATCGCGGTGGAGAATTCGGCTGCGGTTTTTATCTATGACCTGGATGGCAATGTATTGCGTTCTATTCCTTTTGAACAGATCGATAGGGCTATTTCCAGTGCGAGCATGTTCAATCTTACCGGAAAAGAGGACAAGCTGGTTTTTTGGGGCACCGTTGGGGCTGATTCCACGCCGGCGGCCGCTGCGCCCGCGGCGGTCTTTGTGTATGATCTGGCCACGTCCAGGATGAACCGCATTTCGCCGAAGGGGTATGACTGCTGGCGGCCGGTGATCAAGGGAGATACGATCTTTTGTCGCGGGCGGCATGGCAATTCCCTGAAGGAGAATACCTACCGGATGGATATGGACGGCGGCAATTTCAAGCTGGCTTATAAGGATAAGATCGATATAAGTTTTGCGCAGCGGTAGTCTTCCGGGGTGGCCGGGACTTTTTGCCTCGCGGGGATTCCGTATATTCGGATATGCAAATTGCTTTTGCCTTCAAGCGGCTGGCCTTCTGGCTGCTGCCGGCGCTGGCCGGTCCGACGATCGTTCTTGCCCAACCTGCCCCTGCTTCGGGGCTGCAGGTCACTACCGTCAATGGTATTGTACAGGGGACGCTGGAAAAAAGCGGCGTCCGTAGTTTCAAAGGTATTCCCTATGGCGCACCGCCCGTGGGCGTATTGCGTTGGAAGGCGCCGCAGCCGGTGGTTTCGTGGACGGGTGTGCGAACGTGCGATCATTTTGGGCCGCGGGCCATGCAACCTCCTATCTATTCGGACATGGTTTTCCGCAGCGACGGGATGAGTGAGGATTGTTTGTATCTGAATGTCTGGGTGCCGGCTGCTTTTGGTTCGGGTTCGGGTTCGGCTTCTGGTGCTGGTTCGGGTTCGACCGGGCTGCCGGTGCTTGTTTATTTCTATGGCGGCGGGTTTGTGGCTGGGGATGGTTCGGAGCCGCGGTATGATGGGGAGAGCATGGCCACCAAGGGTATCATCGCTTTAACCGTCAACTATCGATTAGGGATATTCGGACTTTTTGCTCATCCCGAGCTTACGCGGGAGTCGCCGGATCATGCTTCGGGTAATTATGGGTTGATGGATCAGGCCGCGGCGTTGCGATGGGTGCAGAACAATATCGCAGCCTTTGGCGGCGATCCCAGGCGGGTGACCATTGCCGGGGAGTCGGCGGGGTCGACATCCGTTAGTGCGTTGATGGCTTCACCGGTCTCGAAGGACCTTTTTGCCGGGGCCATTGGGGAGAGCGGGAGCCTGATGGGAACTTTGCCGCCGATGCCGTTGAGCGAGGCGGAGGAGGGTGGCGTTGAATTTTCAAAGGCCGTTGGGGCTGCTTCCCTGGCCGATCTGCGGGCGATGGCGGCCGATAAGCTGATGGAAGCCGCGGGGAAGTTTGGTCATTTCCGCTTTCCGATGACGATAGACGGCTATTTCTTTCCCAGGCCGCCGCGGGCGATCTTCGAGGCGGGCGGGCAGGCGCATGTGCCGTTGCTGGTGGGGTGGAATTCGGCGGAGGGGGACTGGCATGGGATATTAGACGGTTCTTCGCCGACCGTTGCAAATTATTCCGCCGCGGTCCGGAAACTTTATGGCGCTTCCGCCGATACTGTTTTGGGGTTGTATCATGCGGCTGACGATGCTTCCGTTGCGGCTGTCGCTACGGCGTTGGCGGGGGACAGGTTCATCGGGTTCAGCACGTGGCGTTGGGCTAATCTGCAAGGCAGGACGGGTGGGCAGCCCGTATACCGGTATTTCTATGAGCGGCCGCGGCCGGCGACGGTGGCCGGTGGGCCGGCTGCCACGGGGGCTTCGCATTCTTCGGAGATCGAATATGTCCTGGGCAATTTGCCGGGCAATAAAGTCTATGCCTGGACGGCAGATGATTTTTCCGTGTCTGCTACGTTTCAAGGTTATTTTGTCAATTTTATCAAGACCGGTGACCCGAATGGGCATGGGCTGCCGAAGTGGCCGGCTGCCAATGCCGGGGGGAAAGTTTCTGTACAACACATTAATGTGAAGACGCATTCCGAGCCTGAGCGGCACCGGGACCGGTATGAATGGATGGATAAACGCTAGGTCAATGGGAAGAAAGGCGAGATTTATTTTGCGGGTTACGCCGACGAGGTTGTTTTTGATCAGCTGGGCGGGTTGGACGATCGCCAGTTTCTTTGTTCTATGGTTTGAACCGAAGGCTACATTCGATATCCAGTTCCACGATACTTACATTATTTTTTGGAAATATGAGATGGTTTTGGAGGTAGGCAACTTATTTGGGTTGTTGGGTTTGATGTATTATTATTTTCCACGATTATTCAAGCGGCCTTTACGGCGGGGTCTGGGGATGGCCCATTTTTGGATGACTTTTTTTTCATCATTGGTGTTTATTTGGCCGTATCGTGGTTTGGCAGGGATGCCGCGACATTATGTGGACTATAGCAGCTATGTCTCGTTCAACCAATTTGGGATGTTCGGAGACGTCACGAGCGTGCTGGTGGTGGTCGGGGTGCTGGCGCAGCTGGTGTTTTTGGTGAACGTGGTTTATTCCATGGTCGGGCGAATTAAATCGGTGGATTAATGTAATTTGACCCCCCTTAATCGAAAGTAATCACTATAACATGAAGAAAATTTTCACTACTACACTAATTTTTGGGGCTGTCGTGGTCGGGCGGGCCCAAGACAAAAGAGTCTACACAAACGAGGATTACGCACGCGCAGAGCGCATGGTGGGCTATAACACGGGCCCGTTGATCGACCGGGCGGAGGTGCGGCCGATGTGGATCGAGGGAGACCGGTTTTGGTACCGGGTGCTGACCGCGACGGGCAGCGAATTCGTATTGGTCGATCCGGCTAAGAAGACGCGTACGGTCTATGCCACGCGGGATCAGCTGGCTACCGCGGTCCAGGCCGTCACAGGCAAACCGATGGATGTTTCGCATATGGCCGGAGAACGTGGTTTTGGGCGCAGGGGCGGCGGTGGCGAGGTGATCGTTTCGCCGGATGGGAAGCGGGCGGCCTTTATCCGCGATTATAATTTGTGGGTGCGGGACCTGGCGACCAAACAGGAGACGCAACTGACTACGGACGGGGAGAAGGACTTTGGCTATGCGACCGACAATGCCGGTTGGAAAAGCGGTGACGGCCCCATCCTGCGCTGGTCGGAAGATGGGAAGAAGATCGCCACCTTTAAAGACGATCAGCGGAAGGTGGGGGAGATGTATCTCGCCACTACCAATGTAGGTCACCCCGAACTGCACGCCTGGAAATACCCCTTGCCGGGCGACCCGGTGATCCCGATGATCACGCGGGTTATCATCAATGTCGACGAGCCCAAGGTGATCGTGCTGAATGTTCCGCCCGATCCGCACCGCGCTACATTGAGCGATGATATCGCCAGCAGCGGTACCTTTGACGATGTGGACTGGACGGCCGACGATTCCCAACTGGCCTTCGTGAGCACCAGCAGGGATCATAAGATCGAAAAGGTACGTATCGCCGATGCCGCCACCGGCGCCGTCCGGGAGATCTTCACGGAGACGGCCCCTACCCAATATGAGTCGGGACGCAATACCATCGACTGGCGTTATCTTCAACATTCCAACGAGATCATCTGGTATTCCGAGCGGGACAACTGGGGCCATCTGTATCTCTACGATGCCGCCACCGGAAAGCTCAAGAACCCAATCACGCAAGGAAACTGGCTGGTGTCGAAGCTGGTAAGGGTCGATGAAAAGAAACGGGTCATCTATTTCCTGGGTGCGGGTAAGGAACCCGGCTGTCCTTATTACAATTATCTCTATAAGATCGATTTCGACGGGAAGCATCTGACGTTGCTGACGCCGGAGTTGGGCAATCACAGTGAAACCTTCTCGCCAGGCGGTGAGTATTTTGTCGACACGTATTCTTCGCCCGCGGCCGCGCCGGTGACGGTATTGCGGAATGTGGCGGGAAAGCTCGTTGCCGATGTGGAGAAGGCCGACATCTCGCGTTTGACGGCTTCCGGCTGGAATGCGCCTACGCTTTTTTCCGTCAAGGCCCACGACGGGCAAACCGATTTGTATGGCTTGTTGTTCACACCTGCGCATTTCGACAGCACGAAGAAGTATCCCATTATCGATTTCATCTATCCCGGTCCGCAAGGCGGCAGTGTAGGCAACTGGGGTTTCCAGGCTTCGCGGGTAGATTGTCAGGGTTTGGCGGAGCTGGGTTTTATCGTGGTAGAGATCGAAGGGACCAGCAACCCTTATCGTTCCAAGAGCTTCCATGATATGAGTTATGGCAATATGGCCGAGAACACGTTACCGGACCAGGTCACGGGTATTCAGCAATTGGCGAAACGGTATGGTTACATCGATCTCGACAGGGTCGGCGTCTGGGGGCATTCGGGTGGTGGTTTTGCCACGGCCGGAGCGATGTTCCGTTTTCCTGATTTCTTCAAAGTGGGGATATCGGAATCCGGCAACCACGATAACCGCAACTATGAAGACGACTGGGGCGAGCGTTATGACGGACTGCTCGTGAAAAATGCCGATGGCACCGATAACTATACGGCGCAGGCCAATCAGAACTATGCGAAGAACCTCAAGGGTAAGCTGATGCTGGCACATGGCCTGATGGACAACAATGTGCCACCTTATAACACCCTGCTCGTCATCGATGCCCTGGAGAAGGCGAATAAAGATTATGACCTGGTGGTGTTTCCCAATAGTCCGCACGGGTATGGTCCGATGGGCCCGTATATGATGCGGCGGCGCTGGGATTATTTTATCACCAATCTCATGGGTGGCGTGCCGCCGCATGAGTACCAGATGAAGCCAAAAACAGATCCGCGGAATGCGATGGAGTAAACGAGTGGGGGGAGGGCAGCTGGGCGCCACGCTTACGCTCTCGAAGTATAGTCTGATCGCGACGTTGCGCAGTCCTACTTCGGTGGTGTTCTCGCTGCTCTTCCCTGTGTTTTTTATCATCGTATTCGGGTCGTTGGTCGGCGACAAGGGCGGCCCGATAAAAGTAGCGGTGGCGCCGGGTTGCGACACTTCAGGGCCGGTGTACAAAGTGATCGGGCAGATCCCCGGTGTGGAGCTGGATACAAGGATGACGCCGGCGCAGATTGCCGATGCGATGCAAAAGGGGACCATCACCGCGGTGTTGAATATCGTCAACGATGCCGTTTTGTCGCCTATTCCTCATTATCATGTTA
>Ga0206897_1140_pt1 | contig 15382 bp, 12 predicted proteins | sample Alteio_BWOrgHeat_49_FD_152972 | JGI IMG/M metagenome (GOLD analysis project Ga0206897, IMG submission 152972) | Enriched cells from forest soil in Barre Woods Harvard Forest LTER site, Petersham, Massachusetts, United States -... | ecosystem: Environmental > Terrestrial > Soil > Temperate forest >... | reverse complement strand
AGCCTGTATACACCCACCCCCCCGGAGGTCAAACGGGGGGATACCATTACCATCCGGGGGAGATGCGCCGGTAGGTCCCTGAATGTCATTCTTATCCAATGCATTATAGAAAAATAACGAATGTAGTGCAGAAAACGAACGAATTCTAAGTGTTACTATTTAAATGTGATTAAACATATACTTATCAACAAGCTATGCCGTTATAGTCCCGAATTGGCCAATATCAACACCATAAAGCAACCATTGTGCTATGAAACAAACCCTTCAGTACAAAATTCTGCCGTACAACCGATATAGCTCATTTTACCAGGAAAGAGAGAGTTTTTATAGGAGTTTCATCAATCAATATTATCTGGATTTCGCGCATCAGATGCTGTCGCACGAACATTATGAGCCTTACCTGATCAAATCGCTGATCGCGCCGCAGGATATTCAATTTGGGGCTTCTCCCCGCCGGGTGGTCTGGAAGATCGGCATGCCCTCCTTCCAGGTAAAGGATATCAACGATTTCAAGGAACATAAGATCCTGTTCTATCGCACCAAACTGCTCAAACAAAAGGTGCTGATCCAATTCCATTTTATCGAGGGCTTTTTCTACTACTCCCAGCTGAGCTTCCTGACCTTTACGGATAGCACCAATGATATCCTGTTCGATTCCATTCGCAACAAATACGAATGCCCGACCAATATCGAGAAACAGGATAAACTGGTCATGATGGACATCTGCAATAATAAGCTCATCATCGAAAAAGGGGTATATCTTACCGTGAGCTATCTCACCGGTGACAGCCACCCCCGCGAATTGATGCGCAACCAGCTCCATCAGAAATACGAGCTCGTGAACAAAGCCGATAACTACGAGATCGACAAGCTGAGTAAGATCCTCTAAAGCTGCCGATCAATACCTTATTGCAGGCCGGGCGTCCCCCGGCCTTCATTTTTTGCGGACCACCGATTTTTTTACTACCTTCGATACAAATAGTTGTTTAACTAACTAATTTATATTATGAACCGTATCATCAAGAAAGTAGCCGTTTTGGGTAGTGGTGTAATGGGTTCCAGGATTGCTTGTCATTTTGCGGGTGTGGGGTTGCAGACCTTGTTGTTGGATATCGCGCCGGGGGAGTTGAACGAAGCCGAGAAAGCCAGGAAGTTGACGCTCGAACATCCGGCTGTCCGTAACCGGATCGTGAATGATGCGCTCGCAGCCGCCCTCCGGTCCAATCCCTCTCCTGTTTATACCGCAGCCGTTGCGGAGCGGATCAAGACGGGAAATTTTACCGATAACATGAAGGACATCGCGGGTGCGGACTGGGTCATCGAGGTCGTCGTAGAGCGGCTGGATATCAAACAGCAGGTCTTTGCCGAGGTAGAGAAATACCGGAAGCCGGGGACCCTGATCACATCGAATACGTCCGGTATCCCCATTCATCTGATGACGGCAGGCCGGAGCGAGGATTTCAAAAAACATTTCTGCGGCACGCACTTTTTCAACCCGCCGCGCTATCTGCGGTTGCTCGAGATCATCCCCACGCCGGACACGTCGAAGGACGTCGTGGACTTTTTGATGCATTATGGAGATCTTCATCTGGGTAAAACAACGGTATTATGCAAAGACACACCGGCGTTCATCGCCAACCGCATCGGGGTCTATGGCATCATGGCGATCTGTAAGCTGGTCGACGAACTGGGGCTCACTGTGGATGAGGTCGATGCGTTGACGGGGCCGCTTATCGGCCGGCCGAAATCGGCGACCTTCCGTACGGCGGATGTCGTGGGTATCGACACGCTGGTGAAAGTGGCTAAAGGTATCGAACAGAATTGCCCCAAGGACGAACAGCGGGATGTCTTCCATATCCCCGCCTGGCTGGACAAGATCGTCGCGGGCAACTGGTTGGGGGATAAAACGGGGCAGGGTTTCTTTAAAAAGACCAAAGGCGCCGGTGGAGAAAAAGAGATCCTGACCCTGAACCTGCAGACCATGGAATATGGGCCGAGACAGAAACCCAAATTCGCCTCGGTGGAAGCAGCCAAGGTCGTGGATGATCTCCGGGCGCGGTTGAAGGTATTGTCGCAAGGGACCGACAAAGGCGCCGAATTCCTGCGGAAGCTCAACTATATGCTCTTCTCCTATATCTCGCATCGCATCCCCGAGATCTCCGACGAACTCTACAGGGTAGACGATGCCATGATGGCCGGCTTCGGCTGGGAGATCGGGGCTTTTGAAAGCTGGGATGTATTGGGCGTGGAGCCGACGGTCAAAAAGATGAAAGAGGCCGGCTATGCCGTGGCGCCCTGGGTCGGGGAGATGCTGGCGGCCGGCGTAAGGAGTTTTTATAAAACGGAGGGGGGTAAACGCTGGTACTATGATATTGCCGGCAAGCAATATGTGCCGATGCCGGGTGGCAGCGCCTTCCTGGTGATGAAGAATTTCGAGGAACAAACGGTCTGGAAGAACAGCGCCTGCCGGTGCTATCATCTCGGCGACGATGTATTGGGGCTGGAATGGAATACCAAGATGGGGACCATCGGCGGGGAGGTGCTGGAAGGCATTCAGCGGTCGATAGCGCTCGCCGAAGCCAGCTACAAAGGGGTCGTGATCGCAGGCGATGGGACGAATTTCTCTGCGGGGGCCAATGTAGGATTGATCTTTATGCTGGCTGTGGAGCAGGATTTTGACGAGCTGGATATGGCGGTACGGCAATTCCAGCAAACGATGATGCGTGCCCGGTATTCCGCGGTTCCCGTGGTCGTTGCCCCGCATGGGCTGACGCTGGGCGGGGCCTGTGAGCTTAGCCTGCATGCGGACCGGGTTGTTCCCGCTGCGGAAACCTATATCGGTCTGGTGGAGCTGGGTGTCGGATTGATCCCCGGCGGGGGCGGCACCAAGGAATTCACGCTGCGGGCCGCCGACGAGGTGCACGATGGCGAACCGGATACGATCCCGTTGAAAGACCGGTTCTTTACGATCGCCACGGCCAAGGTGGCCACTTCCGCTTACGAGGGGTTCGGGCTGGGTATCCTCAAAAAGGACCGGGATATTGTCAGCATCAACCAGGGCCGGCGGATCGCGGAGGCCAAGAGCGCGGTGATCGAGTTGTTTGACGACGGGTATACGATGCCGGTACCCCGGTCCGACATCAGGGTACTGGGCCGGAGCGCGCTGGGGATGCTGTATTCCGGTATCCATTCCATGTGGCGCGGCCATTATGCCACCGATCACGACATGGTGGTAGCCAAAAAACTGGCCTTTGTCATGTGCGGCGGCGATCTGAGCGAACCGGCGTTGGTGAGCGAACAATATATCCTCGACCTGGAACGGGAGGCCTTCCTGAGTCTGTGCGGTGAAAAGAAAACACTGGAAAGGCTGCAAAGCGTGTTGAAGGGTGGAAAGCCGGTACGGAATTAAGGCCGGGCAATGAAGAATTAGTATCTTAGTAGCATTGCTATTGGCCATATGGGTGAAGCCGAATTATATATCTCTGCAAACGAATTGGTCGTCCGGAGTATCATCTATTTTTATGGGGGTGCGGCGGATGCGAGCCTGGCGCTGCAGATCGCCGAAGACATCAGCGTGGCCTGGAATGCGCCTTCAGGCCGCGTCAGGATCAGGGGGGAATGGTACCGGGTACGGTTCGATATCGAAGGACATTATAAACCCGACCTGCAGCCCGCGGCGGTTTGGCACAATACCAACCCGCGGCTGAATTTTTTCCGCATCGAAGAGTACTCGCTGCACGATATCTCTTCCGTGGACGGGTTGGGGTGTAATACAGGGTATTTCAAATTAGGGAATCTGCTGGATCATTCCACCACGGCTGCACACGAATATGGGCATACGTTGGGACTGGACCATCCGAAAGACCTGGATATCCGGGGCAAGGGTCAGCCGGGTATCATGTATCCGCGGGGGACGCTGTGCGATCCGGCTTTTCAATATGACCCGGCGGCGACGGCCGGAGGGCCGGGTGGAACGTTGAACCCTTTTAAAAGGAAGGTGCTGGACAGTGATATTGCGGGATTGCGGCTGTCGCGGCTGTCATTCAACGGGCAATATACCGCCGTGCTGGGTGAGTTCTCGTCGTTCTTTCATGAGAAGCATGTGGCCATGTTATGAACATCTTATCTATACAGTCTATCACAAAATTTTACGGCCGCATCCGGGCTTTGCACAACGTGTCCTTCGATGTGCCACCGGGAAGCGTATTCGGCGTACTGGGCCCCAATGGCAGCGGCAAGACCACGCTGCTGGGTATCGTCATGGATGTGCTCAAAGCCAGCGGGGGCAGCTATTCCTGGTTTGACGAGCCTGCATCCGAAAAACAGCGTCAGCGGATCGGAACGCTGCTGGAAACACCCAATTTCTATCATTATCTCTCCGGGGAGAGGAATCTTCGCATCGCCGCCGCCATCAAGGGCAGGGGCTACGACGATATTCCCAGGGTATTGGAAGCGGTAAAGCTCAGCGAAAGAAAGGATTCCAAATTCAGCACCTACTCCCTGGGCATGAAACAGCGGCTGGCCATCGCCTCCTGCCTGCTTGGCGACCCCAGCGTACTGGTCTTCGACGAACCCACGAATGGGCTCGACCCGGTAGGCATCGCCGAGACACGGGAACTGATCAGGGAAATGGCCCGGGGCGGTAAAACGATCATCCTGGCCAGTCATCTCCTGGACGAAGTAGAAAAGGTCTGCACACATGTCGCCATCCTGCGACGCGGGGAATTACTCATGGCCGGGGACGTCAATGTCGTGCTGACAAACGAGGATTTTATCGAGGTGGGTGCCGGCTCCGACGCGACAGGCCGGCTGCAGCAGTTGTTGTCTTCGTTGCCGAATGTCCGGCTGGTCAAAGCCTCGGAGGCATTCCTCCAGGTCTTCTTCGAGAACGGCTCGATGGATCCGGCCGAGGTCAACCGGTTTTGTTTTGAAAAAGGCGTTACGTTAAATCACCTGCAATTACGTAAACGAAGCCTGGAATCGAAATTCATGGAATTAACCAAATAAATCATTCCGATGTTTTCTCTATTACGCGTAGAATGGCTCAAGGTAAAAAGTTATCGCACCTTCTGGATCCTGCTGGCGATGACGATCCTGAGCATCCCGGGAGTCAATTATCTGGTCTTTAGTGTGCTGAATAACAAGTTTCCCCCGGCTAAAGGGAAGAGTTTCCTGGGCAGCCCATTTGCCTTCCCCGATGCCTGGCAAACCGTTAGCTGGAACTCTACCTTGTTGTTCATCATCCCGGCCATCCTGATCATCACGCTTACGACCAATGAATTCACGTTCAAGACACACCGGCAGAACATCATCGACGGCTGGAGCAGACAACAGTTCATCTCCGTCAAATTATTCGAACTGTTGCTGTTATCGCTCGCCTGTACGTTGACGGTATTCCTGACAGCCCTGGTTTTTGGCTGTATCGTCAATAAGCTGCCCGAAGGGGTGTCGCTCTGGCAGGATGTACGGTTCGTTTTCTTCTATTTCGTCCAAATGGTCTCCTATTCCACGATCGCCTTTGTGATGACCCTGCTGATCAAACGGGCGGGGTTGTCGATTGCCGCTTTTCTTATCTATATGCTGGCGGAGAATATCGTCGTTGGGATCGTCCATAACATCTACAAGTTGGATTTCGTCAACTATTTCCCCGAAGAGGTCACGGACAGCCTGATTCCGCAGCCTTATCTGCGAAAGCTGTTGGAAAAGCCTGAACAGTTCGCGCAGTGGCAACATCAGATCCCCATCTACCTGCTGCTCGCGCTGGCCTATCTGATCATTTATTGCGTCGTCTGCGGAAAACGGTTTACGACGAGTGACCTGTGAGGTCGTCAAAAGCCGCTTCGATGGTGGGATAAAGGAACTGGAACCCGGCTGCGCGGACTTTATCGGCACTGACGGTCGTGCTTTTGAGTACTTCGACACTCATCTCACCGAGTCCCATTTTCAGAAAAAAAGAAGGGATGTACACGGGGACGAAATAGCGTCCCTTTAGCCGCCGGGCCAGCGCCAGCGTGAGCGTGCGGTTGTCTACCGGGTGTGGCGCGACGCCGTTATACGGGCCATGCCAGCTCTCCTGTTTTATGGCGTGCAGGTATAGCCGGCAAAGATCGTCGATATGTATCCAGCTGACCACCTGGCGGCCGCTGCCGAGAATAGCAGCTACGCCGAGACGCACCGGTTTCATAAATTTCCCGAGGGCGCCGCCTTTTTTGCTGAGCACGATGCCGGTGCGGATGATCACGAGCCGTTTGTCCATGGCTTCTACGGGGGCGATGGCTTCTTCCCAGCGGCGGCAGGTCTCGCCGAGGAAATCGGTATGGGGCGGAGCCAGCTCTTCGAAAGGATGGGGGTTTGGGATCGCCGGGTCGGGGCCATACCAGCCGATGGCTGAGGAGCTGATCACTGCCCGGACCTCGTTAGGTATGGTTTGCAGGGCCTTCACGATGATGGCACAGCCGTTGACGCGGCTTTCTTCGATGACCTTTTTTCGTTTGGTGGACCAGCGTTTGTCGGCTACGCCGGCGCCGGCGAGGTGGATGATATAGTCGGCCTGGCGGATGGCGTCGGGATCGATGGCGCCGGCGGTGGGGTCCCAAAGGGCCTGACCGGCACCGCGAGGTTTGCGGGTAAGGATAATGACCTGATGTCCCTGCTGGGTCAGTAGCTGGGTAAGTGCACTGCCGATGAGACCGGTGCCGCCGGTGACGAGGATAGTTGACATGCGTATAAAGTTAGCCCAAAAAAATCCCTCCGGAGAACCGGAGGGAATAAAACAACTAAAAACAAACTATTGTAGGGGTCCGTGCACCCGCAGGCTAGTCGGGACGCTTGCCATCGAGGAAAGTATTGATCGTACTGATCTCCGTGTTGTTGTTTTCGTCGGTCTTGACTTCATAGTTGCTATAGAAGTTCTCGACATTGGAGATCGTATTGTACAGTTCCAAATTACGGCGGATGTAAGCCGGCACGGTTTCAAACTCATTATTCGGATCGGCAGCATTGACGTTGAACGACAAGTTGCGCAACTTGTTAATTCGTTCCGCTGCACGGCGTTTGAGATCATCCGCATCGTCCTGCGCGGCAGGCTCCTCTACGGGTGAGTTCGGCACCGAATGCGAGTGAGTTGGATGGGCCCCAGGCACATCCGCCGTCGAATCCGTCTCCCGGAATACCAGCTGCATATCAGGCGAAACGTCTTCTTCTTTAAGCGTCTCGTGCGCAGGAGTATTCGGGGTCGGCTCCTTGAAAGTTGAGTTGTGTTCCGGCTTCGCCACAGGAGAACCTTCGGCGGCCGAGGGGTTGGATTGTTTGTCGCTCCACGAGTCTTCCGCGTAGATATTGGATGGCCTTGCAAGGTATCCTCCCGACGCTGCAGACGCAGGAGAACGTTTGTTGGCGCCGGGCGCCTGATCTTTTTGAGATACGAATTGTTTTACCGGTTCCGGCTGGGGTTCGGGAGCCAGCACCCATTCGATGCGCGGAGAGCGGTCATCTGCAGTGACCGTAGGAACCACGGGCATGGGTGTCGTGTCCTCTACGATGGAGTCATCGATAGGTTCTTCCATGGAAAAGAGCGTCAGCGGAGAGGAGTGGACGGGCGCCTTTTCGACAATTTTTGGTTGAAGGGGGTCCGGTAATGGAACGGGGGGGATGGCCTGTTCCATTACCGGTGGAGACACGTGGGCAGGCCGCGATACGGCAGTTTGGTCACGGGTCAGGTCCTTCGGGGTAAGGGATTCTTTTGCAATTTCTACAGAGGGGAGAACAGGCCGTTTATCCACAGGGTTCTCTTCGACATCGGGGCTTAGCGTCATGAGGATCTTCTCCTCTTTTTTAGGTGCCGGATTCGCCTCGGCCTGGCCGGTGAAAAAAGGATCTTTATGCTCGAATCCGGTAGCTATTAGCGTAATGCCCAGGCTGGAGCCCAGGGAATTATCGTAACCCAACCCAAGGATCACGTCGGTGTGCTCGCCGGCACGGCTGAGGAGGTGGTTCTGGATGATATCGACTTCGTCCATGGTGAACTCGTGTTCGCCCTCACTGGAGTTGATATTGATGAGTATCCATTTAGCGCCGCTGATATCGTTGTCGTTCAGCAGCGGGGAATTAAGGGTTTCTTCTATGGCTTTTTGCGCCCGGCTGTCCCCCTTGGCCGCGGCGCTGCCCAGGATGGCCACGCCGCCGTTGCGCATAACCGTACAAACGTCCGCAAAGTCGACATTGATCTGACCGGTGCTGTTGATCACATCGGTGATACATTTAGCGGCCGTAGCGAGGATATTGTCGGCCTTGGCGAACGCTTCTTTCATCTTCAGGTTGCCGAACTGATGACGCAATTTGTCGTTGCTGATGACCAGCAGGGTGTCGACATATTGTTTCATTACCCGGATGCCTTCTTCGGCCTGTTGCTGCCGTTTCCGGCCTTCGTAGGAAAACGGCGTCGTGATGATGCCTACGGTAAGGATACCCAGGTCCTTGCAGATCTTGGAGATAATGGGAGCGCCGCCGGTACCGGTGCCACCGCCCATGCCGGCCGTGATGAAGGCCATCTTGGTATTGACTTCGAGGATGCTTTTGATCTCCTCCAGACTTTCTTCCGTTGCTTGTCTGCCGATGTCGGGATTGGCGCCGGCCCCGAGTCCCTGGGTCAGGTGGGGTCCGAGCTGGATCTTGTTAGGCACGCGACTTTGCGCTATGGCCTGGGCATCGGTATTACAAATAATGAAATTCACTCCCTCTATGTTCTGGTTGAACATATGGTTTACTGCATTGCTGCCACCACCACCCACACCAATGACCTTGATGATGGATGATTTCTCTTTCGGTAGATCAAAATGGATCATGTGAAAAAATTTAAAACGAATAATGGCCGGCCCGCTCGCCGGCGTTCCTATAGCTTCTGGTCTTCTTCTTCTTTAAACAGGTCGATGATGCCGTCTTTAAATTTGCCCCAGAAATCTTTAACGCCTTTCCGGTTACGGACGCGCTCCTGCTGCAATACTTCTTCGGTGGGCTCGGGTTCGGCCACGGCTTGCTGGGCCTCGGCTTTCCGCAGGGCGTCGGGGACCTCCACGCGACGGTAGTCGCGCTCGAACTCCTTGCGGTCGTGTTCGTAATCGCTGTACCCCTTGAGGATAAGACCGATACAGGTCGAATAGGTCGGCTTGGCCAGCTCTTCGATATGGCCGCCGGCGAGGTGCTCGGTTGGAAAACCGATGCGGGCGTTCAGCCCCGTGATGTATTCGGTGAGCTGGATCAGGTGACGCAGCTGGGAGCCCCCGCCGGTGAGGACGACGCCGCCGTTGAGCATGCGGTTGTCGAGGCCTACCTGTTTGAGATGATAGGTCACGAAATCCATGATCTCGCTCATACGCGCCTGAATGATATTGGCCAGGTTCTTTACGCTGATCTCCTTGGCCGGCATGCCGCGGAGCCCTGGAATAGTAATGTACGCATTCGCCTTGGCCTCATTGGATAACGCAGAGCCGAACTGCACCTTCATCTGTTCCGCCTGCGTCTTGAGGACACCCAGCCCCGTTTTGATGTCGTTGGTGATATTCTCGCCGCCAAAGGGGATGACCGCGGTATGTTTCAGAATGCCTTCATAAAACACGGCCAGATCGGTAGTGCCGCCGCCGATGTCCACGATGGCCACGCCGGCTTCGAGATCTTCCTGACCCATAACGGCAGCCGCGGAAGCCAGGGGTTGAAGCACGAGGTCCTTGGTGTGGAGATTGCTTTTTTCCACCGCACGGTTGATATTTCGGATCGCGTTCTTATCCCCCGTGATGATGTGGAAATTGGCCCCGACCTTGACCCCGCCATAACCTATGGGGTTGGGGATGTTCTGGAAATTGTCCACCGTGAACTCCTGCGGGATGACGTCGATGATCTGGTCGCCGGCGGGAATATAGGTTTTGTACTGGTCGGCCACGAGCTGATCGATCTCCTTGCGGGTGATCTCTTCCTCGGTATTCTGCCGGACGATGTCCCCGCGGGTCTGCAGACTTTTGATATGATGACCGGCAATGCCTACATAGACTTCATTGATGTCCAGGTTCGGGTTGGAGGAATAGCAATTGTCCAGGGCCATGCGGATAGCCTTGATCGTTTCGTCGATATTCAGCACCTGGCCATGTTTTACTCCGTTCGAGTTAGCCCGGCCGAACCCTAATATTTCCAGCTTACCGTACTCGTTCTTACGACCGGCGATGGCAGCGATCTTTGTCGTACCGATGTCGAGTCCGACGATAATGGGTTGTTCGTGATTCATAGTTTAGTTTATTTTGTTTAGTTGTTTTTAATTATTGACTATTTTCCAATGGTAATACATTCTGATGCCGAAGGGTATCGGGCTGCATTTGCTGTGCCGAGCGAACGAGCTGCCGGATATTCTCCAGGCCCTGCAGCGAATCATAACGGCTTTGCTCACTCCCCTTTCTCGTGCCGATGACCTGTCCTTCATACGAGACGTCGATGCGTTCATATTTGTCCATCCCCACTTTGCTGAGCACGGCGTTGTAGAACAGCCACAGCCGGTGGAATTTAGCGGCGATATCGGTGGCGTCGCCAAAGGCGATCCGGTGGTCGCCGATCTCGGGTTCCAGCTCGAAGGTCTTCTCCGGGGTGATATCGATCTGGGCGATCTGCGCCATCCAGAAGCTGTCGCGCCGGATAAACCTGCTAAGCTGCAGGACGCCGATCGTCAGCAGACTGTCCTGGCCGGTGGTCATGATCTTCGATGCCGGGTAGCCGGTGAATACGGGCAGATGCGCCGCGAATTTTTCCTGTAGCGGCAGCTGGACCCCGCTGCTATCGACATAGAAGCTGCCGCCGCTCGTGGTGAAGACCCGGACGGTGGGCTCCCGTTCGCTGATCCTGACCTGCAGGATGCCGTTGTTGTCGAAAAAGAGCTGGGCATCTCTGATCCATACATTCTTTTCCAGCGCCGTTTCCAGGTGCCGGAGATCGAACTGTTGGATCGGCCTGCCTTGTCCCTTGCCGGCGCCGGCGGCAGTCAGGAGATCGCTGATGCCTTTGCGATCGATAAAGAGCCTGTCGATCGTTTTGGGTCCCGTGATCTCGATCCTATACCCTTTACAGACATTGTTGTTCCGGTAACGGATGGCCGCCACGAGCAGTACGACGCCACCGGCGCCTGCAAAGCACCAGAAGATTGCGGTTACTACTTTCTTTATGTTTATTCTTGCGGCCATTTTTTTTGTTTTGTCGAGACCCGCCCAACGGTCCAGCGGGCCGTCAGACTGGTACAACATGTGGCGGGTGATCCCGTCACCGATATTTTTCTACTGCAACCACTGCTTCAGCGGCTCGACCAGGGTGTCGATGTCGCCGGCTCCGGCGGTGATCAGCAATTCGATGTCCTCTTTTTTCAATGTCGACAGCAGAGCTGTCTTGTCGATGACGGTCACTTTTGCCTTCTTCATCTTCCCGGCGATCAGGGCACTTGTCACCCCGGCGATCGGTTGTTCGCGGGCCGGGTAGATCGGCAGCAAGAATACTTCGTCGGCCAGATCGAGGCTCCCGGCAAAGCCATCGGCGAAATCGCGGGTCCGCGTGAACAGATGCGGCTGGAAGATCACCGTGCATTTCATCCCGCCGAACAATTCCCTCGCACCGCTTATCAGGGCCCTCAGCTCTTCCGGGTGGTGCGCATAATCGTCGATATAGACCTTGCCGGCGCTTTTGACGATGTACTCGAACCTTCTCTTCACGCCCCTGAATGCCGCCACAGCCGCCACGATCCGATCCCCCTGGATACCGAGGGCATGCGCCACGGCAATGGCGGCGGTGGCATTCTCCACGTTATGACGCCCGCCCATAGTCAGCACCACATGATCGAGGCTCCAATCCGCCGATTCTACCCGGAACAGGTAATCGCCCTGGTCGATGGTGATGTCGGTTGCAAAAAAATTTGCATTTTTTTGCAGACCATAGGTCTGATGCCTGTCGCCTTTTAGGTCCGCCTCGCGTTTGAGCCCCTCGCGGCTGAGCAACAGCCCTTGGGGCTTCAAACAGCCGGAGAAGTCGATAAAGGCCTGCTCTACCGCCGCCGCCGTACCATAGATGTCGAGATGATCGGCATCCATGGCGGAGATCACGGCGATATTGGGCCGCAGCCGGAGAAAACTCCGGTCGTATTCATCGGCCTCCACCACGCAGACGTTCCGCTCGTCGCTCCAGTAGTTACTGTTATAGTTAACAGAAATACCGCCCAGAAAAGCATTACAGCCATAGCCGCTATGCCGCAGGATATGCGCGATCATGGTCGTTATGGTCGTTTTACCATGCGTGCCCGCCACACAGATATTAAAAGAACTATTCGTGATCAATCCCAGCACCTCGCTGCGTTTCATCAGGGTCGTTCCGTGTTGCTGATAATATACCAGCTCTTTGTGCTCCCTGGGTACGGCCGGAGTATAGACGACGAGATCGGGGTTTTCCGGGATGCTGCCGATATCCTCCTGGTAGTGAATGGCGATCCCTTCTTTCTCCAGCTCGTGCGTCAACGCGGTCGCCGTTTTATCATAGCCGGATACGGTTGCTCCGTGGAAACGAAAGTATCTGGCCAGCGCACTCATCCCGATACCACCGATGCCGATAAAATAGATCGTCTTTATGTCTTTAACTTCCATCATCTTTGGGTCCGGTTAAGTATCTCGCGGGCTATGCGGTCAGCGGCGTCGGTGATCGCCAGCCGGCCGATATTTGTTCTCAGCGTCTCCAGTTTCGTCGTGTCTTTCGACAACGCCAGGGCCGTCGCCACCAGGGTATCCTTTGCCTCACTGTCCTTTATGAGCAATCCGGCGCCTCTGTCGACCAGGTGTTGGGCGTTCGCCGTCTGATGGTCTTCGGCGGCAAAAGGGAAGGGTACGAACACAACGGGTTTGGCGGCCACGCATAATTCGGCGATCGACATGGCGCCGGATCGCGAAATGACGACATCGGCCGCGGCAAAGGCATACTCCATCTGGCCCACGAAATCGCTTGTCCAGCTATTGGTACGACCGGCACATAAGGCGGCCGCCTGAGGAGCAAACGGTTTCCCCGTTTGCCAGATGAGCTGCGTATTCGCTTTAGCGAATTCATCGATATGCGCGGCGATCGCTTCGTTGATGCCTTTAGCGCCTAATGAGCCGCCTGTGGAAAAGATCGTCGGCATGGCCGGATCGAGTCCGAAGAAGCGGACGCCTTCGTCTCGCGTGACCTTACTCTCCACGATGTTCTTACGTACAGGGTTGCCGGTGATGACGATCCGGTCTGCGGGGAAGAATTTCTCCATGCCTTCGCTGGCCACGAAGATGCGGCTGGCCTTTTTTCCCAATAGGATGTTACTTTTCCCCGCGAACGAATTGCTTTCGTGGATGAACGTCGGGATACCTTTCGCCTGTGCCGAACGCAGGACGGGGAAGCTCGAATAGCCTCCTACTCCTACCACGGCATCAGGTCTAAAGGATTTAAGGATACGACCAACCTGAAAAAAGCTCTTGATGAGCTTAAACGGCAGTCCTATGTTCCTGATCAGAGAACTTCTGTTGAAACCGGCGATGGTGATGCCTTCGATGCGATAACCCGCCTGCGGTACTTTCTCCATCTCCATCTTTCCCCGGGCTCCTACGAACAGCAGCTCGATGTCCGGCTGTTGTTGTTTCAACGCGCCGGCGATCGCCATCGCCGGGAAGATATGGCCGCCTGTTCCGCCGCCTGCTATGATGATGCGCTTAGTCATTGGGTATGGCCTCCATACCATTAGGTTCGCTGGATTCCGCGTTGCGGGCCACGCTCAGGACGATGCCGATGGCCAGGCAGGTAAACAAAAACGAGCTGCCGCCCATGCTCACCAGCGGCAGGGTGACCCCGGTCACGGGAAACAGGTTGACGTTCACGGCCATATTCGCCAGGGCCTGGATCACCAGGGTAAAACTGAGCCCCAGGGCGAGGAAGGCGCCAAACGCAAAGGGACAGCGCCGGAAGATGCGGATGCTGCGCAGCAGGAATACCAGGTATATAAATACGATAAAGACCCCGCCGATCAGCCCGTACTCTTCGATGATGATCGCATAGATAAAATCGGAGTAGGGATGGGGCAGGAAATTCCGTTGCTGACTATTGCCGGGGCCGAGGCCGAGAAAACCGCCTTTGGCGATGGCGATCTTGGCCTGGTTAGTCTGATAGTTATTGTCGTCGCCCGCTTCTTTACCACCGTATATAAACGTCTCCACGCGGCTGATCCAGGTATCGACGCGGACGAAGATGCGGGCGCGGCCTTCGGTTTTTGGTTTTTCGGTGATATTGCCGTTGGCCTTATGCCGGATCACCGCGGCGCCGATGAGGATGGCCACGGGTATGGCGGCGATCGCTACGACGAGCAGGAGATGTTTGGCGCTCACCCGGCCGATGAAGAGCAACATGAGGCTGGTCGCGCCGGTGAGCAACGCCGTGCTGAGGTTGGCCGGTGCGATCAGCAGACAGATGATCGCCACGGGGGTGATCACGGGGATAAAGCCGTTGCGGAAGTCTTTGATCACGTCCTGTTTTTTGCTCAGCATCCGGCTGAGGTACATAAACAGCGCCAGTTTGGCCAGGTCCGAGGTCTGGAAGGTCAGATTGATAATAGGAAGACGGATCCAACGACTGCCTTCGTTGAGCTTGACCCCGAAGAAAAGGGTATAGAGCAACAAGGGGATGGAGACCAAAAACAAAATGGTCGCCACCCGCGAGTAGACGGTATAGTTCACCTGGTGAGCGAAGTAAATAATGAGGACGCCTACGAGGATAAAAGCAAACTGTTTGAACAGGTACACCTCGGTATTCCCTTTGTATAGTTTATAGGCCAGCAAGCCGGTGGAGCTATAGACGACGAGCAGGGACACGACGGCCAGCAGGACCACGGCGGTCCAGATGACGCTATCCCCCTTGGTGCGGGACCGCAGGCGATCCAACGGCGTTTGCTCTATCGTTACCGGATTACTCATAGATCGCGTACAGCCTCCTTGAACTGCCGGCCTCTGTCTTCATAATTTTTAAACAGGTCGAAACTGACGCATGCTGTACGCACTATTCGAATGGTTTAGACTACATGGGATAAAAGTACCTGGCGGTGCTCTATTCCAGTTTATCACCTCCCGGGTGCTGCTGGCCGTAGTATTGTCGCTCGTTGTCAGTATGATCTTCGGAAAAAGACTCATCAGCTACCTGCTCAAAAAACAGGTCGGCGAGACGGTGCGTGACCTCGGACTGGCCGGCGAGGCGCAGAAAAAAGGCACCCCCACCATGGGCGGCTTTATCATCATCCTCGCCATCCTGATCCCTACCTTCCTGCTGGCCGATCTGCACAAGGCTTATATCCGCCTGATGATCT
>Ga0206897_1139_pt1 | contig 15399 bp, 12 predicted proteins | sample Alteio_BWOrgHeat_49_FD_152972 | JGI IMG/M metagenome (GOLD analysis project Ga0206897, IMG submission 152972) | Enriched cells from forest soil in Barre Woods Harvard Forest LTER site, Petersham, Massachusetts, United States -... | ecosystem: Environmental > Terrestrial > Soil > Temperate forest >... | reverse complement strand
ATATTTATGGCTGCGTTTGCTTGCGGTGGGACATACGAATATCTGCTGCGTCGGTGATGATGATCAATCGATTTACGGGTGGCGTGGCGCTGAGATTGGCAATATTCTTAAATTTGAAAAAGATTTTCCGGGGGCAACCGTTGTGCGTCTGGAATGCAATTACCGCTCCACGGGGCATATACTGGGCGCAGCATCAGGACTCATTGCCCATAACAGTGGGCGGCTGGGCAAAACATTATGGACTGAAGGTGAAGAGGGCGACAAAGTGCGCGTGCGTTCACTGTGGGACGGCGATGAAGAAGCACGTTTCGTCGGTGAAGAAGTAGAAGTCTTAGAGCACAATAAAAACAGCCTTGCACAGATGGCGATATTAGTACGCGCAGGATTTCAGACACGTGCATTTGAAGATCGGTTTTTAACATTGGGTATTGGTTACCGCGTTATTGGTGGACTGCGGTTTTACGAACGGCAGGAAGTTCGTGATGCGGTGGCGTATTTGCGTGTTATCTCGCAGCCGGATGATGATTTGGCATTTGAACGCATCATCAATACACCGCGCCGTGGTATTGGTACCGCGACGCTCGAGCAGATCCACACGGCCGCGCGAGCGCGTAATATTTCTATGACGCGCGCAACCAAAGAATTATTGGAAGCGGGATTATTCAAAGGCAAAGTAGCAGTTACACTTTCAGCGTTGCTTGCATCCCTTGAGCGTTGGCGTAGCAGAATGGGCGAAGAGTCTATTGGTCAGCTTACCGATCACATGCTTGATGAATCCGGTTACCGCAATATGTGGCAGCAGGAGAAATCACCGGATGCCCAAGGGCGCTTAGAAAATCTTAAAGAATTAGTGCGCGCTATGGGTGAATTTGAAACCCTAACCGCATTCTTAGAGCATGTAGGGTTTGTAACCGATATGGCAGAAAATACCAGCGGCGATATGATTAGCCTCATGACGTTGCATGCGGCAAAAGGACTTGAGTTTGATCATGTATTTTTGCCGGGTTGGGAAGAAAGTCTGTTTCCCCATCAGCGTTCGCTTGATGAAAAGGGGCGTGACGGCCTTGAGGAAGAGCGCCGCCTGGCCTATGTAGGCATCACTCGTGCGCGCAAAACAGTGACCATTAGTCATGCAGGCAGCCGCCGTATTTATAACCAGTGGCAGTCGAATATTCCTTCGCGCTTTGTGAGTGAGTTGCCAGCAGAGCATGTGGAAGTAGTAGGCATGAGGCAAGAGGCATTAGGGATTAGGGCAGAATTAAACCGGGCAAGCATTTCATCCCCTAATCCCTCATCTCCAATGCCTAATCCCTATGCTTCAGGCAAACGTATTTTCCACGTTAAATTTGGCTACGGTGTGATACTGCGCTCGCATGACGACACATTGGAAATCGTGTTTGAGAAAGCGGGCATCAAAAAAGTCAAAGCGTCGTTTGTCGAGAAGGCCTGATAGTGTTAGGTGTCTGATAGTAGATTTTTAACATCCCTACTTGACAATATGGGAATATTCCCTTATATAGTGATGTTGTCATCCCGTGCGCAGTCGAGTTTGGAATTTGTGTCATTCTTGGGCCGACGCGGTAGCGTCGTGATCCGAGGGTCCACTCGTAAAATGGATTCTCGCGTCAGGTGCGAGAATGACACGGAAGAGGATGGAAGGTGACAAACTTACAAAATCGAGGATCCAGCTATTAAGAAGAACCACGTTACTTCTTCAGGTAATCATATAACACACGGCCATAAGGCAATGTAATATCAGTAATAAAATGTGTACCGCCCACTATATTCTTCACGGGCAAGTCTGCAACCGGCGCATTGACATGTGGTACCAAATGTAGCCGTGCGGGGCCACTCCATGCACCTTTGAGCGTGATGTCCATCATGTTGTAAGCAACAAGTTGGGCGATAGCAAGTGTGCCGTCCACATGCGGGATGAGCTTAAGGTTTACTTGTGTTTTAGAGAGTTTTTTGATGATTTCTTCAGGGTGGGCAAGGCCAGTTTTGCTGTCGATAATAAGGTTTTCCTGCTTATAGCCCATAGTCCCCAGAGCTACAGTTTGTCCGGCATATTCAAGTTTTCCGGTAAGCGTATCATGAATAATCTCAAGCTTGGGATTAGCGTATTTTTTGGGAAACCCCCATACTTCGCGTCCACCGGAAATCGGAGGCTCATCATCAAGATACATCTGTGCAGTGAAATTGACTAACTCACCTTTATATTTTGCCGGAATAACCAGACCGCTTTCCGTATAATCACCAAAGCCAGAACTATCCGGCATGCGGATGAATTCATAGAGCACGTGGCCGGAGCCGTCAGGTTCAAGCGGCTCAGGTAGTGCGGCGCGTATGGCATCGGGATCAGAATCGTAGGTGACAATAAAATACTCGCGGTTGATAAAACGATAGGGTCCGCGCGGATAACTGGGGCTTGCTATTGGCATGGAGGCGGTATTGAGGATGGTTTCTATTTTCATATGGACTCCGTAATTTTGTGTTTCCAGATCAAAGTATCCAGAGAGTATTTTCCAGCGCCATGTACGGCGATTGCTGCACAAATTAAAGCCCAATAAGCAGCCAGCGGATTACCATCAGTATTAAAAATTATGGCTGACATGAAGATAAGTCCGAGTGCACCAAACCGTGTGCACAATCCCAACGCCAGTAATGTTGATAATCCAAGTTCCCCTACCATACCCATCCATGCGGCAACCTTAACCGGCAAAAGGGGTACTTTATAATCTTCAAACAGGAAGTAGAGCGTGTCGAGCTGGTTATTGAGTACGTAGCCAAATTTGAGCCAACCGGAAATAAAAAATGCTTTAGCAACCACAAGTCGCATCAGAAGGAATGTCAGTGGAGAGAGTATATGTTCAGCAAAGCGCTTGGCTGGCGCAAGGCGATCTTCAATAACATGCAGAAACCGACACATAGAGCCTCCCTATAAAGAAAATTATCTATAGCAGGGATTGGGTATGTTCTGCAAGACTAAGAGGTAATGGTTTGCGAAAGCACCACTCTCAGTTGTTGTTCAAGTGCAGGTATTGCACGGCGCAATTGATCGCACAATTGTAGCAATTCGCTTATGGCATGTGGTGAATGCTTAGCTAGCTTCTCCATTTTGGCGGCAAGTTCTGATACTTCTATACCCCCCAACTGTGCACTGGATGATTTAAGGGGATGTGCTGTGGCGGCAACTTTCTGAAAATCAGCGGTATCTAGTGCGCTATAAATATTTTGTGCATATAGATGCATATTACTGATAAATTTTTCAACCAGCGCAGAGAAATTTTCTTCCATGAGCAACTGTAATGCCCGCAATGTTGGCAGATGCAATATATCCTCTCGGTTTTGAGGGGGGGCTGCCCAGCGTCTCAATACTCGCTCCAGCTCTTCGATATAAATAGGTTTGGCAATGTAATCACTCATGCCTGCTGCAAGACATCGTTCTCTGTCACCTTGCATGGCATTGGCGGTAACAGCAATAATGGGGGTGTGGGGGATAATATGATCATGCTCAAGTTTTTTAATGTGTTCACTGGCTTCAAACCCATCCATTTCTGGCATCTGGCAGTCCATCAAAATAACATCAAAGGACTGATTCTTTATTGTGGCGATAGCCTTGATACCATTATCAACGGTAGTTACTCTACAGCCTGATTTCTCCAGCATTCGTGCAATGACTTCTTTATTAATAGTATTATCTTCTGCCAGCAATACGCGTGTTCCTTCAAAATTAGGACGCGCTGCTTGCTTTTCTGTAAGTGTGGATACATATGCTTTTGTGGTGCTGATATTCTTTGCAGAAGGATTATATTTAAGCCGAATAGTAAACCAGAAACGTGATCCTTCGCCAGGAATGCTATCCACACCGATAGTGCCGTTCATTGCTTCTGCCAGTTGTTTGCAAATGGCAAGTCCCAGCCCGGTCCCGCCGAATTTACGGGTAGTGCTTGAATCTGCCTGCGTAAACTTTTCAAAAATAAAGCGGTGCTTGTCTTTAGGAATGCCAATACCGGTGTCTTCTACCTCTATACGGCAGGCAATCTCTTCATTGTGAGGTGATGGGGTGCCAATAGGTGCCAGCTTCACCGCAATAGAACCGTGAGGAGTAAATTTAATGGCGTTGCCGATGAGATTATAAAGCATCTGACGTATACGGCCTGGATCACCGATAACATAGCGTGGTGTGTTTGTTTCAATATGTAAGGAAAGCTTGAGATTTTTCTCCTGTGCTTTCACGCGTAATAAATCTGTAGCTTCTTCAAATGTTGAAAAAAGATCAAATGCAATGGGTTCAATTTGTAACCTTCCCGATTCGATTTTGGAAAAATCCAGAATATCATTGATAAGCTCCAGTAGCGCTTCTGCCGATTTCATGACGGTTTGAACATAGTCGCGCTGTAAAGTAGTAAGAGGCGTATCAAGTAGCAGCCCGGTCATGCCAATAATACCATTCATGGGTGTGCGTATCTCGTGACTCATTGTGGCAAGAAACTCACTCTTTAAACGGGTGGCTCTTTCTGCCTCTTCTTTTGCTTGCAGTAGCTCTTGTGCAGATTTTTTCTGTTCTGCTTCAAGCAAATGCGCTTTATCTTCTGATAATTTTCGTGAAGCCGCCTCGTTTTCTAAGAGGGCTGTTTTGCGGAAAAGATTATAGAAATTAAATAACGCAAAGGCGGCAAATACTACTCCAAAGATTAGCACTCCGGTCAGCCCGTTATTTTCTCCCTGAGTAATTTGCAGGAAGGCAAGTCCGCAGATATATACTCCGGCAAACAGAGTAAGCCACAGCAAGATGCGGTGGCGCGGCAGCAGTCGGGTGTTAGGTAAGCTTGACATAGCGCAAAAAACAGTAACTCAATAAGATTAACGATTGATTAATATGATAAATTAAAAATGAGACTTGACTCATTGTCTCATACCAGCACAGTGGCGGTATTATAACCTGTATTTAATATTATGCAGTCTTTCTGGCAACGAGTAGAGCGTGTGTTTTGCAAACTCACGCCTGCGGCACTTACCATGTTTCTGGTATTTTTTGCTGCTGTTCCAATGCGTGTGCCTGGCATTGCGCAGTTTATGCCAGCATTCACGTTAATTAATATCTATTATTGGGGAATATTCCTTCCCGGAGCCTTACCCTATAGCTTCCTATTTATACTAGGGTTGTTGCAAGATACATTTGTTGGAGCTCCGCTAGGATTATCCTCCTTTGTAAATGTACTGCTCGCATTCTTTCTGACTATCGAGCGTGGTAATTTTGGCAAAATTATGTTCCGGTCCGTGTGGTTTGGCTTTGCAGTTTTGTCGGGCGTTATTTTATTGCTGCAGTGGAGTATTTTAAGCTTTTATTTTGCAAAAATGTTGCCAGTGATGGGATGTTTTCTGCAGTGGGTAGTGACGTGTCTTTTCTATCCTTTACTGCATGTGCTGTTCACTTATGTCTATCGCGTCATACAGCAATGACTCAGATTACCACTTTTAAACAACTTCTGACCCGCCGTGCCGTTATCTTTGGGGTAGCCAACCTCACGGCCATAAGCGTACTTCTTGGACGACTTTCTTATCTGCAGTTTATGCGTGCAGATGAGTATAAAACACTTGCTGAAGGGAATCGTGTCAAATTGCAATTGATGGCTCCTATGCGTGGAGTGTTGTTCGATAGAAATGCTGTGCCTTTGGCCAATAACCAGAAAAATTTTCGGTTGTTTCTTGATACGGAAACCAGAAAAAATCCGCGTGAAGCGCTGCAATCACTTGCTGCAGTACTGGATATTAGCAGTGAACGTATAACACAAATTCTCTCACAGACTAAAACTACGCGGTATATTCCCCCAGTACTCATCAAGGAACATCTCACATGGGATGAACTGTCACAGTTCGAATTTTTCAGGCTCAATTATCCGGAAATATTCGTCGATATAGGGCAGGTACGTAGTTATCCTTTTGCTGAACGTGCATCGCATCTTATAGGCTATGTAGGGAGTGTAACGGAAAGCGAAGAAAGAGAAATAGGGGGGGAGACACTTTCGCGACTGCCTGATTTCAAAATTGGCAAAAGTGGTGCAGAAAAAATGCTGGAGCTGACGCTGCGCGGCAAAGCAGGTGTAAGGCAAACAGAGGTAAATGTACATGGTATTGCTGTGCGCGATCTTGATCGCAAAGATGGTACGCCCGGCAAGGATGTTCGCCTCACTATTGATAGCAGATTGCAGGAATACACATCCGCGCGGTTGGATAATGAAAGCGCAGCGGCCGTAGTAATGAATATACATAATGGCGATGTACTAGCGTTGGCATCCATGCCAGGTTACGACCCCAATAGTTTCAGTAAGGGTATCACGACAAAATATTGGGGTGAATTACAAGCCAATGCCAGAAACCCTCTTCTTAATAAAGCCATTGCCGGACAATATCCTCCAGGCTCAGTATTCAAGCTTGCAATGGGGCTTGCAGCGCTTGAAGCTAAAGTTGTTTCACCTGAATATCGCATATCCTGTAACGGACATTTTATGTTCGGAAACCATCAATTCACCTGCTGGAAACCCGGTGGTCATGGATCAGTCAATCTTAATGATGCGATCGCTCAGTCCTGTGACGTATATTTTTATACTATGGCAGATCGTTTGGGTATAGATCGCATGGCAGCTATGGCGCGAAAAATGGCGCTTGGCAAGGTGACGGGTCTGGGATTGCCAGGAGAAAAATCTGGCATTGTGCCTGATGATGACTGGAAGATGGCGCATTATGGGCAGGGCTGGCAGGGAGGAGATACTATCAATGTCGGCATTGGTCAGGGGTATATTCTTGCAACACCATTGCAGCTTGCAACCATGACGGCTCGTATTGCTAACGGTGGTTTTGCTGTGACACCGCGTCTTATTATCACTGAGCAGGAACCAGAATTTTCATCGCTGGATATTCATGAAGATCATCTTGCAGCAGTTCAGGCAGGCATGAATGCCGTAGTTAATGGTTTGCAAGGTACAGCACGCGGTAGCCGCATTGCAGACGAACGATTTGCCATGGCAGGAAAAACTGGCACTTCACAAGTAAGAAAACTTATTCAGCATGGGCTCGATCAAAATACGTTGCCTTGGGAACAGCGTCATCATGCATGGTTTGTTGCATATGCTCCGGTAAGTATGCCAAAATATGCTGCGGCTGTGATTGTTGAACATGGAGGAGGTGGAGCTGCGGCAGCAGCTCCAGTCGTGCGTGATATTTTATTAAAAATTCAATCGTTAGATGTTGGTGAGCCGGGGCCACCGTTACCGGAAATGCCAAAACTAAATAATAATGAGGAGGCGGATTAATGCGCATATTAGTAAGTCTATTGCTCTGTTTAGTATTGTTACCTGTAGGTGGTTTTGCACAGAGCAGGCAGTATTTTCGCGTTCAGTCGGGTACGGGGTTTTTTGTTAACAGGCAATATATTATTACTAATGCGCACGTAGTAAAGGGCTGCACAGATGTAATTGTAAAAGGTGCGATAGCTGAACATCAGGAAAAAGTAACGGTGTTAGATGAAGAGCGCGATTTGGCATTAATACAAACTGATAAACAGCCACAACAATTTGCGCCGTTGCGTTTTAATATTGATGATCTGCGTGCGGGTGACAAAGTACTCATTATTGGTTATCCTGGTGAAGCGGGAGCCCGTGGTGAATATAAAGTATCAGAAGCACAGGTGCAGGATTTAGCGCTTAATGCAGTGGGAAAGCCCGGACAATTTTATATATCTGATTCCGTAGAGCACGGTAATTCTGGTGGACCGGTTTTTGATACTAGCGGGAATGTTATTGGTGTAGTGGTTGCCAAAACAGTGCTCACGACGATCAACAAACAAACACAGCAAAAGCTTGCGGAGCAGCAGGTGGGTGTTGCTATCAGCCTCGCTACATTGAAGGATTTTCTTTTCATGCATGGAGTTTATACCGAAGTGAGCGGTTCCGGCATCTTATTTTCCGATAGTTATATAGAGCAACGGGCAAAGGATTACATTGTCAATGTACAGTGCCGGCTGCCGGTTTCTTCCGCTGATGCAATCAATCCGCAATAAATAATATTCATGTCGAAAGCTTCTATACTCTATCCGTTGTTTTCTAGATTCACTCAGATGCATTGGATATTGGTATTGTTTGTCACTTTGCTGGCATGTATCGGGTTTGCGATGATGATCTCTGCTGCGGGAGGCAATTTTTCACCGTGGGCTTCCCGTCAGGTAATGCGATTTATGTTCGCATTTTTCCTTATGCTAATCATAGCGCTTATGCCTGCTACTTTGCTTTTGCGCTATGCGTATGTGTTCTATGTATTGTGTTTGCTATTGCTTATTGGTGTTGAGATGGCTGGGTTTATAGGTATGGGTGCTAAGCGGTGGGTTGATGTGGGGGGAGTCAACATTCAGCCATCAGAGCTTATGAAAATTGCCATTATTATTGCATTGGCACGATATTTTCATTCTACCAATCTTCAGGATGTAAATCGCTTTATTGTACTTGTTCCGCCTTTGTTATTGGTGCTAGTTCCGGCTGCATTTATTTTGCGCCAGCCTAATCTGGGTACTGCTGCAGTTCTTGTGTTTGTAGGAGCTACCTTATTTTTCATGTCCGGGGTAAGGGCGCGCTATTTTTTAGTAATTATAGTATTGGGATTAGCGGCAGCGCCTGTGGGGTGGCATTTTCTGCATGATTATCAGAAACAGCGTGTGCAGACATTTCTTCACCCTGAAGAAGATCCTTTAGGCGCAGGCTACAATATTATGCAATCGATGATTGCTATTGGCTCTGGTGGATTTTTTGGCAAAGGATTTATGCACGGATCACAAGGACAATTGGATTTTCTTCCTGAAAAACACACGGATTTTATATTCACCATGCTTGCAGAAGAATTCGGCTTTGTAGGTTGTTTTATTATCATTGCACTTTATACGACGCTGATTGCATACGGGGTAGCAATTGGTTTGCGATGTAGGCATATGTTTGGCAGTTTGCTTTCAATGGGAGTGTCAGCAATGTTGTTTGTTCATATTGTAATTAATATGGCGATGGTGATGGGGCTTATTCCAGTGGTAGGGGTGCCACTACCTCTTTTATCGTATGGCGGCAGTATTATGATTTCTATGCTTATAGGATTTGGATTGATGCAGAATGCTTATGTGCATCGCGATGTTCATTTGTCGCGCGCTATGGGTGTGCTGTAAGGTATAATTACTAATGAAACCGATTTTATTTTCTTGTTTGCTCCTGTTATTTTCGGCCTGTGCTATACCTCAGGTGCAGCCGATATTACCAAGAGTAAACATACCGCATTTGCAATTCCATCCTATCCAACAGGTAACGGTAGAGGATAAGACGCAGCTACCTTTGCGTTCATGGATTCCTCACCATAACCCCAAAGCAGTGATTATAGCGGTGCACGGGTTTAATGATTATGGTCACGCTTTTGAGATTCCCGGTGAATACATGCAACAACATGGGTTTGCTGTCTATGCATATGATCAGCGCGGATTCGGTCGAGCACCCTTCGTAGGCATCTGGCCGGGTGAAGAAAATTTGATTCATGATTTGAGTGATATAACGCGCGCAATTAAGAAACGTCATCCGCATATACCCATATATATTTTGGGTGAAAGTATGGGAGGTGCAGTAGCGGTTATTGCGCTTACACGTCATAATTTTCCTAAGGTAAATGGATTAATTCTGTCTGCACCTGCGGTATGGGGTGGCGAAGCAATGAATCCGTTCTTCCGTTCTTTTTTGTGGTTATTTGCCCATACCATGCCGCAACATCGTATTACCGGGCAGGATTTGCATATACTTGCTTCCGACAATATCGATATGCTGCGTGCTTTAGGAAACGATCCGTTGGTAATTAAGCAAACGCGGATTGATGCCATTTATGGGTTGGTACAGCTTATGGGAGAGGCGTATAAATCTATCGATAAAATAAAGGGGCCGGTATTGATTTTGTATGGTGCGCATGATCAAGTGATTCCACCTGTTCCCGTTATCAAAGCAATAGATAAGATCAATGTTGAAAAGGCGTGCGCTTATTATCCGCTGGGATATCATATGCTGCTGCGTGATCGCCATGGTGATATAGTGGTAGACGATATTATAGCGTGGATTGTTAACAGGCGCCTTCCTCTGCCTTCTCATGCTAAGATCAAAACGTCTAAGTTTTTGAAGTATGCCCCAGCCTGTTTTTCTAAATAGTGCGAGGCATATTTATAGCTATTACATTGCTAATTTTACGATTTTCGTATATAAAACAAAGAATGGATAACTATGTTCGCACAAGCAATAAAGTTTCTGTAATTATAGTCGCCGCACTATCAGCGCTAGTGACATTTGTTGCACCTGCCAATGCCGCTCTATCTGATGATTCGCTGATCGAGGGCGCTAAATTATGTACGCGTTATTTGCCGCGACATGAGCGTCAGTACGGTATTCCAGTGCACTTGCTGGCAGCTATCGCGTCTACAGAATCAGGCCGTTATCACAGAGCGCTTGGTCTTAATTTGCCATGGCCATGGACTATAAATGTTGAAGGAAAGGGATACTTTTTTGACAGCAAACAGGAAGCAATTGCTGCTGTACAGAAATTACAATCGCGTGGATTTAAAAGTATTGATATTGGTTGTATGCAGGTGAATTTACATCATCATCCTTATGCATTTTCCAGCCTAGATCAGGCCTTTGATCCAGCTTATAATGTTGCCTATGCGGCGCAGTTTCTTAAAAAGAATTTTGAAGATGAGGGCTCATGGCGCAAAGCAGCGGGTGACTATCATTCAAAAACCCCGCTTTATGGAGAGCAATATGCGCGGTTAGTATATGGTGCATGGAGTCGTATCATTAATAAGGTGGCGGATGCCCGCGCGGGCCGCCCGCTGCTTAATGCTGCAACCAATAAACAAATACCCATCCAATATCATGATAAACAAGCAGCACAATATGCGAGTGCTGTTATGCAAAAACCCAGAGCAACCCATCACGCTCCACACATGCATGAGATTTCTGTTTCACATGACATGACTAGTGAAAGAGGTGTACTTGTGGTGCGCCCTGAGCATGATATTGCTCAGGAAAAACCTAAGCAGAATGAAGAGGAATTTGTTGTACAAGCATCACCGGCGATGCCTAAAAATACGGTGATAGCTGCAGCAGAAAATAAAGGTGCACAAATAGTCAAAGTACATGCAGGAAGAGTAATAAGTGCGAAGGGACAATTTGAACCTGAATCTCACATTGTGCGTGTAGGAAATTATGCTTTGCCTGAGAAGGTCGATGCAAATAGGCCAAGCAAAAATGCTTTTGTTTTTGATAATTAGGAAGGTGTCGTATGCAGCCGTTTGAAGTGATAGCAGTAAATGATATGGAAATCAGTTGTAATGGCGGCGGTGGCGCTATTGGTCATCCACGAGTTTACCTACATATTGATCGCAATACACAACAGATTCAGTGCCCATACTGCAGCCGTTTATATGTATTGAAAGACTCACCAGCACATCATCATCCTGCCGCTTGAGATAGTTCACCCTAGTTAATGGTATTGGACAGGCCATTCTTTTTTACTTTTTCGCGGTAAGCATCAAGAAAGGATTTCACTGTGTTGATATCTTGATCAAGATTGGCAAGATTTTCATAATCTATTGAACCGGATTCACTGGTAATAAATAAGAAACTGTCCTTGTTGGCATTATTCTTGAGTAGGGGAGTAAAATAATCACGGAGGTATTGAATCTGGCCGCTGTCATGCTCATATACATAGGCGGTGGCAAGTTTTAGCAATACACCTGATTCTTCAGGATTAAGCGGGGCGCTAGGATCATTGCGGTTGCTAAGAATTTCTTCGGCGGTAGAGACTACATTTGGCCAATCTTTATTATCCCAGTAAATAGAAAGCCGTAATACTGTGCCATCGGTACTATTGTCACTGCTTAATACATCTATAGCTTTATCGACTTGGCCTTGCTGGGCAAGTGCTTGCGCGGTCAGACGCAAGCGCGTGAGCTTCAGGTCGCCTGGTGAGTCACCGTAGCCGGTGGTTTTTAATGTCTCAAGCGCTTCTTTCGGTTGATGATTGAGTAAATATATAAGCGCAAGCCGTGCGCCAATGCGGCTACGCTCGTCTCCTTGGAGGCGTTTTTTTATTTGGTGATCAAGAAGCAGAGCAGCGCGATCGAGTAAATCGATATTCACAAGACGATCTGCAAGATTGCGCACCATAAAATCACCTTCTTTGCCAATAGGCACCAGATCACGAAATTCATAAAATAAAGATAAGGCTTCAAGCGGCGGCATACTATCGGCGCCCCCTTTATTATAAAGAGCCACAAATGTTTCTTCCATAAGCTTAGCAGTGGGTACGGCCTCGGGAACTTCGGGATAATAAAGCACAATGTCGCGCAGTGCGCGGAGTGCCTTGCTGTAGAGTTTTTCTTCTACGTAGAGATTACCAAGCAGAGTTAACACATTGAGCTCAAGACTATCGCCGCGCCATACAATACGGATTTTCTCTAATCGCTTAATGGCATCGGCGTGAGAAATTTTTTCCTGACGCAGTAGCATATTAATAAGAGAAAATTCTGCACGCGCACGGATTAATGAATCCCCAACATTACTTGCCTGCTGTTCCCATATTTTTGCTGCTTCTTCTTCATTGTTGGTTTCTGAGAGTACCTTGGCATGCATATAGTCGATGTACTTTTTCACTGGCTCATCAAGAGTATCTTTTTTTAGTGCATCAAAAATGCTGAGAGCTGTGTCGTACTCCTTGCGATTAATATTGTGGTCTGCTGCGATAATTGCGAGTTTCTGGATAAAGACAGGTGGATAATGACGGATATAGCGATCATAATTGGCAAGAAAATTGAATGACTCAGATGGCTCGCCCAATAATTCTTTGCATAAATTCAACCAAACTTTGGCTTCGGGAATATTTGCAAGTTCCGGAGAAGAAAAATCACGTTCGGCATCAGTAATGCGATACATAAAAAAGTAGGCGGCACCACGCAACGCTGCAATCTTATTATCGGTATAAAATTTGAGACTGACACGCAATATATCATCTGCCATGCCGCGTGCTTCAGGAAAAAGACCTTCAGAAAGATAGATACCAAGTAACTTCAGGCGTGCTTTATTTGCTTCTTCCATCTTACTGTAAGCAATATCGTGAAAAAGTTTTAATTCGGTTGATATAATATTTTTTTCATCATCCAGTTTCCATCGTACGTAAGGCAATAAGGTGGCAGGTCCCCGATTGGCAGCGGCTTCAGACTCCATATCCTCTACTTGTTGAGATACCTCTGGAGATAGAGTGAGTCCCTTAGGAGAAGATATTTCCACACCTCCCTTTTGAAGAGCGATACTGAGACCATCGGCAATTTTCTGCACTACAATACCTTGTGCTGATTGTAGTAGGCTAAACTCAGCAAAGGAATGAGTAGCAGAAAAACCAGTACCTGTACCCGGAAGGGGGATTACCCATAAATCATCATTCGTCAAAGGATCGTGAAACGATATAAGTTGATCGCCTTTGCCGGCGGGTATTGTCATGAATGTTTGTTTGGCAGCGTTAGTATGTAACTCAGGAGCAAGAAACTCTGATAATTTGCCAAGCGTATTTTGTAGTAATATCTGTATACCTTCTTGTGAGCTCTTTTCGACTGATACGAAGGGATCGCCGCTTAATGCCATATAATAGATGGAGGCATGCGCATTTGAAAGTTTTTGAGCAGTCTGGGTAAAATGAGAATCCGTTTTATGTAGTATTTCTGGTGAGAGAGGGGTTGTACTGCTTGTAATAATCCAGAGGGTTTTCTTTCGAATAAAAACTGCGAAAGGCTCATTGTCTTTAATAGGAAGGGTAAGTATTTCTTTGGTCGATACTTCTTTTACAGGAGTGGCGGCGGTGGTGGTAGCCGCTACTGATGGTTTGGGGGCTTCTGTTGTAGTAGATTCAGGTTCGGGTTTACCTGCAGACGGAGTAAGTGCAGCAAGTTGTGCTATCTCCCTTTTAGGAACTTTTGCTTGCAAGGAATTGCGATGAGCCTTGACGGTAGAAAGTATGGCAACGGGTGGTGAGTTTTTGATGCGTGTAATATCAATACCGCTTTTACGTAGATCGATGCCATTTCTGCCATAACTTAGAAACCGCCGTGCCTGTGAAGGATAATTGAGTAGTATGGTAACATCCTTACCGTTTTTCTTTACATCCACTTGTTTTACATAAGGGTATAAATGTGCAATGGAGTTCCCCCATTCAAACTCTACAGGCTCCTGAAAATGCAGTAAAATTTTATTATCGCGCGTATCAACAGTGAAGGGCACTTTCGGCTGAGAGTCCCAATCAAATACAATATGTACATGATCAGAAAGATGTCCCGAAGATACGCGGGCTTGAGTTGTAGCGGCAAAGCAATAAGGACTATATCCGGCTATGATAGCAAGAACGGCTAATATTTTAAATAGTTCCCGCAAGTGCATAATGCGTAGTCAGCTCTGTCATTATAAGGACTTAAGCTGATTGTTAGCACAGCAAATTGCACGGGTCTAGAGGTGAGCAAACAGAGTGAGGATATTACTTCAGATTTGCAAATAATGTATCGATGTCTGCCTGTGAAGGAGCATTGCCCGGTAATTGAGGGCCGTTTAACAAGTGCTGGTCAGCACGATCTTCAGCCGTGGCCTTCTTAAACTCTTCCGGGATTACGGAACCATCACTTGCAAACAGACTGACAATACGGCGGATTTTGGATTCAGTGAATTCCAGCGCGCGCATCACTTTAGTAATGCGTTGCCCGGTAAGATCTTGGAAGTTACAGGCTTCATAAATACGGGCGGTGACTTTGGTGATTTTATCTTTGGTAATTTTATCTACATTCGCCGCGCCTATAATACTCTGTATTTCATCTGCGGCGTCCATAATGTGAGAAGCAGCTGTTTCTGTGGCCCTCAGTACTGCATCCAACTGGACTGTTACCGTATCTGTACTTTTATCAGAGGAAGCTTCAGGCCCTAAAGCAATAATTTCATTTTTTGTTGTTTCAATGTGGCTGGCAATTTTTGCAATTTCATCACGCAAAAAAAGATCAACGGCCGAGGTGTCTTCACCCAGCATATTTGCTACGTTTGCAAGAATCTCGCTTAGGTCTTCAAGCGCAAGCGAACCCTTCTTTTGCTTAAGGTCAATTAATTGGCTGGCAATTGTGTGATTGAGATTTTGAGTTTTCATGAGATGGCCCTTATCAGAATTGCCCAAGTACACTTACGAGCTTTGCCTTAAGCGTTTCTGCATTGAATGGCTTCACAATATAATTACTGACGCCTGCTTCTTTGGCAGCAACAACGTTTTCTGTCTTGCTTTCTGCAGTAATAAGGATGAAGGGAA
>Ga0206897_1137_pt1 | contig 15452 bp, 18 predicted proteins | sample Alteio_BWOrgHeat_49_FD_152972 | JGI IMG/M metagenome (GOLD analysis project Ga0206897, IMG submission 152972) | Enriched cells from forest soil in Barre Woods Harvard Forest LTER site, Petersham, Massachusetts, United States -... | ecosystem: Environmental > Terrestrial > Soil > Temperate forest >... | reverse complement strand
GGACCATGTTGATTATGCACAACTAAGCAGTGAAGACCAACTTGGAACGCTGCAGCAGGCTAATGATAAAATGGATGCCATATTTGGCCAGCATTCGCAGGTCTTCATACCTCCATATAACAAATTTGATGGTGATACCATTGGAGTTTTAAAAGCTGTTGGAGTTAGAATATTCAGCGCAGACACATCTAGTGACAAGACTCCATATTTTATAGCAAATGGAAAAAACATGAGCAAGTCGAATCTTGTACTGTACCATCTTCCAGCCATGTCTACTTTTAAAAGCGATAATGGAAATGGTACGTGGATAAAAGTTCCGATAAAGACAATCTTGACTCAAATAGATAGCAGCATAAACCGGTATGGCTATGCAGTAGTTTTGCTACATCCTCAGAATTTTGCAGAAGTAAAAAATAACATATTTGTTGATATTGTATCTGAAAATGATATTAATGATCTATCTTCCATGATAGATTCAATAAAATCAAAAAATCAACAGATTAAAACATTCACAGGTGTAGTGGGGTTGAATACAATACCTGTCTCCTCTCCCATTCCACGAGCTCCTGAATTTAATGGAGTAGAAATTATTGTCTTGGTAGTATCAATATTGTTAGTGATTGGGTTTTCTTCTGTGAGAAAAAATAGTCTTGTCAAGCATAAACTCTGATATCTAGAGTTCATTGGATCAAGTGGTCAAACTGTCTTCAATATTTTCACGCATAACATTATCAAGTGACAAATACAACTTGATGTAAAATCACGAAATGCAAATTAGGAAATTGGGGGGATGATCTCCCTTATGCTCAATTTCTTAAAGTCAAATTCTGCATTATCTGCTCTGAATTGCTGTTCTGTACCTCCCCATGATATTATGTCGTTGTTATTCATTGCAAGTCCAGTTGTGGGATTCTTACATCCTTGTTCTGCAGGATTCCCAGGGACTGGCCAACCGGGATCTATTTGTTCGAATATCTTGTGCCAGTTGTTGTTATCTTGCTCATCTGTCCATATCTCAAATTTTACTGCAGTATTATTTTTGATATTGTATGTCATTGTCTTCATTCCAATCCAGCGATCGATTAATGGAGTTGTAACTCCCGTACTGGCAAATGTTTCTGAATAACTTGAAATGTCTCCCGCATGGTAAAGTGATTTTTGAACTTCTGCATTTCCATCAAAGGTTATGCTTGGATAGTATGAATATCCATGGCAAACTGTGGTATGTGGAGTACCACTTCTTGTCACATGAGTAAACTCTTGAGGATAATGAGTACTGTTCTGCAATTTGTAATATCCCGTCATTTCAGTATTTAACCAAAGTGTGTTTGGCGGTGAATTTACTACGAGTCTAGTTCCTTCATTTTCTGGTACATAGATTCTTTTTGCATGCCATGAATCATCTGTGGGATTTTTATAAAGTTGCATGCATATTGCTGGATTATTACAAGTTGCGTTAGGATCAGGACTTGTGTAAAATAATGTGTCATTTAATATGTTATTTGCATTCATGTACCACTGGGCTCCATCTTTTTTTGTTGGATAGATCTCTTTGACACCAAAAATGTCGTCTGATTCATTTACTGGTGGTATGAAGATCACGGCCGAGTCGTTGTTGTAAATAATATTGGTCTTGAATCCTTCTTGACTGGTATAGCTGTTTGATTTTGTATCCATGTGGTATTTGTAATAAATATCTGGTTGCATGTCCGAAATTTGCACAGTATCACTCTTGTATAGTGTCCCGTTAGAAAAGAAAGTCTGAAAATATACCACGGGAGAACTCTCAGTGGTGTTAATTTGGATATCAATGTCATGAGAATCAACCACGGTTCCATTACTGTATGTGGCGTTGTGATAGTTTTGTTCCAAAAACCCAGCAATTGTTGATGTGGTATTTTTTGCCCATCCAAGATCAAGTAACCTGCTGACTGTTTCAGATTTTACACATGCTGGCGAGTTGTCTTTAGCTTTGATGATTAAATGAAGATCTCCCTGGCAGACAATGATATCTGCAGAAACTCCTGCACTGTATTGATCTAATGGGCTCTTGGTTGTCAGCCATTTGGGAATTATATGACGTAACTCTTGGTAACTAGTCTCATTTTGTGCAAAGGCATTGACCATCACTGTTATTGATGTTATGAGAATGAAAATTATTGAAAGATACAAAGTTCTCAAATAATGATTTGTTTCTCGTTCTATAGTTTAAAAAACTGACGGAACTTTGCATCTATGACAAAATCAGATTATAGATCGTCTGAGGTAACACAATTAACTTTGACGCTATTTGACTCACCTAGCCTCCAAATGCCTATCAGTCATATGTCAAAAGTGAAAACAATCATGGATTTAAAAGAAATAGCTTATGGCGAAATAAAATGTCAGACCGTATTATTGCAAACTAGGGAAAACGCGGTCTAGTGATATGAATAAGTATAATCTGGCCACATTTTGTGTTTTCACTGTACTTTTAGTATTTACTGTCATGCAGCCGGCTTTGGCAGTCTCGCCTAAGGTATCAAATCAGACATTGCCTACCTCAAACCAAACACTCCACAAACCAGTGCCAAAAGTTGTACCGACAAAAATTGTATCGACAAAAGTTGTACCACAAAAAGGCTCATGCCCATGTATCGCGTTTAGGCTAGACGGTGTACAAGGATCCTACCTGTCTGACGTTCAAATGAAAGTAATGGATGTATTCCAAAAGAAAAATGCCAGTCTGAGTATAGGTGTTATAGGACTCAATCTCACTTTGGATAAAAAACTAGTCCCATATCTAAAAAATAATCTAAAACCTGGACATGCACCTGTGGATGTGACAAATCTTGGTTGGAAACACGAGAACTTTGCATCACTTGGATTGTCTCAACAGATAGTGTCGATGAATAGAACTAACCAAGAATTGGTTAAAACATTTGGTAAAAAACCAACTGTGTTTGCAGCTCCTTTTGATGTGTATAACAATGATACCCTAAAGGCAATAAAACAACTGAAAATGAATACAATAAGTTCGGGTATCTGGGCAGAGGACAAATTCATCACAACTAAAGGAAAAATAGTGCCAAACAAGGATTCTCTGGGGTTGTATCATGTACCATACATGACTAATTTTCAAATTGACAATGGAAACGAATCATATTGGACAGGTATTACAAAAGACAAAGTAATTGTCAACATAGACTCTCACATATCTAAATATGGTTACGATGTACTTCTCTTACATCCTCAGAATTTTGCAGTATTTGCAAATGGCAAATATATCAACACTGTAAATAAAACATATCTTGATGAGATTGCTAGCATAATCGACTATGCAAAATCAAAACACATGCAGATAGTAACACTTTCTGATATTGCAGGACTTGATCATACTAATACCAAAACAGTTGCTACCACATCAAAGGTAGTACCTGTTTCAAAATCTACCACTACATCCACTAGTCCTACACCTGTTTCAAAATCCGTCACTGCATCTACTAACCCTACCACAACACCTGTTTCAAAATCTACCACCATATTCACTCCAAAACCTGTAACAGCACCTGTTTCAACACCACTTCCCGAAGTCAACATTTCTAAATTCCTTGAAGCAACACAGCCATCAAAAGTTGTGGCATTTGTTGAACAAAATGGCTCGCTTACAATGAACCTAAAATACATTGCAGGTGATCGTGTTAGCGCAAGTACAATATCTTTGAAAATTTACCGAGACTTTGATCGTACACCATACATGCAATTTCAATACCTATCTGGAAATCCTTACACTGTAATGTCGCTTCCAATGTTTCATCAATATAAAATAGAGACATATGTTGGGGGTATGCTCTCAAGTACTAATCTAGTCATACTTGATAAACCACAACAAGATCTTGATGTCAACATACCCAATGGTGGTTCTATACTAGTTTCTGTCTATTACAGTGATGGCCAAACTCCAATCACTAATGCTAGCGTATCCATTAGGTCTCAGGATAATAAAACGCGAGATGTTGGATTAACGGATCCAGATGGATTGGCATCAAAGTTTTATCTTCCTTCTACAACTACCTATGGAAATTATTATGTTGTTGATGCTCAAATAAATAATCATTTGAAATTTTCTTCTACGCCTATAACACTTCAGCCAGACAATGGAAATGAAATAAAGTTGATTGCTCCTTGGCCTTCTGTCATACAAAATCTTGTCACAGTCAAAGTGTACAACCAAACTAAACTCTTGTCTTCATATGGAAAGCCTTACGCAGTTGACATGTTTGATGACAAGGGAAACAAATTGGCAGAATCTCCAATAAACATACACGGTGAAGGATATTTCTGGTCTGTGAAGACAGGTGACTATGTCTTCAAAGTTGTAAACACCACTAGTGACAGAGTACTGGGTAACCTAATTGCTACACTGGATGGTACAAAAAACAATTTTGATGTAGTACTGCAAGAAAATTCTTTTGCAAAAGCAATCCTCGATTAGATTTCATAATTGATTGTATCTGTCAGCAATTGTTTAACAACTATGACTTGCGTATAATTTCATGAAGCCTTTTCAAAAGATCATGATTATTGACCTAACCGCACTGGTTGGAATCTTTTTTCTAATATGGGCACTGACTACAGGGGCTAACTTTCTAATTCCAAATGTGCAGGCTGATTATATCAAATCACTGCCATTGGCATTGATGTACACTGTACTGGTTGGTATCTTGATTGTTCTAGGAACTGTGATTTTATTTTTGCCAAAAAGAAAAAGACCATGAAAACTTAGGCCATCTTTTGTACTCTGCCTATCTTGCCACTCTGTAATTCTACCTTTATCCCATGTGGATGAAAACTGCTTGAGGTAAGAATTCGCTTTACAATTCCATCTGTTAGTTTGCCAGTGCCTTGGTCTTGCTTTTGCACTATGGATACACTAGATCCTATTTTGATTTTATCTCGTGAAGGCACTGGGTCCAATTATTACGTTAGATGTATTCTATTATTTAGTTGGTGTGTCTAAACCGTCATTCATCATCTTCATCGTCCTCATACTCATAATCTGAAGAATACAGCACAAACAACTTTCTATACAAACTTGAATTTTTTTCGTATAATACAAAAGTCATACTATGCTGCTAGACATGTTTTTTGACATTTGGGTACTATGTGACATGTTCCTGTTAAATCATACCTAGATTCTCATGCGAAGCATCATTTTAGGGTGTATTATAAAATAGAAAAAGAGAGTTTTGGGGATTTGTAATACAAAGGCAAGATTGTGAGATCTAAAACTCTATCTTGTCTTTTTCATTGAGAAGAAATTTCTTTGATTTTCTTACTCCCTTAAGATCAAACCAGCTTATCTTGAGCGTAACCTTCTTGCCCTTGATCTCGTCAATTGTTATCTTGTCAGCCGTCTTTACAAGTTCACCTAGTGTTTGATTTGACATTTTTTTAATCAGTTTTATTTTTCAATTTGATTCTTGGGACCGAATTTTGTACACATGTTGTTAAAAATATTCCACGCTCTGATTTTGATCAAACTCCATAATCTCTGATCGATAAGCTCTTTTTATGATAAATCAGCTACCTTGTTGAGTATGTGTAATATGCAAAAATTATGATAAACGATATAATGCTTCAAGCACCACAATTACGCAAAAATACAGAGACCACGTGCGTCATGATAAATTGTGAGTCAGGCTCTGAAGGAAGGATAATTGAAAAGATACAGGAAATCGCGGCTGTAAAAGAATGCGTCAGAACAACAGGGCCTTATGACATATTGGCCATAATCGAGTCAAATACTGTAGAATTATTAAAGGAAATAATAGAAAATAACATTCGCAAGATACCTCATGTCAATGCTACCACCACGCTTGTAATAGCATCCAGATTCTAGGCACACGTTCTCTTGTTGTATAATAACACAAAACTACTTGTTACAGTATATTGTATTTTATATCATGAAGGCCATGAGCTACAAGAAATTCCGAGAGTCTCATGCAACCCATTATGATACCATAGAAGGAAAGATGGAAAGGGCTGAAATCATAAAAAAACTAGAATTATTTTTGATGCAAAAACTAGGCGAGGGCCAGGATTTCTTTGACCAGTACAAAGTAAGAGAAATCTAGTTCTTATCTTCCCATGCTGTGTGTTAGCTTGTCATGAATCTGTGCTAGGATCATCTCTGCTTTTTCCTTGTTCTCAAACGTCTCTGCTTTTTCATCCATGATTGCATCAATTTCATAGCTCTTGTCCACTAGAACATTTGCTACGTGATCATCAAGGGTACCATTACCCATCAAGTAATATGCAAAGACTGTATTTTTCTGTCCTATCCTGTGCAGTCTGTCTTCGGCTTGTCTGTGTATGGCAGGACTCCAGTCAAGCTCTGCAAATATGACATATCTTGCCCTACTCAAGTTTATGCCGACGTTTCCAGCTCGAAGACCTGCAATTATTAATTTAGTTTCACCGTTTTGGAATCTGTCTATACCTTCTTGTCTTTCCTTGTCACTCTGACCTCCAATTATGGATGCAGGTGTATACTCTGATAGGCTTCGGTGAAGCAATTCGTGGATTGCCTTGTGGTGGCAAAACACTACAACACTTTCTTCAATCTCCATTATGTTTTTGACAAACTCTATTACATGAGGAACCTTTGCAACCCCTGCTGCTTGTCTTTCACTCTGTATTGCCCTCTTGTATGACGAGAACTTGTCAAATGCGCTTGTTGCATTCTTTTGCTCTGCTTCAAGTCTCTCCCAAATTTTGCCAAGCTCTGCCTGATAGTAGTTGATATCTGAATCAATAAGCTCCTTGTATCGAACCTTGTCCTTTAGCTCTTTTAGTACATCGGATTTTTTTCTTCGTAGCATGACATGTTTGCGCAATTCCTCTCCCAAACTTGCACGCTTGTTCTCAAGGACAATTGCCTTTCCTTTTTCGTTTACATAGCAAAAGTATTCACAAAATTCGTCAAAGGTTCCAAGAAGGCCTGGTCTTAGTATGTCTACGATTGGCCATATCTCAGAACCTCTATTGTAAATCGGAGTTCCAGATAACCCAACTCTGTATTTTACAGAATCAAGTGCTGCAAGTTTTTTCACTGCTGTGTATTTTTTGGTTGTCTTTGAGCGGAGATGTTGTACCTCATCGCAGACAATTGTCTTGATGTTTAGTTTTGAAAGATCATCTATTCTCTTGTGCAGTAAATCATAGTTTATGATGTATACATCATATTTTCCAATCTCTTGGGCTTTGCCTGTTCTTATCAAAACAGATGACGGGTAATCATTTTCTGTAATTTTTCCATTGCGGCTACGTTTTTTGAGGAATTTCTGTGTCTCCCTCTGCCAGTTGTTAAGTGTTACAAGTGGGGCCACAATCAATACTGGAAATGTCTGCTTTTCTGTTGCCAGATATGCAAGGGTCTGCACTGTGTTGTGGGTTATGATTCCATTTGCGATATAGTTGTGTGTTTCAGGTACTGACAAATCGTAAACATGGCCACAAAATAGTTTTTCTTCAACTGATTTGATTTGGCACCAATTGATGGATTCTAAAGATATTTCCAGTAATTGCTGTGCTAAATCATGATGTGATGCATCTAACTTGTCAGAAACATACAGTGCGAGTTGTTTGCTCATACCTTGAGTGTATTTGTATGGCGTGTACAGGTTGAGGGAACGCAACGATACCACCGATTCTGCAATATCTTTTGATATTGGATTTTTCCCATCATGTATTGTCTTTGCTGGTACTGCAACTTTGTCATTGGCATTTAATTCCCCTGCTCTTTTCCATCCATCTGGAGTGAGAAATCTATGACGTTTGGTGCATTCTATTTCTGAACCATCTTTGAGAATTATCTTTGTTATGGGTTCGTTAATTTTCTGTCTGAATACTCTGCTTACTTGCTTGACTGTTATGTTCTTTCCATCAAAAGTTTGTATGCTTACCGGAATTTTCAGTTTGGCCCATTCTTCGTTTTCATCTTGTTCTGTAATTTCTGCCTGCTTCCAAATCTCTTTGATTGTGGTGCTTCCATTTGTTGTATTGATTAACGTGTCACCCTTCAGACACTTGCCTAAACCCATTTCATCTGCTAACAGTGCATTTCCATATGATTTTAAAAGAAAATCAAGACCCTCTCTTTGAAAGTCCAAAAGATTGCCGCGAAATTGTGGCCCTGGGGTTGCCTTGCGGAGCTTTTCAATACGTGTCCACTTTTTTTGCGGAACAATGACTTTGCGAACTTTTCTATGCCATATTGATTTTGATCTTATTTCAAGTGGATACCTATCCATTATCCATTTTATCTTCTCTACATTTTGGATAGTGTCTGGGACTATGGCTTCTTCTGGGCCGTTACCATACCATGCATGTGGTATGACACGGGCAACCATGCTCACTGCTCTAGGGCCGGTCAGTTTCCAAGTCCAATTTTTTGAGTATGTGTCTAAAACATATTCAAGGGTGCCAAATTCTTTCATAAGCTATAATTCTTCGACATTGGTAAACTCGATTTATGAATCTTTTACTTTGTGCCTTTGATCGCAGTTTTCCTGTTTTATGGCATGTCTTTAAATAATTTTTAAAAGAAAACCGCGATTTTAGCCGTAAATTACTGCTTAAAACATGGTGAATGTGTGAAAAGGCCTGTTTATCCAGAAAACTATTTGGCAGATCTTCTTCCGAATTTCTTCAGTCTCTCTAATCCTAGGGATTTGCCAAAGAATTTTCTTACATAGAAATAGGCAACTGCTGTTGCTAGCCCTGCAGACATTAACACTGTAGTAACAATAGGCCAAAATACTGTTTCATGGTTTGGATATAATCCAAAGACTGTTGCAATTGTATTTGGTACAAGCTCAGCAGTTCCAGCTACTGTCCACCAGATGATAAGAATAGTGACTTTGTTTGTAACTTCGGTCTGTACCACATTGACTCCTGTAGCTACCATCTGCATGATGTTTTCTGACATTTGTATTTGCCTGTCCAGTCTTCCAAGAATTACTTCGAACTTGGCAAGAATAACTTCGTCGTCTGACACCATCTCTGCATCACCATATTTTAGATTGTGAACGGTATCATAAGTAGCCCATGTTGAATTCAAAAAAGTCAAAAGTGATGTTCGTACGTTTGACAACTCTAATGAAATATCTCTTGTAACTTGTCTTGAGCCTGCAATGTCAATCTCAAATTGCTCTGCTCTTTCAACTATGAGACGCAATATTGAGAAATTGGCTTCACAAATCTCATCTATGATTCTTGCAAGAAGTATTGTTTGTCTGTCTGCCCAACTATCTGCCTCTTTTGGAAGTTTTCGAAATAGTGTAGGGGCATAAGTATACAGCCGTGTTATCTTTCCACCATAGTCGTCATGTATGGTTACAATAAGATCTTTTTTCATGAAAATTAGTATTGGTGCAGTCAAAGTTTTGTTATTTCCTGGTACGACAAAAGGTACCATGAGACCTAGTGTTTCTCCCCTGTCCTCGTAACTTGATACGTATCCTGATAATAGTACGGAAGGATCCATGGTAATGTTCAATTTTTCTAGAATTTTTGGAGAATCCTCGATGATGTTGTCTGCTACACATTCTACCCAAGTGAGGTGACCCGAAGATATCATTCCAGGAAGTTCGTCAAGTTCTACTGTTGGTTTCTTAAACGGTGTACCGCCTTCTTCTAGCCCTGCAATGCTAATTGACTTGATCATGCCATGGTAAAAATTTGGACTTATATACACTTATTCGTGAACAAAAACTTACCTGATATTTTTCATAAACTATATGTTCATACGAAAAATTTGTTGAATCTTGAGATCAAAACTAGACTTGAATGTTTCATGGATTGTGATCTATATTGATGGGATTTATCAGTAATGTCTAAAACAGCTCTCTGACATCAAACATCGGTGTGAAACATCTAGTATCCGTTACAACTATTGTAATTTCTATTGTATCGCTACTGTTTCTTCCATTAGGTGATGTACATGCCGATTCAAAAACAAATCTTGTACCAATGTGGATAAAACATAATGCATTATGGTGGTCCCAAGGGAAAATCTCTGACAGTGATTTTACCAATGGCATGAGATGGCTTGTGGAAAATCGGATTATTCCAGTGGAAGATATGGTTGAGATAACAGACAGTACGACCATCCCTGATTCTATAAAAAAAATTGCATATTCTTGGAGCCAGGGAAATCTTACAGATGGCGAATTTATCAGTGGAATTGAATATCTGATAAAAAATGGGGTGGTTGACTTGGATGACAATTTTGTATCCAAAATTACTCAAGAGAGACTAGATCAGGCCTCTGTGAAAAACGAGACAAAAAAATCCGTGATAATCATTCCAGTTTTTACGGCATCTGCATATTCTGAACACGGATTTTATTCTTATTATGAAGGCCAATGTGATTTGCATTGTCTGACATCGATAATTTCTGCACATGCCCCTCTGGGATACACCACAAGCGGAAAAGCTGTAGATGTTCTGGGATCACTTGGATATTATTCCATTACGGATATTGATGTGGACAAGAACCCCAATGTTTTGTCACAATATGACAAAGTGATTGTACTGCACAATGAATATGTGACGCAAAAAGAGTTTGATGCAATTACGACCCACCCACATGTAGTTTACCTGTACCCCAATGCATTGTATGGAAAAGTAGTTGTCAATTATAGCACAAATACAATGACGCTTGTTCGTGGCCATAATTACCCTGATGTGAAAATACGTAACGGCTTTGACTGGAAATTCGACAACTCACAGTTTGAGTATGATGCCCAGTGCAAGAATTGGAAATTCGGCAATATAACAAATGGAATAATGCTTGACTGTTATCCTGAAAACCATCTTGCGTATAATGCCCAGTTGCTCAAGGCCATAAAAGATTACTAGACTTTCATAGCTTGCAGGTCTGATGGATTGACATCCTAACATAATAATATGAGCTCCAAACGGAATACTTCAATGAAAGTTCTAGTTGATGAGATGTATGATGGGTTTGACACCAAGCTAAAGGAATTTGGCTATGATGCATTTAGCGTAAAAAAACTAATTGCCGAAGGAAAAAAACTATCAAGTGATTATTCTGTAATAAAATATGCTGATGAAAACGGAATGATTGTTGTGACCGAAGACGTGGAAATTGGAAATGCATGCAAGGAAAATGATATCAGGTGTGTGCTGCTTGACAGCGAAACTATATTTCAGATTATACTTGAAGAGCTAAGCAAGTATAAAGAACGCTAACTGCTTTCTGTCTTGCCGATTCTTTTTTTGGCAATTATTATTACTATGATAATTATTCCTACTATCACTGCACCGTCTACATAATCTGAATAATGTCTAATCTTGGCCCATTGATCCCCTAATGTTATTCCGATGTATGTTAGCAATGTACTCCATATGATGGAACCTGCAAACGTATACACTACAAATTTTTTCAAGTTCATCTTTGCAACGCCTGCTGGCAGTGAAATGTATGTTCGAATGGCAGGCAACAGCCTACTTACAAACGTGGACCTGTCACCATATTTCTTAAAGTATGATTCAGTCCACTCTAGGTGAGATTTTTTCAATAAAACATACTTTCCATATTTTACAATAAACTCACGACCAAGTTTTACGCCGATGAAATATGCCACAAGCGAGCCTACAAGATTTCCAATGGCGCCTGCAAGTATTATCAAGACTGGATTGAGTTTTCCAGTGGATGCCAGGTATCCTGAAAATGGCATGATTATCTCACTTGGGATGGGTATCAGTGCACTCTCTGCTACCATTAGAGCGAATATTCCAAGATATCCAGTGTTTGATATAGTCTGGATTACAAAATTTGCTAAATTGTTTATGATATCTAAAGCGACCATGTTTTACTCCTCTACCTCATTTTTTTGCTTCAAGTCTTGTACCCTTACCACATTCCGCCGCTGCTGGTTCCGGGTTCGTCAAAGTTTTTCTGTGATACGTGTTTGTGGGCCTTTTTCATGTGCCTGTCAAGCCTTACTGGATCGTGTAGCTCAAGACCACACTCTTTGCATTTTGTTCCTACTGGCTCTTCTTTTTTCTTGAAAAGTCCCATGTCCCAGATTATCTAATTTGAGATAATATTTCTTACGGCAGAATACCATGGCATCAATGTGAAAATTGAAAAGGCTCTGCGTAGAGAGAACCTACGCAGAATAGCAACCAGACGGAATTTGGTATGCTATGAAAAGTTATGGATTTGTTATATTGATAAGGTTTTACTTTGTGCATCTTATCAAGGCATATTCGATTGTGTGATCTACCGCAGCCTGCTTCATTTTCAACATTGACTTGAATAATATTTTTTCTACATATGATGGGTATCTCTTTAGGATCTCTGATCTTAGAAATTGGCGGTTTTGAATGTAATATTCTGCCAAGGGCAAGTATACATTTGATCCAATTAGTTTGATTTCTGTTATCTTCAGACCCGTATCCTCTATGGTTTTCTTTATGGTATCAATATCATAATGCTCAGAAGACCATGTAAACTTGAGTATGCCTATTTTTACAATGTTCATCTTTGATGGTTTAGAGAGTACGGGAACTGCAAGTATGACTAGTCCGTCTTTTTTTAGAATACGTCTTGTCTCTGATATAAAGTCCTGAATTGGTCTAAAGTGTTGTGCGGATTCTAATGCTATTATTCTATCGCAGGACTCGTCTGATATTGGAATTTTTACTGCAGTCGAGTTTAGCAAGTTTATTCCCGTGATGCTGGCTTGAGTGTTTGCAGATTGTAGTTGGGTTGGATTTATGTTTACACAAGTGATGGCAACACTTGGATACGTCTTTTTCCAAAAAAATGCAGGTTCAGAAAAACCGCTTCCTACATCTAGGATGTGTGTAGCTTTTTCAAAGTGTGCCATGTTTCCTACTATATTGCAAAGTTCTGTCTGGGCATCTACAGGGTTTTTTGTGGAATCATACCAGTACCCAAAGTTGAGAAAATTTCCCCCGGTTGAAACCTGCATCAATCCTGAAAGGTAATTGTACAGATTCACAACATCGTTTTCACTGCGTCGTAGTGTCCATAAAATTACATCAATGGGATTGGGATTGTTCAATATGAAAAATTATCAAGGCTAGGGTCTATTAAGATATGAATTCTTGTGCAACTCCAAGCACAACTGATCTTTTTATTTAGCCCTGCTGAAATAACTGGTATCATGGAAAAATGCGATTCTAGAACCCGGGCATACAAGAACGGCAAGACTTTTGATCAATGCAGGGATATTGCAAAGACTTTGTCTACGGAATTGGAAGAAAAGATTAACCATGCAGGCCAGGTGGGATGGGATTCTATTCTAGAGACTGCAGGACATGATGAACTGGTATACAAACTCACACTAAAATATCTCAGACAAGATGGTTATGATATTGGGGACTGGAAAAGACCCCGTGTAACAAAGACTATTGCTTAGGTTCTACTGCACAGCTTTCATTCTGTGACCTTATCTTCTTGGCCATTATGATTGGAGTTACAAGAAGAACCGGAATTGATAATGCGATAAATATTGTCTGAATCTGGGCCTCAAAGTTTGTCAGAAATAGTGTGAATGTTGTAGCACCTGCACCAAAGCCAAAGAGCATGGTAAAAACAGTACCTGCACATGTGGGGCATCCAACAAAAAGACCAGTCACTGCACCAAATGCACCCAGTTTTCCTCCGCTTTTTGCAATTGAAAATACGGTTGAGGATATTGCAAAATTCAGGCCAACCAAAAACGATACCGTGACCAGTAATAACAAATTCAATGGAATTATTTGCAGTCCTACATGTTCTGTGAAAAATGCAAAAATCATTGGCATGTATCCTGGAAGATCACAGCATGGTGAGAGCTCTATGTGTGGAGGTTTTGGAAATCCATAATCTGTTGCATTGATGTCAGGCTTGTAAATTATTATTCCTGCAGTAAATGCAAAAAATATTCCATATCCTATTGCACTGATGATAAAAATCTGTTTTGATCTCTTGTTGTGTATTGCATTTGCAATGATTGATGAAATGGTCGAGTCTGCATGTGCTATCTTTGCCTTGTACATCTTGTACAGTCCCCAACCAATTGATCCAAAAGATGCAAACAGAACAAGATATGTTGCAACTGCAAGTCTCTGTAACGCAGGCATTGCAGATGGGGTGATTATCAAGTTGTCATTTTTTGCATATGCCAAAAATGATACAACGATGGCCAGAAAACCAACTAGTATGAGCGCACGATGAGAACGTCCCAATGTTTTCTGTTTTTCCACTTGTGAAAAGTCTTAGCCCTGACATTAAATTCTATCTCAGATTTTCTCCCAAGTGTTTATCTTGGGTAATTGCATATTCTATTTATGAAGATTGACGAGCCTCAAGACTCGGACTATGCTGAGACCAAGATAACCTATGTGGGCTTTGTGGATCCATATGGCGTTGAGGGGCTTTTGATATTACGCTCCACTGATGGCAAAGAGTTTCACATGCGCGCATTTTCAGGCGAGGTTGCAAGGCATATAACTAATTTTACTGAGGGCCAACGAGGCGCAATTCCAACCATATACAACATGGTAGAAGAAATTGCAGAACTCAACGAACTTGTCCTTGTAAAAATTAAAGTGTATGAAAGTGGGAGTGTTTTGCGCGCCAATGTCTACTTTACTGGCAAACATGATCTGGTGATGCGTAACTATAGGGCATCAGATGCAATTGCGTTGGCAACATTTTACAACATACCAATCCTGGTTCGAAAAAATCTGTTAAAAGAGAAAATGGAAGCCTAGGTCAATACCTGTTCTAGCTTTCCTTCTTGCTGGGCAATTTTTAGCTCCATGGCAATTCTGCGTCCAACTCCAAAAGTTTCTCCATACTTGTATTTTGTATATGGACTGGTTGTGGCAAGAATTGGATTTCCTGGAACTCGCAGTGATACATCATATACTACAATATCTAGGTCACGAGTTATGACACTCTGTAGAGAAAATGGGCCAATGATTCCGGGGGCATATTCTTTTTTCACTGCACTGACAAACTTGTCTCCAATGTCAATGACTTTCTCAAGTAATGATTCCCTTATGCTTGCAGGTGTGTGACCCACCTCAATGTTTTGTAGTTCGATATTTGTCTCTAGTTGTTGTTTTGCAGGTAGCGAAACAAAATCATGCAGATTTGTTTGCAGTCTTCTTTCTATTCCAAGAAAGTCCACTTCTTTTGATATTGGCGTATGGAAATAATTGAAATTAAAATAAGTTCCTATGACAAACTCCTCAATGCTTGCAGTCTTGAGTGCATCCCTTGAGATTAGTCCCTGTCTTATCTTGGTCTCCGTCTTGTCTTTGTATTCTGCATATGATGATACATTAAAAAAAGCCCGTTCTAGCTTGCGCTTTTTTTCCTGAACTTTAACTATGACTGGTCTGTCAATATCTTTTGGATT
>Ga0206897_1136_pt1 | contig 15498 bp, 15 predicted proteins | sample Alteio_BWOrgHeat_49_FD_152972 | JGI IMG/M metagenome (GOLD analysis project Ga0206897, IMG submission 152972) | Enriched cells from forest soil in Barre Woods Harvard Forest LTER site, Petersham, Massachusetts, United States -... | ecosystem: Environmental > Terrestrial > Soil > Temperate forest >... | reverse complement strand
CACTCGATGCGGCGACAGTTGAGGCAATGGGTACTCTGTTTGTAGAAGTAATTATTGCGCCTGCTGCTGAAAAACAGGCGATGTTGCTGCTGGAAAAGAAGCAAAATCTACGTTTGCTGCTTACTGGCGGCATGCCCGATCCCAAGCGTTCTGGTCTTGTAATTAAGCCGGTATCGGGCGGATTTTTACTGCAGGATCGCGATAATGCTCAGATAGGTATCAAGGATGTTAAAACCGCGAGCAAGCGTGCTCCCACTGAGGCAGAGTTGCGTGATATGGTATTTGCCTTTACGGTTGCCAAACATGTGAAGTCCAATGCCATTGTGATTGCCCGCGATCAGGCCACCATTGGTATCGGTGCGGGGCAGATGAGCCGTGTGGACAGCGTGCGCATCGCATGCTGGAAGGCCGAAGAAGCCAAGCTGTCTACTAAGGGCGCGGTACTGGCATCAGACGCGTTCTTCCCGTTTGATGATAATGTTCATAATGCAGCAAAGGCTGGCATAGCAGCGCTTATTCACCCAGGCGGCTCCATCCGTGACGAAGAGGTGATTAAAGCGGCTGACAGTCACAATATGGCTATGGTGCTGACCGGTGTCCGCCATTTCAGACATTAATTCTTATAAAGAGCAGGCATCGGCGTGGTTTCGTACGCTGCGTGATCAGATATGTGCCACGTTTGAAAAAATAGAAACGGAACTTACCGGCACTTATAGAGACTGCCCGCCGGCTACTTTTGAGCGTAAAGTCTGGCAACGTGAGGGTGGAGGTGGTGGTGAGATGTCCCTCATGCGTGGCCGCGTATTTGAAAAAGTTGGCGTTAATATTTCTGTGGTGCACGGTGAATTTTCTGAAGCCATGCGCAAAGAAGTGCCCGGTGCAGATAAGGATCCGCAGTTTTGGGCCAGCGGTATTTCGCTGGTGGCGCATATGCAATCCCCGCTTGTGCCCGCAGTGCATATGAATACGCGCATGATAGTGTTAGGGAGTGATCAGTGGTCAGTGGTCAGTGATCAGGAAAAAAAATTACAGGCCACAGACCACAGGCCACAGACTACAAAATTCTGGTTTGGTGGTGGCGTCGATTTAACACCGATGGTGCCAGATGCTACAGATACGGCTGATTTTCATAACGCATTTAAAACCTGCTGCGATGCATTCTCGGCGGATTATTATCCCAAATATAAAAAATGGTGTGACGAATATTTCTTCTTAAAACACCGTGATGAACCGCGTGGTGTCGGTGGAATTTTTTATGATTATTTGAATACGGAAAACTTTGAGAAGGATCTTCAGTTCACGCAGGCGGTCGGTAATACACTCCATACTATTTATCCAACGCTCGTGCGTCGTCATATGAATAAATCATGGACAAGAGAGCAGCGGGAGCATCAATTGGTGCGCCGTGGTCGTTATGTGGAATTTAACCTGCTGCATGATCGCGGCACGCGTTTTGGGCTGATGACGGGTGGCAATACTGAAGCTATTCTTATGTCACTGCCGCCGGAAGTGAAGTGGCCTTAAGCTTTTTATTTAATATCCATAGCACTCCAAGCCCAGGCAGAGCCAGCAGCGCAGAGAAGATGAAAAATCCACCCCATCCCAGCGCATTAACAATAAACCCAGCCGGTGAGGCAATACAGGTTCTTGCTAATGATGCCAGCGAGCTAAGCAGTGCATATTGTGTGGCGGTGTAGTGCAGGTTACACAGCCCGCTTAAATACGCGACAAAAGCGGCAGCACCAATACCACCGGTAATATTTTCTGCGGTAATGCTAAACGCAAGAAAGGTCGTGTCCGGCCCCATATAAGATTGCGCCATGTAGAGCAGATTGGTGAGCGCATGTAAAAATCCTACCACGAATAATATGCGCAGTGTTCCGTATTTTCTGACCAGTGCGCCGCCTATAAATGTACCCAGAATCGTCGCCAGCGTGCCATAGACTTTGACGATATTGGCGACTTGTATTTTGCTAAAGCCCATATCGTAAAAGAACGGGTTTGCCATGCGGCCCAGCAATGCATCAGCCAGCGCAAACAGCATAATAAATATCAGAATAAGCCACCAGTAACTGCGCTCCGTGAATTCAGCGAAGGGATTCACAACAGCGGTGATAAGCCACGCTTTGAGAGAGGGTGACTCTTGGGGTGTATCGACGACAATGTCTTTGCAGACAAACAGGGTGATTAATGTGCAGAGCCCCATAATGCAGCCCATGCTCATATAGGCACCCCACCACCCGAGCCAGGTGGCCATATAAAGCGCCCCTGCGCCTGATACAAGCATCCCAAGGCGGTAGCCCAGCTGAATCATCGCTGCGGCCTGCCCCTGCGTTTCTGGCGTGGCAAGCTCAATGCGGTATGCATCAATCACAATGTCCTGGCTCGCCGACATAAATACCAAAAACAATGCCGCGAGTGCTGTGAGGAAGGGGTTAATTTGTGGCTCCGTGAATGCAAGCAGCGTAATTGCTGCTACCAGCAAAAGCTGCGTTACGAGTATCCAGCTGCGTCTGCGCCCGAGTAGGCGCGATAGCACAGGAATGCTCAGATTATCCATGAGCGGCGACCAGAGGAATTTGAGCGTATAGGGCAGGCCTATAATGGCAAATAGCCCAATCGCTGCTTTATTCACATGCACTTCCGCCAGCCAGTAAGACAGTGTTCCAACGGTAAGCGCCAAGGGCAACCCGCTGGAAAAGCCTAGCAGAAGAATGGTCAGTAATGGGAGAGTGCAATATTGTTTTAGTGCTTGTGGAGTTGTCAGTCCCACTTATTTGCCGTCTGTAATCGGGCCATGTGCGCGGCCATGTACGAACTGATCCACATAGGCATTTTTGCTGTGGTAAATTTCCTGGGCTCTGCCCGTCCAGATTATTTTACCCTGATAGATCATGGCAATGTGGCTGGCGATTTTGCAGGCACTTGCCATATCATGCGTAATAGAGAGAGTGGTAAGCCCGAGGCCTTTCGTGCATTCAATGATAAGCTCATTGATCACATCCGCCATAATCGGATCAAGGCCGGTGGTGGGTTCGTCAAAGAAGATAATATCCGGATTGGCGCAAATCGCGCGCGCAAGCGCCACACGCTTCTGCATACCACCAGAGAGCTCTGCCGGTCTTTGTACTGCCACTTCTGCCGCTAACCCCACGGATTTAAGCTTTTCTACGGCCAGCTCTTTGGCCTGTGGTTTGGTTAGATGGTTTTGCTGGCGCACTGCAAAGGTAATGTTTTCCCACACGGTGAGACTATCAAATAATGCACCGCCCTGAAACAGCATGCCGAATTTGCGCATGAGATCTTCGCGCTTGCGAGCGCTGAGCTTAGTGACTTCCTCACCGTCAATTTTAATACTGCCGGAATCGGGTGTAATGAGACCCAGAACACATTTAAGCAATACCGACTTACCGGTGCCAGAACCGCCAATAATAACCAGCGATTCGCCTTTGGGCACAGTCAGTGAAATTCCATCCAGCACCACCTTGCTGCCGAAAGATTTTTTGACGTCCTTGAGTTCTATTTTAGGAGTGCTCATGAGCCAAAGAACAATGCAGTGATAAAATAATTAGAGAGCAGAATCAGTATTGAGGCGGAGACGACGGCATTGGTCGTTGCCGTACCTACACCTTGCGCGCCGCCTTTGGAATGATAGCCGTGATAGCAACCCATCAGTGAGACAATAAAACCGAACGCAGCGGCTTTTGTAAGGCCGGAGGTGACATCAATACGTTTGAGAAAATCAAAGGTGCTGGTGAGATAGGGGCCCGGTGCAAAACCAAGTTTGTGAATACTCACAAGATACCCGCCAAATACGCCGATAATATCCGCCACTATCACCAGGCATGGCAGCATCAGTACGCCTGCCAAAATGCGTGGGAATACGAGATATTTTTGTGGAGAAGTAGAAAGCGTCGTAAGCGCGTCAATCTGTTCAGTTACGCGCATCGTGCCGATTTCGGCAGCAAATGCCGCGCCAATGCGCCCCGCTACCATGAGACCGGAAAGTACCGGGCCCAGCTCGCGGGTAATCGAGAGTACCACCACTGTGGCAATCGAGCTTTCGGCGTTAAAGCGTGAGAAGCCGGAATAGCTCTGCAGCGCCAGCACCGCGCCGGTGAAGATAGCAGTCAGGCCAATGACGGGCAGCGAGTAATAGCCGATTTCAATCATCTGGCGGAGTATCTGGCGCCCATAATATGGCGGCCGTAACCCGGAAATTATGGCATTGAATGTAAAAATAGCGAGCCTGCCCACCGAGGCAAGAAACCCTAAAAATATACGTCCAATAGTGGCTAAAAAGTTCATAGGACTTTCTTATAACGTATGAGCTGTATTTGTCCACAAAGCGCTAAAGTGAGTGCATTTATGACTCATAAATTTTCTTCACCCGTCTTCCAAGCCCTGTGAAAATCTCATAGCCAATCGTTCCGGCGGTTTCCGCCAGCACGTCTATCGGCTGTTCTTTACCAATCAGGGTCACGCGCAAATCCGGGGTGCGTAAATGTGCGGGCACAGCAGTAACATCCACCACAATCATATCCATGGAGACATGCCCTAAAATAGGCACGCGCAGCGCTCCCGCATATCCATGTGCTTTATTGCTAAGGCTGCGTCTGAATCCATCGGCATAACCCATCTCAACCGTTGCAAGCACGCTACCTGCCGGAGCGGTAACGCTGGCGCCATAGCCCACCGTTTGTGGTGCATCAAGAGTACGATACTGCAAAACAGGCGCAGAGAGGGTGACGACATTTTCCATATCTGCCGGGAAGGTGGTCCCGCGTGTGATGCCATACAGTGCGCGGCCGGGGCGTGTGAGATCAAAATGATAGTCTGCACCCAGTGAAATACCGGACGAATTAGCAAGGCTCGCAGGCACACCAGGGAAATGCTGCAATGCCACCTTAAACGCTGTAAGCTGCTCTTTGTTTTTGGGGTGGTCGGGTTCACCTGCACAGGCCAGATGACTCATGAGGAGCTTCGGCGTCTGCATCTTGGACTTCAGGCTCTTTAGCTCCTCAAGCGATACACCAAGCCTGCACATGCCCGTATCCACATGCAACGCTGCTGGGCCGGCATTATTCCATAGGTCTATTTGTTCGGCGCTGTTGAGCACCGGAAGTAGATTATGGGTGGTGAAATCTTTATTCTGGCCTTTGCGCACACCGTGAAATACATAGAGCGCCGCATCTGCAATTAAAGAACGAATTTCAATCGCTTCCTCAAGCGTGGCGACAAAAAAATCGCGGCAACCTGCAGCGTAAAGCACGGGAGCTATCTGAATGGCTCCCAAACCATAGGCATTAGCTTTAACCACCGCCCCTGCCCGCCCGCTTTTTAATTGCCGGGAAATCAGGGCATAATTGCGCTGTATAGCCGAAAGATGGATGATAAGTGTAGAAAAATGAGACAAATCAGTCATTAACGAGTTATTAATAGGTGAATGTTACTATGTTATTCAAGTTGTTCATATAGTAAAAGTTTCAGTATGCAAGAGTCCACCATACAAGCAAAAGGTGATAATTCCAACGGAGGCAAAAATCTTGGCAATTGTTACCGAGAAGCACAGCTTATCATTAACGAGTATTTAGAGCATTCTTCTAACGCCGCTTTGCCGTCGGAAATAGAAAATGCACTGATCGGGTGGATAGCAATTCACTGTATTTCCTGTAGTCAAAAAATACATTCTCAAGAATTATCTCCAAGCACATTTAGTGCTTTTACTGGAGCGCTAAGCTTATCCCATGCTGTTCAGGATTTTGTTACTCGTGAGGAAAATAGTTTAATTTTAGCTAGAAAAATTCAACTCGATCCTACGCGAATTCCAAGAGAAGACTTGTCTATCATCAACAACGTGCTTGTAAAAAAGATTGATGCAATAATAAAAGATTCTTTTGCACATAAAAAAAAGGCAACAGAAGCACTTACCTCTACACCTTCTTTTGCACAATGCTTTGATGAGGCGCTAAGAATGGTTGCCCAGCAGGTTGATGCTCATAATGCCATTTTACCTTCAGAAACAAGACGCCCTTTTTTACCCCGCTCGTTAAAAAATCCCAAACTGCCCTTAGAAATAGTAAAGCCATTACTGGAATTTGTATCTCTGCGCTATGTGGCTTTTAATAATGATCTCCGCTATGCGGGTTTGCCTCAGGAAATTTTTGTAGGAAGCAGAATACGTCTGGAACAAGCTATTGAAGAGTATCTTTTATACAAAAAACACCCCTTGCATATCGTACCCCAAAAACGCCAAATAGGTAGCTCATTAGAACAAAATATAAGCCGGTGGGTCAAAGAAGGCATCCCCGAAGCAGGTAAAGCAAAATAACCCTATTCATGCCTTGTGGGCATATAATCCGCCCGCGCTAAATCACTGAATCTTGTTACATCTGACTGGAATTGCAGCGCTACGTTACCGATGGGGCCGTTACGGTGTTTGGCGACGATCACTTCAGCAATACCATGTACTTTTTCCATCTCTGCCTGCCATTCGGCCATTTTGGGTGAATCCTCACGTGGCATCTGGCGCATTAGGTAATATTCTTCACGAAACACGAACATCACTACGTCGGAATCCTGCTCAATACTGCCGGATTCGCGCAGGTCAGACAGCTGGGGTTTTTTGTCGTCGCGTTGCTCGACAGCGCGTGAAAGCTGTGAGAGTGCAAGCACGGGTACATTGAGCTCTTTGGCAATCGCTTTAAGTCCTTGGGTAATTTCTGAGACTTCCTGCACGCGGTTACCTTGCGGATTGGGGGTAGAACCACGCACAAGCTGCAGATAATCCACCACCACCAGCCCCAGATTATGTACACGCTTGAGGCGACGCGCGCGGGCGCGCAGTGCAGCAATGGAGAGCGCAGGTGTATCGTCAATATGGAACGGTAGCTGGGAGAGTTTATTACTTTCTTTGACCAAAACCGCGAATTCATCCGAGGTGAGATCGCCTTTACGCAATTTGTTAGAGGAAATGCCGGTTGCGCCGGATAACAGACGCGAAGCCAATTGCTCAGAGGACATTTCCAGCGAGAAAAACCCAACAGACATCGGCTTGGTGCCCGGTTCTTTCATGGCCGCAGTATGAAAATATTCGGCGGCATAATGTGCAATATTGGTAGCAAGCGCTGTTTTACCCATCGACGGGCGACCTGCCAGAATAATCAAGTCGGAGTTATGCAACCCACCGAGCAACTTATCCAGATCGGTAAGTTTGGTGGGTACGCCGATAACACGATCGTTGTTGCGATACGCATGCTCGACACGCTCAATCGCTTCAATCATCGAATGCTTAAGCTGACGAAAACTATTTTCAGCATTACCATCAGACGCAAGCGTGAAGAGTTTCTGTTCAGCATGCTCAATCTGCTCGGAAGCAGCCAAATCTAAATCGCTTTTATAGGCAATGTTGACGACCTCTTCCCCGATGCCAATCAGCGCACGTTTCTGGGCCAGGTCATACACCATGTTGCTATAATCACGGATATTAATGACACCGCCGGCTGCAGCAGCAAGGCGCGCCAGATATTGACCACCGCCCATTTCTTTCAGGCCTTCATCCTGATCAAAATGGTGTTTGAGCGTAATGGGATTAGCTGCCAGGCCTTTATCAAAGAAGGATTGTATGGCGGCAAATACACGCGCATGCACAGCAACAGAGAAATGATCCGGCAAGAGCGACGTTCCGATATGATGCATGGCGTCGTTATTGACCAGAATCGCACCCAGCAATGCCTGTTCGACTTCCATATTCTGTGGTGGCTGGCGAAAGCTGGCCGCAGTATCGATAGGGTCGGCAATAGAGAGCTTGGGTCGTGCAGCCATGAAGATCTTTTTTTTGTCAGAGGGTGAATTCTGACTATAGAACGATCAGGTGCAATGCATCAAGCGCGAAGTGCAGGAGAAGATTTTCGCGTTATTTTATTCCGCTGCAGCGGCAGCAACTTCAGAATTTTCTTCCACTGGTGCACGAAGTTCTTCGGGAACTTCTTCAATCACATCCGATTCATTGCGCACGATGTTGACTACGAGCGTGAGCAGTACTTCCGGATGCAGTACGATGGTAGCGTTATAGCTTCCGGTGGTTTTAATGGTCGCAGCGAGCACGAGCTGTTTGCGATCGATAGCATGCCCCTGTTCCTGCAACGCTTCTGCAATATCACGCACTGTAACAGAACCATACAGCTTGCCGTCTTCGCTGGCCTGGCGTACGAGCTTCACAGAAATATTTGTCAGCTTCTTGGCTTGCTTTTCGGCTTCCGTGCGCGTGGCAGCATTGGCTGCTTCAATTTCCGCACGGCGTGTTTCAAACACAGCCTTATTATCTTTGGTAGCGCGCAGCGCTTTTTTCTGCGGCAAAAGGAAGTTGCGGCCATAGCCGTCCTTTACCTTTACAACATCGCCAACTGTTCCCAAGCGTCCAACGCGCTCTAAAAGAATAACTTCCATGGTATTTCTCCTTCGTAAAGTGCCGCTCCGGTATGCCCTTATTGGCCCCGGAACCGTAATTCGGACCGCTCGTTTAGCCTATTCCCCGGTGCTTGTCCAGTATTTCAACGATCTGCGTGTAAAACCCTGCGGCTATAGCTATTATACTGACCCAGGGCAGGAATAAAAGCGCCCCGTAAAACAGGCAAAGCCATATTTCCCGGTTGCGCCAGTTATGCGAAGTCTGATGGAGCAGTGCTAGACCACTTAGAAAATAAGGCAACAACAGCAATAAGAACAGCACCTGCCCATCAAAACGCTGATTTCCCTGGCCTATAAAGGCGAGCACGGCGCTTAATGCCGCAAGCATCAACAGCCCTCCCGGCAGTCCATGCGCAGAAATCGCAAGGCTTGGGCGCAGCGACAGATAGCGCGAGGTTAGGAAATGATTGGCCAGCACGGCAAATCCATAGAGCATCATCACCCACCACCAGCCCGCTAATGCAAAAATCAGGAAGCTCCATTCTTCAGTGAATTTTTTGAGCATAGTAATAATCTGCGGATCGGTGCCCGGTGGAATGGTACTCAGCTCATGTGCAATTAGCGTGTGGATGCTGTTTTGTCCCGAGTGGGTGGTTGCGTACGCAAACACAATGAACAGCATGGCGAGTATAATGGTAAAGTCGGTGAGAATTTTAAGCGTTGGGTACCATTCATGCGCCCCGTCTTTTTCACGCCACAGAAGCGCTTTATGCACAAAATACCATGCGGGTAGCGCAATAAATCCGGCGAAAAATATCCCATCTCCCGTGTTATTTAGGAGGCATATGGTAAGAGCAGCGCTGAGTCCGGCAAAGGCCGTTTGTTTTGCGCCGTAAGCAAATCCCAGCATCATTAGAAAAAAACAAGGCAGATACAGCAGCAATACACCGCCGGAAGCTGAGCTGCTCGCGGCAGCAAAAATGCCACCGGCTAATATTCCTGTAATAAGCGCAATGATACTATGCTGGGAGAACATAATGTTTTATCCCATGCCGTATAGCGTGATGAAAGTCTTATTTTACGACGAAAGCCAAAAGTGCCAGGTTGCGTGCACGTTTGATGGCGCGGGAAAGTTCGCGCTGCTTTTTTGCACATACCGATGTGATACGTGAAGGCAGCATTTTGCCACGTTCAGAGATAAAACGTGAAAGCAATTTCATGTCTTTGTAATCGATCTTGGGTGCGCTATCGCCAGTCAGCGGGCATGATTTACGACGACGGAAAAATACGCGACGGCCTGCTCCGCCTGGTGCTGCATCTTGCTGTTGTGGATATGCCATAGTCACTTCCTTATATATTCAATCGGTTTTAAGCAGCGCCTTCAAAGGTGCTTTCAACGGGGGATACTTCATCATCGCGTCCGGGCTTCTGCATCATAGCAGAGGGACCTTCTTCAATGCTGTCCACATGTACGGTGAGACTGCGGATAACATCTTCATGCAGATGAATGTTGCGTTCGAGTTCTTTTACGGCTGCGTGCGATGCATCGATCGCAAGCATGACGTAGTGGCCTTTACGGTTCTTTTTAATCCGGTAGGCGAGGTTTCTAAGACCCCAGTATTCGTGTTTTACAACCTTGCCGCCGTTTTGGGTGACGATGTCGGTGAAGGTGTCGACGAGTTTGGTCACATCCTGGCGTGAAACGTCCTGACGTGTAACAAACGTACTCTCATAGAGAGGCATGGGCTGACTCCGAAAAATTAAATATATCCCACTCTTTTAGAGGAGCAGGGTTGCGAAATATACAGATTTCATGAAGTCGCGCAAGCGCTATTGGTGCTTTGGCAGAAACTGCCCTAAATACAGAAAGTTGTAGGAGGTGTGCGGTAGCCCTGCTACCTAAACGCGCCTCCAAACCCATTCTTTGCTTCAGAGGCGTTATGTTCTTTTGCGGGGCGTATCGTTAATGCGATCCCTTTTTCTCTAAGCTTGCCAAGTTCGGTAGGGCTATACATAATTTTCCAATCTCTACTTCTTTCTAGGGGGCGCGCAGATAAACGGGCGCCTAAATACTCAAGAGATTTTGTCTGATAATTGCCTATAGTGGTACTGGCTTTACGTTCTAATATAGCCCATACCCCTCCCTCGAGTTCTGACGCTTCTTCCCCTGGGGCTATGGTGGTCCAGGTAAGCTCCTTCAATTCTTTAATCTGTGCTTCTGTTCGTGGATCCATGTACTGTATTGTAACCTAAAATCGTTAATATTTCATTACAATACAGGGGGCTGATTCTTTGAATTTGCCAAATTGCTGTGAGGGGGCTAAAACCCGCCCCTTAAAACCTATGAGTAAGGATACAATACTATGAAACGTGCCATCGTATTTCCCGGTCAGGGGTCGCAAGTTGTGGGTATGGGTAAAGATTTGGCAGCCGCTTTTTTACCAGCGCGTCTGGTATTTGAAGAGGTGGATGACACGTTGGGCCAAAAGCTTTCGCATATTATATTTGAAGGTCTCGAAGTGGATTTAACGCTCACTGAAAATGCACAGCCCGCCATCATGGCAAGTTCCATGGCCTTGCTGCGTGTGCTCGAAAAAGAAACCGGCTTTAACCTCTCGACCTATGCTTCGTATGTCGCGGGCCATTCACTGGGCGAATATACCGCGCTTTGTGCCGTGGGCACGTTTTCACTGTCAGACACGGCGCGCCTTCTTAAGCTACGTGGTCAGGCCATGCAAAAGGCCGTTCCCGTGGGTGAAGGCGCTATGGCCGCCATACTTGGGCTTGAATTTGCGCAGGTGGAAGAAGTCGTAAAAGAAGCCTCCGCCTTTGGCATATGTGCGATTGCGAATGATAATTCTCCCGGCCAGATTGTTATCAGCGGTGCCACAGATGCTATCAATAAAGCTTCCGAGCTTGCCAAAGCAAAAGGTGCCAAGCGCGCATTATTATTGCCAGTCTCGGCGCCATTCCATTCACCCATGATGCAACCGGCAGCGCAAGCAATGAAAGAGGCTCTTGCCAACACCACTCTTAATACCCCTTCTCTTCCCTTGATTGCCAATGTGACTGCAAGTGCTGTGCATGACACCTCCGTTATCCGCGGTCTTCTGGTTGAGCAGGTCACCGGCATGGTGCGCTGGCGTGAATCCATCCATGTGCTTGCCATTAAAGGCGTCACCTCTGCATTGGAAATTGGTGTGGGCAAGGTGCTTTCTGGCCTGATTAAGCGCATTGAAAAAGACATGGAAACCACCTGTATCGCTTCCGCGCAGGATATTGAGACGTTTTCTAGGGGTATTTAGCAGGGAAACTTACTAATTATTAAGATTTTTCCCCTATTATGGGGGAATGAAAACCGCCTCAAAGTTACCTATTAAAATAAAAAGGACTCCTACCCCTCTGACAGAGGAAATGATCGATTCCTGTCCGGTGGTAGATACGCATGCACATGTTCAGGGTACCATCACGCCGTATACGGCATGGGAGCTTGGTATCCGCAACGGATTCATTCGTGTTGAAAAACAACCGGACGGAACCTGGCAACTTAAAGACGGGCCCAACAAAATTGGTAAAACTGATCCCGCAGGCACGTACTCGAATATTTTTTGTAGCGAGGGCGGTCATCCGCTGCGTTTTGATCGTAGCGGCAAACCTGTTGAGCTTGCCTATAATTATTACTGCGTGGGTGATGGCCACGATAAATTCAGTGGGTTTGACGCCGTCATGGCAACGGTTCAGGGCCACCGCCATCCTCCTGGCGGCATACGCACGCCGGACGATTACCATTTTGTTCTGACGCGCTATCTTGAGAGCTGTGTGTCACAGAAGGTGCGTTACACGGAAGTTTTGCAAAATATTCACATTGCACATGTGCTTAATCCCAAACTGCCGCCGTTAGAAGCGCGTGCTTTCTTTTTTCGCCTCTGCCATACTATTGTAAAAGAATTTGCTGCCAAGGGCGTAGAGCTTCGTTTCCAGCATTGTCCTAATAAAACGGGCAAGGCTAATCTGGCAGGAGATTTAGCAACGCGTTCGCGCGAATGGCCTGAGTGGCTGAAGGAAGCACAAAAGATCGCCCCCCATGTTTTTGTGGGGCTTAATTCTGCCGGTCATGAAGAAGAAGAACAAAAAAGCGGTGGCCCGCACGCCATGCAGGAGGCCTATACTAAGGCAAGCGAAGCAGGGTTTGGTTGTGAAGCGCATGCGGGTGAAGGCGTAGGCGTAGAGCATTTGCTTGCAACCATACGAGCCCTGCCCGTTACCTGTATAGCGCACGGGGTTCAGGTGATTGAATCTGCCAAGGCCATTGGTGAAATACGCGAAGCAGGAATCACTTTAAAAATGATGCCCTGTATTAATATAGCGCTGGGCACCCCCATCCATGTCAAAGAAGTATCAGGCCAGCCGGATGTTCCGCATGCCAAATTATTGTCTGATGGCACGAGAAACAAATCAGTAGTTACCAAGCATATTAAAGACTTGTCTCACCACCCGTTTTTTGCCTTATTGCGCGAACATAAATTACCCATAGCATTATGTACGGATAATCCGGGCATGGGCGGTGAGGCTTACAAACACCAGGTCAAAATACTGGCAGGTCTTGAACATACCTTCCCCCCTGCATTCAAGCCTTTGTCTGCTGAAGAATTAGCGCTTTGTAATATGCACGCCATTCATGCTGCATTCTGCTCGCCAGAGATAAAAAGGGGTTTACTAAAAGAACTCTCTGCCTGGATGCAGAAATATAAGATACAGGTGTCACGTTAAGCGCGCTCTTCTTGTCATTGCGAGGGCAAAGTCCGAAGCAATCCAGCTCTCCATCCTCGTCATCCTGCGGCTTGACCGCAGGATCTAAGGCCAGTATTCAATGTCAGAGTTAGTCGACTGAGATCCTGTGCTTTCGCACAGGATGACGAATAGTAAGATTACATGCACTCTTTGGGTAACAAATCAGCCCACCACCAGAATCGTCGATCCCTTGGTCTTGCCTGCTTCTAAATCTCTGTGGGCAGAGGCAGCGTCGGAGAGATAATAGCTCTGGCCCACATTGACCTTAATCCCTCCCTTAATAATCAAATCAAATAATTCTGCGCAGCCCATCAAATACTCCTGATGATCCGCCTTATAATCCATCAAGGTCGGGCGCGTAAAAAACAGCGAGCCACGGCGCATAAGTTCCTGCGAGTCAATCAGTGGCAGAGGGCCGGATGCCTGCCCATAGCTAATGAAAATACCAAATTTCATCAGGCAATCCAATGAGATAGTATAGGTGTCCTTGCCCACTGAATCGTAGACGGCATGTACCCCCTGCCCGTTTGTGATTTCTTTGACGCGTGAAACGACATTTTCTTTTTTGTAGAGAATGGGAAAATCACAGCCATTTTCTTTGGCGAGTGCGGCTTTCTCTTCTGAGCCAACCGTACCGATGACTTTGGCCCCCAGCTGCTTTGCCCACTGGCATAGCAACAGCCCTACCCCTCCGGCAGCAGCATGCACCAATATAGTATGATTCTCGGCTACCATGAAAGTGCGACGCAGCAAGAAATGGGCGGTAAGTCCTTTGAGCATAGAAGCGGCAGCAATTTCGGTGGCAATAACATCAGGCAGTTTTACTACTTTGAGCTCGGGAATGGGGCGTAGTTCTGCATAGGCACCTATGGGGCCAACACCATACGCTACCCGGTCACCGATTTTAAAATACTGGCATTCTGGCCCGGTCTTTTCGACAATTCCCACCCCTTCCATACCGATAATGGCGGGGTAGCTTGGAAGCTTATAAAATCCTGTGCGATGGTATATATCTATGAAGTTAAGCCCCACCGCTTTTTGGCGGATTAAAAGCTCGCCCTTGCCTGGTTCCGGCATGGGTATCTCTTTCCACACCAGCTTCTCCGGGCCGCCTGGTTCGGTCAATACTATGGCTTTGGGCATAAATTATGTGGCCAGTTGTCAGTGATCAGTAAAAAGTTTTTTCATTAGCACGAATCTGCCATGGTATATTATTAGCTTCAATCAATTCTCACTAATCACTAGTTACTATACTCTGGCCACTCCTTATGGAAACCATTTACGCACTCGCCACTCCTCCCGGTAAATCGGGCGTTGCTGTTATCCGCATCTCAGGGGGTAAAGTTAAAGAGACTTTGCATGCGCTTGGTGTCTCACCGCTGCCCGCGCCGCGTCTTGCTACGCTCGCCACGCTATATTCTTCTCCATCGTCATCCCGGCGAAAGCCGGGATCTCATGCGGTAGGTGACCAGCCTATCGACAAAGCCCTCATCCTTTACTTCCCCTCTCCCCATAGTTTCACAGGCGAGGACGTGGCAGAGTTACATATCCACGGTAGCCGTGCCGTTATTCGTCAGTTGTTCACGGTCTTTTCGTCCCTGCCCTATTTACGGCTGGCCGAACCCGGCGAGTTTACCCGTCGCGCATTCCTTAATGGAAAAATGGATTTAACTGCCGCTGAGGGGCTGGCTGATTTAATTGATGCAGAGACTGAAGCACAGCATAAACAGGCTTTGCGTCATATGAAGGGTGAAGCTGCTGAATTTTATGAGAAATTACGCAGTGGCATAGTCCATAGTCTTGCTTATCTCGAAGCCTATATTGATTTTCCGGATGAGGATATTCCGGGGAGCGTACTGGCAGAGATTAAAGAAGAAATACACTCTATTACAAATAACATCTCTGCTCAGCTGGGCGACAACCATGCAGGTGAAAAAGTAAGAGACGGTATTTATGTGACCATTTTAGGCCCGCCCAATGCCGGTAAATCGAGCCTCATGAACCTGCTCGCTAAGCGCGATGTTGCCATTGTTTCTGATATCGCCGGCACCACGCGTGATGTCATAGAGGTGCATTTCGAGATTAAGGGTTACTGTGTTATTTTATCTGATACGGCGGGTATTCGTGAACATACTGATGTTATTGAAAAAGAAGGAATAAAACGTAGTTTTAAGCGCGCCCATGAGGCAGATATCAGGATTATTGTATTAGATGCCTCAGATATTGAGGCTTTAAAGGATATTACTATTCAGAATCTTATCGATTTAAATTCCATTGTTATTCTCAATAAATCTGATC
>Ga0206897_1133_pt1 | contig 16098 bp, 16 predicted proteins | sample Alteio_BWOrgHeat_49_FD_152972 | JGI IMG/M metagenome (GOLD analysis project Ga0206897, IMG submission 152972) | Enriched cells from forest soil in Barre Woods Harvard Forest LTER site, Petersham, Massachusetts, United States -... | ecosystem: Environmental > Terrestrial > Soil > Temperate forest >... | reverse complement strand
GTTAGTAAATCAAGTATGGATGGTAGAGATTTTAGTTTCGTCCTTTAGTGATACAATGAAAAAAAGAGTCAAAATCAACAATAAGACTGGTTCTATTATGGGATGTGAATAATATCGCAAACTCTTGAGATGCGAAAAACAACTGCTGATGTTTTACTAATTGAAGAACATTATTGTCATAAGTATGAAAATATGTCATAAAAAAGGAATATTATTATAAAAAAAGTGAATTATTTACAAAAATGAGATAGTTCAAATCAAGATAGCGTTCGTATTGAATATGGAAAAGAACCATAGTAAAACAGTAGATGATAATCAGAATGCTATCTCAAGAAATGGTCCACAAACCGTGGCATCAAAATATCGCTTGTTCAAAAGTAAAAAATTCTTATCTGCCTCATTTATCACAAGTCTCTTTCTTGTAACCATAACTAATACAATCAATGGTGATATAGCAAAAATAAATTCAAACATATTTTTCATTGTTCTCCCATCGGTGCTTGCAATACTTTCTGTTAAACTATTGATAAAATTTCCATCTGAAAGGATACTCTTACTTGGTTTTGCCTTGTTTTCTGTTCTAAGTGCAATAGCTGAAACTCTTTTCATAATTTATGAAAGTGTCTTGCAAGTAAACGCATTTCCATCAATAGCAGATGGGTTTTGGCTTACAGGTTATCTTGCATTATTTGCATTCTTTGTACTTTATCTTCGACCACTTAGACGCATAATTCCTAAAAAAATAATCATACTTGCAACACTAGTATCTGCAGGTTTTCTAATTCCCTCTGTCCTTCAAGCTTATTCGCTGAATGCTAATTCTAATGAACTTGCACTTGTAGTGGCTCTTGCATATCCAGTTATTGATGCCTTGATTTTATGTCCAGTAATAATTGGCATGACCATGTTATATCGTAAAAGGTCAGATCCGTTTCTGCTTGCCATGTTGACTGCAATCATGGCATTCATAGCATCTGATTCCATGTATCTTGCAATATACAACTCGTATGAAAATGGCAATCCAATAGATATAGGGTGGATATTTGGGTACATTCTGTTTTCTTATGCCACATTATCCTACAAGTCTGTGTCCAAGGGTCAATCAACCTCAATGATGGTAGATTTAAAAAACAAGAAAATTGTACATGCCATAACATCTGAGACAATAATACAATTTGTGATTCCACTCATAGTTGTATCACTTGTAATGACTAGTGCCATATTTTTGATAGATTATTACTTTAAAGAAAAAGCAAGAGATGCAACAGAAGATCTTACCGTGCCGTATGTTTTCTTTGCAGTAATACTTGCACTTTTAGTGTTAATTTTTGTAATCAATAGAAGTCTGATGAAACTTGTACAATTACGCACAGCCGAATTGGAAACAGAGCGTGACATATTAAAACAAGAAAATGATGAAAAGATGCAATTTATTGCTAAAAGTAAATTGCTCGAAGTCCAACTTCATAAATCCTTTGTTGAATTAAAAAAGACAGAAAGATCCAAAGATGAATTCATAGCAATGATAACACATGAGCTCAGAACACCTCTTGTTCCAATTATTGCATACTCTGACATTTTACTATCAAAACATATTGGCGAACTCAATGATATACAAAAAGAGAGAATCTCATTAATCAAATCAAGTTCCGAGTCTCTTGTTAGGCTAGTACAGGATCTATTTGATGTGCAAAAGATTGAACTCGGAGAGTTGAAATTAGAAAAACAGGAAAACAGTCTATCTGAAATAATAAATTCAGTCATGACAAAAATAAAACCAGATATTGAACGCTGCTGTATTTCTATAACAGCTGACCTTGAGACGGTTCCTTACTGTATGTGCGATAAAATGAGGATTGAACAAGTCTTGAACAATATACTTTACAACAGTATTGGTTTTATACCTAAAGAAAATGGTAAGATAAACATAAAATTGTACATGCGGGAAGGACAATTCAAAATTATAATAAAAGATAATGGGTTAGGCATTGAAAAAGATCAACTTGATAAAATCTTTACAAAATTTTACCAAATAGATACTTCCACTACAAGAGAACGAGGAGGAACGGGTTTGGGCCTGTCGGTCTCATTGGGAATAATTAATGCTCATGGAGGCAAGATTTGGGCCGAGTCAGAAGGTTTTGGTAAAGGATCAGAGTTCCACATTTTACTTCCTGTTGTTACAAATTTTCAGATCTCAAAATAATATCTCAGGTTTCCTATCTGACATAGTTAAATAATAAATTCCATAATTCATGCTTGACTAGCCTTGAAAGAAAAAATATCTGTCCGTGGTGCTCCTGACTTTATGGAATTTTTCAATTCATTAGATAACACAAGTGACAGATACAAAGAGATCAACGAAGTATTAGATCTACTCAAGAAAGATTATGCCAAAGGTGACAAAATTCCAAGAAACCTGTGGCCTAAAAAATACTCAAAAGAATATCAAATTTCTACATTGTTTCGTTTCAAGCTAAGATCGGGATGGAGGTTAGTGTATACTGTATATGGTACAAAACATGAAAAAGTCTACCACTATTTTGGAAGCATTTGACCACAAAGAATATGAAAAAAGGTTTGGCTACTAGACTATCTTAGTATTGTTGACTCTCTGTAAAGTTTCTTTAGTTTTGGATTGTCTGCAAATATCCAAAGAATGGAGCCTTTCTTATCATACATTATCTTATTTGATTTTTCCAGATAATCCAAGATTGTAGTAAATGTCTTGTATTGGACCTGTTTTGGAAGGGATCTCCATAATCTGTTTTTAGAACTAAACTCCTTTTTGTCAGAAATCATCTCTTCTACCATTTCAATAGTGTCAAGACGTGGCATATGTGATGTGGTTCTGGAATCCTGTTTTCTGGATTTCTTCTGCAAGATAACTTTGCTCATTTCCTATCTGTTGATAAGAAGTGATTGTATATATACATATTTGTATAATACAAATTTGTATAATACAAATTTGTCTCTATTATTACATCTGAGAGAGCAGGAATTAAACTGAGGGCAAGACAAGATTGAAAATCTAATTGGCATCTAAAAGTAATTGATTCTAGAAGATTGTACCATAAGATTAAAAAAAATATTTTTAATGCTGTAATTCGTATAGAAAGCGTTGCAGACAAACAAGGGAAAAATTCTAGTCGTTGATGACGAAATTGACATATGCAATTCACTCAAAAACGGATTGGCGCATAAAGGATATGTCATTGATGCGTATACTGAGCCTCAAAAAGCATTAGAAAATTTCAAAGTAGACGCATATGATCTCTGCATCCTTGATATCAAAATGCCGCAGATGAGCGGTTTTCAACTATACGTTGAGATAAAAAAGCTGGATAGCAATGTCAAGATCTGCTTTTGCACTGCATTTGAGGCAGAATATCATGAAGAATTTCATAAAGCATTTCCTGAATTAGATGCACAGAGGTATATCACAAAGCCTGCAACGCTAAGCCAACTGGTTACACGTATCGACCAAGAATTGGAAAAAGAAATGACTGCCCGTTAATCAAACCTCGAAATTGAACAGCAAGAACAATTAGAAAATGAAAACTCTATAGACGATTTTATAAACTCTGGATGAAATACTATTTGTACATGTCAGATAACAGCGTGACATTGCACCGAGTTACTAGAGCAACTCCAGAAAAAGTATTTCGTGCCCTTACCGAACCCACAGCTTTGTCTTTTTGGCTTCCGCCTTATGGATACTTGGGTGTAGTTCATCAAATGGACGCACGTGTAGGTGGCAGTTTCAAAATGTCTTTTACCAATTTTTCTACCGGTAACGGACATTCTTTTGGCGGCAAGTTTTTGGAAATTAAACCAAATGAATTCTTGAAATACACCGATAAATTTGACAACCCAGATTTGCCAGGAGAAATGATTACTTCAATCTGGCTCAAAAAAGTTTCTTGTGGCACAGAACTTACAGTCGTTCAGGAAGGCATTCCATCAGCTATTCCGACAGAAATGTGTTATTTGGGTTGGCAAGAGTCGCTAGAAAAACTGATAAAATTAGTCGAGCCAGAGATTCCAGACGCTTAGATTTTAAGATTTAGCCACTAGTTGTTTTTCAAGTCTTGACGGTTACAGATTTGTTTTGGTACAAACTTATAACTTGCAATTTCATATCAAAAATATGGGCACCAAAGTTTTTGTAAATCTGGCGGTAAAAGATCTGGAAAAATCCAAAGCATTTTTTGAAAAACTCGGCTTTACTTTTAATCTCCAATTTACTAACAAAGATGCGGCATGCATGGTTATCAGTGAAGATAATTGTGCCATGTTACTTGTAGAATCATTTTTTAAAACATTTACAAAAAAAGAAATTGTCAACGCCAAACAAAGTACTGAGGTCCTAGTAGCACTATCTTCGGAAAGCAAGGAAAACGTGGATAAAATGATGAAAAATGCCCTTGATGCAGGCGCAAAAGAGGCAAATGAGACGCAGGACCACGGTTTTATGTACGGGAGAAGCTTTGAGGACTTGGATGGCCACATCTGGGAAATATTCTGGATGGACCCAAAAGCAATAGTTCAATCTTGATTTTTATCTACATGATATCACTATAGAAAAAAAGACTGGATTCTCAACACAGGTTTCTACTCTGTAATAAAATCCCAGTAAAATCTGCCCATATCTAATTAAGATTTAAGACATGCAATAAAGTGATGAATAAAAAGTCCAGTACACATCTGCTACTTGGCATTGCCATATTTTGTGTTATGATACCCGTAATCAATTTTGCAAACGCGCAAACCCTGCCCGGTACAATCTCATCGGTTACAGGTACTGTAGGCAGTACCGTATCTTCGACTACAGGTACAGTTGGCAGTACCGTGTCTTCTACGACCGGTACAGTTGGCAGTACCGTGTCTTCTTCGACTACAGGTACAGTTGGCAGTACCGTGTCTTCTACGACCGGTACAGTTGACAATACTGTTTCACCTATTGTAAACCAGACGACAGGTTCAGTTGTTGGCTCGACAATTAATTCAAACGTCACAACTACCAGCGGTTCTACCTCTATTGGAAATCCGCTGGGGCTGCCCCTTCCTGGTATAACCATCCCAGTTAACGCATCAAGTTCCGTGGCAGGAGTTCGAGCTTTTGGTAATGGCACCATCAGTACATCGATTAATGGGGTATCAATGTCATTTTGGTTTGACCCGCAGGGACCTACAGGAGGAGGAAGCACAACATCAGGCAAAGTACACCTGACAGTTGATGCCCAGGATCTGGCAGGAAACCAAATACCTGGAATGTTCATCGAGCTGCAAGACTCACATGGGCATGACATATCTTCAGGCGATACACCCGTCACGTTTTCTGCAACAAAAGGTCAGCATTATATCATTTATGCAAATAGTTTCAAGGATGTAATATTTCACCACTGGGATGACGGGACTGTCAACCCTGCAAGAAATATCACTCCAACAGCGAGTGCAACCATGACTGCATTTTATTCCACTGGAACTGCAGCCGGAACGCCACAACAGCCCACTGGATTGATGGCCATGGCAAACTCTTCATCTCAAATCAACCTAAAATGGAATGCGCCATCAAACAATGGCGGCTCTGCAATAACAGGATACAAGATAGAGCGCTCACTTGATTCTGGTACTACATGGTCTGTTGTAACATCAAACACTGGCTCGACTGCAACAAAGTATTCTGATACCGGATTGTCTCCAAATACCACATATGCATACAGGGTATCAGCGATTAGTTCACTTGGCACAAGTTCAACATCAAATACTGCTTTTGCCACAACCGGTTCTCAAGGCCAGGCAATTACTCTGGTGCAATCAGGCTATGTGGCATCTGATTCGCTTACTAATGAAACAAGGACACAGGCACAGCTACAGGCAAATCCGGGATACTGGTTCTATGGTGGAGATGCGCCGGCTGAGAATGCCCCATTTAGCTATTCAAGGAATACAACAGGCTTGCATATTGGTGTGCAAGCTCCTTCTAATGGAACATTTGCAGGATTTTATGCAGTAAGTCCGGTACACAATGCAAAGCTCTGGCATGCCACGATTACAAACCCAACAAGAACCATACAAAACCAATTCTATGAAAATGGAATGTATGTCCAGACTTCAAATGGCAGCGTAAACTATGTCACATGCACCACCCTTACAAACAACCAGGCAACCGTATGGGCACTAGTTAATGCAACAGGAAATACAAACCAGATTACAGCCTTTGATGTCTTGTGGTTTGACAGGAGCTCAAACCAGCCGCTTACAAGGGACTGTACCATAATAACAAATGGAACCAATTTCATCCAGGCCTACATTGATGGTTCCAAGGTATATGAAAACAAGAACGCCGACCTGCAAATGCCTCCGCCATTTAATGACTTTTTAGAGCCGCAGACATCTGATTCCGCGCAATTTCTGGTCGGTTCACATCAGAATTATTTTGTAACAACTGAAGGCAACATACACGTGATGAATCTAACAAGTGCTGCAAGAACCGTCCAGATAGTGGATGGTACCGGAAGTGTTCTTGCCTCAGGCATGGCTTCAGGAGGCACTGCAACGCTAGACGTAGGAAAATTCATGTTCCCGCTTGCTGCAAATATCGAGGTTCTTGATTCAAGTAATGGTGTGATAGTATCAAGTCCTGAGAAAATTTATGGTGGAGATGTTTACTCTATGGTCAATCAAGGTACCGTTCCACCACCGGGAATCGCACTAGATAACGTCCAGTCAACATCCGGTACTACATCATCAAATAAAATCACGTTATCAAACTTTGATGCAGGCACTGGCAGTAACCCGTTGCTTTTGGTAGGTGTATCGGCAAACAACAACAACGTTGCATCAATTACATTTGGCGGCGTACCGTTGACAAGAGCGGCAGGATCATTTATCAACAACGATGCAGAGTTTTGGTATCTCACAAATCCAAGTGGGACAGGAGATGTTATAGTAACAACTAGTGGCCCAACACAGGCAATAGTTGGTGCATACTCGCTCTCTGGAGTAAACCAGTCAAGTCCAATATCTTCTCATGTTACAAAACACAACACGACACCGAGCAGCCCTTCCGTATCCATTACGGCCCAGTCTGCAGGCGACTGGGTAGTTGACCTGCCCGCAATCTATGGCGGCTCGACTCTGTCAAGTTCCACTTGCGCACAAGGCTGGAGCCTTAACATGCCAAACGAGATAACCGGTGCATCAAGCTCTACCGTGGTCCAGTCTCCTGGAACGGTAACATGTAGCTGGACTGCAAATGTCGGTGATCTCTGGGATGATGCCGCAGTTGAGATACAAGCATCAAGATAGATTATTCTCTGCAGAACTATTTATCAAATAAAACTGGAGAAAATGAAAAATATCTGACACATGTTCTCTGATACTCAAAAACCATCATCAGATTCCGGTACTATGGTACTACGCTTGATAATTCTTGATTTTTTGTATAATGACAGATCTGGTTTTTATACTATGAATACTATATTATGTGACATGAAAATCGTCCATATTTTTACCACTTTTGGGAATTATCTTGTAAAGTGTGCTATGGAGAAAAGATAAAGCAATGAAAGTTCTGGTTATTGACGACAATGAATCAATCACCGAACTATTAGAAAAATTGCTTGCTGCAAAACACCACCAGTGTATTAGCGCAAACGATGGCAGGACAGGCCTGCGATTAATCACTGAACAACATTTCGATGTCATTTTACTAGATTTGGCAATGCCGGATTTTTCAGGCTCTGATGTCATTGATCATCTAGAAAGACTAGATAAATTAAAAGAGCAAAAAGTAATTTTGTTCACAGCTTCTGCAATTACCAAAGGCGATATAGAAACACTATTGCAAAAAGGTGTGTACTCGTGTATTAAAAAACCTGTAAAAATGTCAACTCTGATACAGGCAATCGAAGCTTGACAACGCCAGGATTTAGTGGAATCCTATTCCAGGAACAATGGAAGAAAATTAGCTTGATTACTTCTATGCTAAATTTAGATTAATGTTAAGTATCAGTAGTCCTTTTACAATACACCCCAACATGGAAGCATCAGACCAGTGCAGGTCTTTTCTTCGTGAAATCTGCACTAATATGATAACTGAACTTCAGGAAAAACAATCACAGCTAATGGAAATCTACAAGTCCAATCCTACATTTCCTTTTGATTTCTATAATCTATCCCTGCGGGAAACTGATACTCGAATCCAGGCCATTAGGGAACTTTACAAAAAGAACACTGATGAAGATCTGACCTAGTATTGTTTTGTAGACTGGTTTCATACTGGAATCATGTTGCGTACAAATGTTAGCGGAGATTTGTACACTAGTCATATAAAAATTTGCAACAATACTTGTCAATGACAATCAAGTACACTAGATTCAAACTCTCAGCTGCTGCGATAGTTACTGCAATGATCTTGGTAACAGGCATAATTGATCCTGCCATAAACCAAGCCTATGCATCTTCAACTGCTGATGGCAGAGCCATGGCCCTGTCTATAACCTCACCACTTGTAACTATTGCCTCAATGGATACTGGTTCATTGGCGTCATCAGGACAAAACATAATCTATGCAACTCCTGTTACAATACAGACTCCAATAGCTACAGCAGACGGTCTTTACTCAACTGCAATGGGTTCTTCAACGGCGCAGAGCCAGTCGGCAATAGGTCAGCTGGTCTTGCTGCCGACTAGTCCAAACAAGATAACCACATACTTTGCAATGGCAGAATCACAAGCTACATGCTCCGGAGTTTCCGGATCAAGTAGCATCACTAGTCTTACTATTGCAGGACAACCAATTCAGGTTACTGGACAACCAAACCAGATTGTGACAATACCAGGAGTGCTAAAACTTACCATAAACGAGCAGATTATCAGCACTAACAGCATAACAGTAAATGCACTTCATCTGCAGACTGCAGACGGAACTGACGTTATAATTTCAAGTGCCAAAAGTTCAGTTTCCTGCGCAACCACAACTTCTACACTTGGTGCATTATTCAATCTCGGTCTTGTTCACAATGCATATGGATTGGGAACTAGTTGTGTTGACTATTCCACTGGAGGAGGCTGGGTACAACCACCTCCAAACAAGGGAACCTTTGGTTTTGTTGCAGGATATATGAACGGCGGAACTGCTCCTCGCGGAAACTTTGATTACCATGATCATACATCCGGTATGGAAATCAACGCAACAGATGTCCAGTATTATAATTGCGGTCCCTATAACAATTCCAGGACATTTAGTGGTGATGCAGAGGTTAACAATGCAGCTGGATTTTGCTACAAGGTCTATGTGCAAGACAACGGAGAGCCGGGAACAACTGACTACTTTACTTTATGGGCATGGTCTTCGTCAACTGGTTGCCCAGCTGATGGCTCAGGTCCACCCTCTGGAACGTCGTACTATGTAACTGGCAACTATCTTGGCGGCGGTAACTTGCAGGTACACACTTGATGAGATCTCTTCGGATCTAATCCCATCTTTTTTTATTTTATAATTTTTTCAAATCATTTCACCTATGATAAATTTTTTAAAATATGTAGAACCAGATTCAATGAAAATCTTGCCAAATTTATGGAAATACGGTAATTCTTCTCTCTTGGGTCATAAACCCATAAAATCCAGAATTTTTGCTTTTTTATGACATTATTGATGCTCTTCTGCTATTTTTCGGCCATGTGCATCTTCTATACTCATAAATAGGATTAATGATATAGAACTTTCTAATAGTGGGAATTTAGATGAAAATATTACTAATTGACGATAATGAAACCATCACGGAAATGATGGCCAAGTACCTGTCAGCCAAGGGCCACCAATGTTCTGTATCAAATGACGGTAGGACAGGTCTTACCCTGATAAACGAGAAAAAGTTTGATGTCGTATTACTGGACTTGGCAATGCCAGACTTTACTGGAGTAGATGTGATAGAAAGCCTCTACAAAAACGGCAAGATAAAAGAACACAAGATAATCTTGTTTACAGCTTCTTCTATTACAGATGTTGAAATTGAAGCCCTGATAAAAAAAGGCGCACATTCTTGCCTGAAAAAACCTGTCAAGCTTGCAGTTTTGCTTCAAGTGATAGGGGGCTAAATAATATTAGTCCAGATGACACTGATGGTTCCAAGATAAAGTCACTAGATAGCGATGTAAGCAAGATAAAGGAACTAGAACAAGAAAAATTTTTACTAAAGGAAATAAATGATACTGTCTCTGCACAAGCAGACGATCTTGTAAAGTCAAAGCATGACTTGGAAGCAAAACTAGAAGAAGAATCAAAAAAATCAAAGGAACTCGAGCAGGAAAAAATAATTCTAGAAGGAATGGTTGACGATGGAGAAAAAACTGGACAAAAGGCAAGCAAGAAATTCTATGCTTCACTTGCAGCCATTGCAATTGTAGCTGCAGTTGGATTTGTTGGATATACATATTATGAAAATCATCTAGTGCCTGTAGTGACGCCAATACAGCAAAACTACAACTCTAATTATATTTTACAAAACTTGCAAGGTGATACTGTAAACACATGGGTTGCGTGGAATATTGCAACTGGGAGGACAATCAATATTCATGTTACCAACACTGCAAATCTTCCCCAAAGCATGATTGATGCAATGAAGGATGCAATTTTATCTACAAAGACTGTGACAATTGATGATTCCCTTACAGGAAAGGGACCAAAGGGTCAGTCTTCGACATATTATGTTGGATGGGAAGGTGCAGTTGAAAATGCCTACTCTGATCCTACAAAGCGGTACATACCGCAACAGTTTGCAATAAACGGAGACCCTAATGGAGTGGGAGATATAGAAATCATACTTACAAATGATGTAAACCCTGACGGATACTCGGGATATACAAAATCAATTGTAGATGGAAACGAGATTCTAAAGTCAAAGATAACAATATTCAAGGCAAACAAGCTAGATTCAGACAGGCTATCGTCTATCATACGACATGAGTTTGGTCATGCAATGGGCCTTGGACACTCGACTGCCACAGAAGACCTGATGAGCCCAATGCTTCCAGATTACCCGTACATTTCAGGTTGTGATGTTGATACCCTAAAGGGACTATACAATGGAGACCAGAACAGCAAAGTGGTGTGCCAGAAATGATCTTCACTTGTGACATCGTGGAGCATATCTGATGTTCAAGAGAACAACCCACACAAAACTGATTGTCATTGCATCGCTTTTACCAATCGTATCCTTTGGAATTGTTGGAGCAATATCATACTATCAAATAAACGGCTTTATCGCTGATGAAAACTGGGTAAAGCACACCTACCAAGTCATAGGACAGGCAGACGATGTGGAAAAATCAATGCTTGATATTGAAACTGGAGAGCGTGGATATCTTATCACCCAAAATATTGTATTTTTGGATCCCTATAATTCTGGTTTAGCTCACATCAAGGCTCAGCTTGATTCACTTCGTACAATAACTGCTGATAATCCAGTACAACAAGCAAATATTGCAAAGTTGACGTTATTAATTGATCAAAAAATTGCCTTTGTATCGCAGACTGATATTTTGGGAAAGAGTGGACAACTAGGTGCTGCAACAACACTGGTCAAAAGCCTTGAAGGCAAAAAAACAATGGATGCCATACGACAGACTATATCTGATATTGACAATGAAGAAAATACCCTACTGGACCAAAGGACAGCTGTATCACAAGCGTCTGCTCAGAATACAAACAATACAATAATTGCAGGAACTGCTATTGCAATAATAATTACAATAATCTCTACTGTTGCAATATACAAAAAAATGCAGCAAAGAGAAGAAATTGAAAAGACAAACATTGAACTTCATTTTGAGACAGAAAAACTAAGGGAGAGAGACAATGCAAAATCCGAACTTTCCGCAATGGTCTCACACGAGCTAAAGACCCCTCTTGTTACAATCAGCGGATATGCCGAGATGCTCAAAGATGAGGACGTTCTTGGAACGTTAAACAAGGAGCAAATTCATGCAGTAGATACAATCAGTTCACAGACAGTCAAGCTTGAGAGGCTTATCAGCGATATAATGGATGCCCAAAAGATGGACCTGCAAAAAATGAAATTCAACAAGAGGGACTTTGAAATTGATGAACTCATGGACGAGCAAATGCAGATCCACTCTAAACTGATGGATGAAAAAAAGATACAATTTACAAACTCTACAAAAGAAAAATTGAAAATAACAAGCGACCCTGACAGGCTAAACCAGGTATTTGCAAATCTGATAAAAAACGCAGTTGACTTTGTGCCGCAAAGCAACGGTTCAATAGAAATCAACGCAGCAAGCAAGAACGGGGATGTTGTCTTTTATGTCAAGGACAATGGAAGCGGGATTCCAAAAGAAAAACAAGACGGCCTGTTCAAGAAATTCTACCAGATAGACACATCCTTGAAAAGAAGCCATGGTGGAACTGGCCTTGGCCTTGTAATCTGCAAGGGTATCGTAGAGGCATTGGGAGGAACAATTTGGCTAGAAAGTCAAGCTGGAAAAGGAACTACGTTTTATTTTACCATACCCAGAAATGGAAATCACAAATCCACTTGAGATCTAAAAACCTTGTCAAACTGTTGTACTAGTTTCTGTATGAATAATAATTTAGGCAAGTCAACATCATTACTTTCTTAATTTTTGTCTGTCAACTTACCAATTCTTCATCTGATAACTATGTCATCACGTCCTCTTTTTATATTTGAGAACTGTATTGATCACAATGAATTTTGGAGATATTTTATAATGCGTGCAGCTGTTGTTCCAAAAATTAATGGAAAATGGGAAGTAAAAGAAGTTCCTATTCCAAAACCAGGTGTAAATCAAGTTTTGATAAAAATTCGTGCCAGTGGTCTTTGCTATACTGATGTCCACATAACAAAAGGTGAACTGCCTATGCCAATTGAATTTCCAAGAACCATAGGGCATGAGCCAGTTGGTGAAATTGTTGAGATTGGAGATGGTGTAACTACACGTAGAATTGGGGATAGAGTTGGCGTTCCATGGGTACAAGCAACTTGTGGGAGATGTGAATGGTGTGAACGTGGCAAGCAGTTATTTTGTCAGCAACAAATAGGAACTGGGATTGGAACTCAGGGCAGTCATGCTGAATACATGTTAGCTTATGCTGATTCTACAATGCTTCTTCCAAAAGAAATAACATACGAGCAAGCAGCTCCAGTCTTTTGTGCTGGTTATACCGTGTATAGTGGTCTAAGGTTTGCAGATCCAAAACCGCACGAGAAAATCGCCATAGTTGGAATAGGAGGGTTGGGTCATTTGGGAATCCAGTACTCAAAGGCTTGTGGATTTGAAACAATAGCTGTGACTCATTCCAAAGACAAAGAAGAATTATCTTACAAGCTAGGAGCAGACAAGGTTGTTGCAAATGGTGAAGAGTTAATGAAGGCAGGAGGTGCAGATGTGATACTGGCAACAAGTAACTCCAATCAAGCGGCAAGCGAGGCAATATCTGGTCTCAGACCAGATGGCAGAATGATGATAATGGGATTTGACACTAAACCCATTGAGGTACCTCCAATGATCATAACGAGTCGTGCAAGGATAATAGGTTCAACGCAAAACAGCCGAGAGTATCTTTTTGAGGCACTAGATTATGTTGCTAAAGGCAAAGTCAAAGTAATTACGGAAACTTATCGCTTGGACGATATTGTTCAAGCATACGATAGAGTCGCAAGTGGCCAAGTTCGATTCAGAGCAGTAATAAAAAATTAGTTTTTTCAGCGGTTATAATTAATGGCATTCTCTTCTAGCTGCAAAGAAACTTGAATTAATTTTCCGTTTCTATTGACTGTTAATGTAATAGTATTTCCTACCTGTTTTTTATGGATATATTCTGAGATCTGAGTAGGTTCCTCAATCTTGTTTTTGTCTATTTCTTGTATGATGTCTCCCTTTCTCATACCAGCATTATCAGCAGGACTAAAGGGCTCGATTTGTATTACAAGTACACCCTCGCTTACAGGCAATCTATAGTATCTTTCCAAGTGGCGGGTTATCTTCATGGATGTTATTCCAATCCATGGTCTGCTAACATGACCTTTCTCAACCAGTTCCTTTAAGATTGATTTTGCAGTATCGATTGGAACTGCAAATCCTATTCCTTGTGCATAAGGCATGTTTGCAGTATTGATTGCTATTACCTCACCTGCGGTATTTACTAGTGGTCCCCCAGAATTTCCGGGATTTATTGCAGCATCGGTCTGGATCAATTCTAACATTCCATTTTCTGTTTGAATGGCTCTGTTAAGCGAGCTTACAATTCCAGATGTTACCGTTGGGCCTCCAGTCAAACCAAATGGATTTCCCACTGCAAGTACTATTTGACCAACCTTGAGATTGCTTGAATCTCCAAGCTTGGCAACTGGGATCTCTTCTTTTGTTTCTATTTTTATTACAGCCAAATCAGTTGGCGGGTCTACCCCAACAACTTTTCCTTTGAACATTCTGCCGTCAGATAGGGTTACCCCTAGTCTCTGTGCATCATCTATTACGTGGTAATTGGTTAGAATGTAACCGCCCGCGTTAATTATCACCCCAGAGCCTACACCTTCAACAGGAAATACTCGAAATACCTGATCTTGAATCATTCTAACACTTGCGATATTTACTACGCTTTTGCTGATCTTTTCTACGGCCTCAACTAGGACCTCTTCACTTACAGGTATCATGTTGTTTGAACTCCACCTTGGATAAGTTGTAGGTTTTTGTATCTCAATTGCATAATGTTTATACTATCTTTTCAGATATTTTGACTGACTAGTGAGAAACTGAGTCACATAATTTGCAAAATTATATTATCAAATTGATGTGACAAGGTTCCAAGAGATTTTTACGACACATAACATATGATCATAGTACGATTGTATAATCCACCGCCAAGGATTTTCCAAAGGAAGCAACAAAGGAAGACTTTTCATGGTTTAGATAATTTCTACGAATTAGATGATTGATCTCTTATCATGACAATTAGCCAGATTAGTGAATCAGCTCTTAAGAAAGTCAAGTAATGCAGAGTTTACCTCATCTGCATGTGTCCATGATATACAGTGCGGTCCATCCTTTACTATTACTAGTCGTGCCCCTTTGACTAGCTTTGCTGTTTTTTCTCCTGATGCCAATAGGGGGACAATACGATCCGCATCACCGTGAATGACTAGTGTTGGCACCTCAACTCGTAAAAGATCTTTGCGGAAATCTTCATGCCAAGTAGGAACACATGCATAACTTGCTGTGGCAGACGCACTAGCGGCTAAATTCCAGCATGCTTGTACTGTCTGCTCACTCACTTTCTTTCCAAGAAGCAAATCCGTATTGAAGAAATTCTTGAAGAACTCTGTAAAGAATGCATAACGATCAACTGCTATTGCTTTTTGGATCCCATCAAAGACCGCCTGGTCTACTCCTTCAGGATTGTCTTGTGTTTTAAGCAAGAAAGGCGGAACGGAAGATATGAAGACTGCCTTTTTGATTCCTTTGGATCCATACTTTCCAAAGTATCGGGCAATTTCACCGCCTCCCATCGAAAAACCAACAAGAGAAAAATCGTGCAGCCCCAGATGTTTCACAAGCTTGTGAAGATCCTCGGCAAATGTATCATAGTTGTAGCCTGTTGCCGGCTTGCTTGAGTTGCCAAAGCCCCTGCGGTCATATGTTATGACACGAAATCCTGCGTCAAGCAAGACTGGAATTTGCTTTTCCCATGACGCTCCGCTAAGCGGGTATCCGTGAATTAGCACAACTGGTTTGCCAGATCCGTGATCCTCATAATAGAGATCGATTGAACCCGAGTTTTCCTTACCTACATTCACAAATGGCATTATCTACAGCATACCTCAATTTTTGACACTACTATCTGGCTAATAAATAGAATAGTGGTGAATCATTCCACTTTTCTAATGTTGTTTTTTTGATATTGCAGTTCCAGTAAAACAAGATCTACTTGAGAATCCCATCGTTGAATTTTATACTTGCATGACTTCCATCACAAAACGGCTTGTTGCTTGAGGCTCCACACCGACATAATGTTACACGATTACGTTTTTCATAATGCGTTCCATCATG
>Ga0206897_1132_pt1 | contig 16122 bp, 16 predicted proteins | sample Alteio_BWOrgHeat_49_FD_152972 | JGI IMG/M metagenome (GOLD analysis project Ga0206897, IMG submission 152972) | Enriched cells from forest soil in Barre Woods Harvard Forest LTER site, Petersham, Massachusetts, United States -... | ecosystem: Environmental > Terrestrial > Soil > Temperate forest >... | reverse complement strand
ACCGGTATCTGGGGCGCATCCTTATAGGTGTAAGTGGTGGCGGCGCAGCCACACAAAAGCGCTGACATACAGGCGAGAGCGAGCAAAGCCGTGGATTTTAGTTTGTGCTTCATGTAATTGGGGATTTTCGGGAGTTGTTAACTGATATCGTCTGCACCGGGAATTATTGCGCAGTAGCGGCTGGTTTTTGTCGTTCATTGAAAAGAAATACCGCCTCCTTGGTGCCCGGTTTCGAGCCTGGTTCCAACTTCATTTGAATGTCGAAATACCAGAGGCCGTCTTCCTTCACAAAATTGACCGTTCCTTCTCCGGGCTTTCCATCGGGACTGAGCGGCGCTTTAAATAAGGCCATGTCGCCATCGTAAACCGGAGGATCGGTTTTGATGGACTCCAAAACGGTAGCATATTGATTGAAGAATTCCTTGAAGCCCGAAGTGTTTGTCATTTGCTGCACAAACATTCGTAGGAATTGGTCCTGGTTTTGCGGAGGAATATTTCGCAAAAGCGGCTTTATCACACTGGGTGGCGTGTACTTGCTCAAAAGCGTCGTGTAATTATTGGATTGGATCAACTGAACTATCTCGGGGATCATGCTGTTGAGATCCGCCTGGAGATTGCTGGCTGGCACTCCGGGCAGTGATTGTGGAAATGGGGGACGCAAAGCCGTAGCTGTCTCCGCTGGCGGCGCAATCGGTGCGAGTGCAACAACGGGCGGTGTCTCTTTAGGCGAAGGTTTTGGGCTGGTGGGCAGTTGCGCAATGGATGGGAGCTGCTGATTGACATTGGGTGAGAGCGCAAAATGAACGCCGAGGAAAACGACAAGCGCGGCAAGAACAAGGGCGGCAAAAATCGCTTTGGTTTTTGTACTCATAAAAAGTAGCAAGCCGGCGAATCCGCCGCCGACAGTTCCGATCAATGAAGTCGCGGCAACTTTATCGGCAAAGCCGATCGGTGCGGCTTGAACGGAATTTTCGCTGACGGCTGCGGCGAGCAGCGTTGAAGAAACAGTCAGGCCACGGCGGGTGAAGTAAGTGCGGAGTTTTTCCAGCGCGCGTTCGACACGTTTTCGAGCGGTGTCCTCGCTCATGCCAAGCACGTCGCCGACTTCCTGATGACTCAGGCCTTTGAAAAAACGCAGCAGCACGGCCTTGCGGTCGGTCTCGCGAAGCTTGTCCACGGCTTCGTCCAGAACGGGCCGCAGTTGCTCCCAGTTCATTTCCTGATCGGCGGCATTGTCGTGCATGGTGGAGGCCTCCTGTTCGCGCGCGTGGCGGCGGCTTTCCGCGCGGACGGTGTTGATGGCGGCATGGCGCGTGGTCGTGTGCAACCAGCCGACGATGGTGTCGTAACCCGCGAGCATCGATGCGTGACGGGCGAGTTTGATGAAGACGGCCTGCGCGGCATCCTGCGCAAGCTGTGAATTGTTCGTCACGCGCAGGGCCGCGGAATAAACCAGATCCGCATGACGGCGCACCACGTCCGCAAAGGCGGCTTCGTCACCCTGCCCGGCATAGCGGCCCAATAATTCGCTGTCGGTCATCATCGTGCGTTGCGGTTTTAGCCATAATACACCGCCCGCAACCAAATCGGACAAAAATCCATCGCAACCGCGCTTTTATTTTGCCGGATACGTCCAGACCCAGTCGCCGCCAAGAATGCCCTCAATATCACGCCCGCCATGATCTTGCTCATTCCATCCAAGGGAATATAAAACGAAGTTGTTATCGCCCGTCCGGCGGTAAATCAATGACTTGCCGCTGATGATGTCGTTGGGAACTTTGGCGATAAACTTTGGCGCGAATACTTCCAGGCTTTCCGGCAATTTTCCATTTGCGAGGCGATAGCGCTCAATCGCGCAGGCGATATTGGCCTCGTCAATCCCCGTCTGGACGCGGGCTATCTGTTCGCTAAAAAGCGCCAGTGCGTGTGCGATAAGTTTAAACAGAACGATGTTGGGCGTCGTCCTCATTTGGTTTACACTCACCTCGCTCGCGTCAAGTTTACGCGCATCAATACGGCGGTTGGCCACATCGTAGGCCGATATCGTTTCCTGCACGTAATGATCGTTGGCAAGCATGTTTTGGTAAAGCCATCCTTTGGGAAAACCAAAAATGTTGCTGCCGCTCAATGCCACTATCTGTTTTGCCGCTTGGGAAACATTGGAGCCAATCAGGACCCTCAACATACCTGGCTGGTCAACGGCCGGGCCAAGGCTTTCATTGACCATGATGCTTTCCGCATAAATATTCCGCCGGCCCAGTGCGATCAAATCGTGCTTCTGGAGCTCATTTTGAAACCTGGCGAGTTGCTCGTCCGACCAGCGGTGTGCGAGCAGACCTTCCCAAATCACCTGCAAACCACCCCTTGCGATGTTTGCGGACGTCAACGTGGAAACCAAGGCGATGTCACTTTGCAAGGCGTTCGATAATTGAAAAATAGTGACAGCATCATCAAAAGCCTTGTTCGTATCCCCCTGGGCAAGTTCGGCAAGCGAACGCACCTCGTAGATATACCCCAATTGGATAAGGTAATTCAGATGTGGAAGAAGCATCGCAAAGCCAGCCTCGTAATGCACTGGGAAACGTGAGTAAGGACGGCGGCTGGCCAGGCTTATCTCGTCCAGCACAGGATCAAGTTCATGCAGGGCCTGCAAAATATCCCGGTTGCCGAAAAATTTTTCCCATTTATTCAAGTCTATCGTCTTTCCGAGAAACAAATCGCCGATTGGAGGCATCTCAGCGTCCCGGCCAATTTTGTTTACACCCCCCGGGGCCGGCCATGACAGGCGTGTCGAAAGCTCGCGGTTATATGCATCTTTTTTTTCAAATTCTTCAAAAGACTCGTCCTCTCGATTGTTGTAATTGATCGGCTTGAATAGCGGTGTCATCGCGAAATTCTGGTCGTCGGGCACCTGTGGCGGAATCACCTGCGACAGATGGATGGGCTGGCCCTGAGCTTCCAGTTCGTGCTGGAAATTTTCCCATTCCCATTTGCCGCGGATTTTTTCCTCTGTGAAATAGGCGACAATGAGGGTTACAACCACAACGATGCTGAGAAGCGCACGGCGCAAAAATCGCCAGCTAAAAAACCAGCGGAATAACCGCACGACCGTGGGATAATTAGTTCGAAATGAATTCATGAAAATAAGCTGATGCAGTTCAGGTCCAAGCCTCATGTTCCCGCGCCAGCCAATCCATGGCCCCGCGTTTACCCGGGCTTGGAAGTTTTGATTCTGACGATTGAGCCTTCGCCTGCGGAGGCAGGGACAAATCGGCGAGCATGTGCTGCTGAAGCTGCCAGATGGAAAGCGCATCAGGGGTCACAGTCGCCATGGCGGGCCGGGTAAGTTCGGCGGGATTTCTTGACGCAACATTCGCCACGGCGATCACCACCCATACCGCCGCAAGAGCCGCCCACGTGTGGCGCGAAGGCCAGATAAGTTCTCGCCACGCTTTTGCGGGGAAAGATAGGAGCGCTGTCTGTTCGCGGACGCCCCGGAGAGGCGTCCCTACCACGGGCGTGGCTGACAACACCTCATCCTGAAGACGATTGAGTCGCGGTTCAACGACACGGTGTTCGTCCAATATCCATTCGCGAAATGTTTTCATGGTGCGTTGTCCTCCATCAATTGGCGCAGGGCGCGTTTGGCGTAGTGCAGACGCGATTTGACCGTGCCGACGGGCACGCCTGTCGCGGCGGCAATTTCCTCCAGCGAAAAATCCTCGATGAAATGGAGCAACAGGACGGCCCGTTGCGGCGGCGGCAACTGTTCAAGTCTCCGGCGCACTTCCTCCGCCTGTTCCCTGCGCAACAGCGCGTCGCCGGGCCATTCCGCATCATCATCGGGCGCGTCGGCCAATTCCTCGTCGCTCCACACGTCCCGATGTTGCTTGCGGAAATGCAGGAGGCATTTCTGGTGGGCGATGCCAAACAGCCAGCTTGCGAATTTGGCGTCGTCGCGCAGGCCGCCGATGTAGCGCACGGCCCCGGCGAAGGTCTCCTGGACGATGTCCATGGACGCCTGCTCGTTGCGGACCATTTCGAAAATGAAGGCATAAAGAGGCAGTTGATAGCGCGTGAACAATACCCGCCACGCCGCGGGGTCGCCGCCACGGGCTTGGGCCACCGGCAAAGGTTGGGGTTCAGCCACGCGGGGCATTTACCACGAATAGAATACCCGACGCGACAAAAGGTTCAATGGGATGCGCACTTTTCCCCATCCTGACACCTCACCTTATCGAATGAGTTTACTTCCCCGGATACGTCCAAACCCAGTCACTCTTCTCGAAGTCGAGACTGCCATCCTTTTTGGTGACGATTTTGCCACCGTCGTCATTTCCATTCCAGCCGACCGAGTACAAAACGTAGTTGTCATCGCTTGTACGGCGGTAGATCAAGCGCTTGCCGGAAATAATATCGTTGGGGATTTTCGCGATGTATATGGGCACGAGAAGGTCAAGAGTTTCCGGCAATTTGCCGTTCGCTAGGCGGTAGCGCTCGATGGCACAGGCGATGTTGGCTTCGTCAACCGGAGTCTGGGCGTGGGCTGCGTTTTCGCTAGCATATTCCAGTTTCGTGAGCCCTGCGATTTTAACCAACACCGTGTAAGGCGTCAGCGGCATTTCCATGGTCCTATCATTCGCTTCAAGCTTGCGGACATCCACATGGTGGTTCGGCACGTCAAAGGCGGACATCGCCTCCTGCACAAAGCGACCTTCGAGAAGATTGTTTTGATACATCCAGCCTTCGGGAAAACCGAAAATGGTGCTGCCGCTCCGGGCAAGCATCCGTTTTACGTCTTTTTTGTCTTTGTCGCTATGGACATAGATAGAAAGTTCCGATTCCAGAAAACGACGCAATCTGTCTGGTTGGGCAAATGTTGGCCATAGGGATTCGGTTACCTCTAAAGTTTGCAGGTAAATATGCCGGCGAAAAACATCCAGGAAATCCAGTTTTTGCAGCTCATTTTGGAATTCAATGAGCTGGGCGTCCGACCAGCGGTGCGCGGCCAAGCCTTCCCATACGACCTGGATGCCCTGTGCGGCTGGAGTGTAAGACACGAAATCGTCGATGGTCAAAGCGCGTCCCAAACGAATAAGAGAGGCTGCGTCATCGGCGGCGCGGTCAACCTGGCCGTCGTCTAATTCAACAAGCGCGCGCAATTCAAAAATATAGGACATCGTGATTATTGGCCCGGCACAAGGATTCATAGCATCATACCCCAGCTCGTAATGTATGGGAATCCTCGTAAAAGGAAGGCGGCTGGCGACGCTGATTTCATCCAGCATCGGGTCAACTTTTCTTAACGCATCAAGCACGTCCGTGACGCCAAGGCCATGCCTCCAACTTTCGCGATCAACAGGTTTGGCCACAAACCAGCTCTCGTAATTGGTATATTGTCCGCCGTCATTATTCGATGACCAGGCCTCCAGACGTTTATCAAAGTCGTTCATATAGCCGTAGTTGATTTGATCTGTGAATCTGGTCGATTTCGGCACCGCAACATAGAGCGGCCTGAAGAGCGGGGTCATCGCAAAATTCTGGTCGTCGCGAACCAATGGCGGAATGATTTGCGAGATGTGGATGGGCAGACCCTGCGCTTCCAGTCCATGCTGGAAATGCTCCCACTCCCATTGGCCGCGCACACGCTCCTCGGTAAGATAGACTACGACTATTGTAATAGGTGTCAAAATGCCGAACATGACCCAGCGCGCCGTCCGCCAGCAAAACACCCACCGGAATAACCGGAGGCCCTGAAGCCAGCGAAGGCATCGCGAGAACGTCGACAGACTGGTTTTGAGTGAAGTCATGAAAGGTTGTTCGTTACGAATTAAACAAAAATCTGGTTGTCATGACCATGTTCATTGGACGCCTTGGGATCACGCGCCGCGGGCATTGGCGGCGGGGCTTTTGGCGCGCTTTCGGGCACAGGCCGACCCAGTTCCGCCAGCATTTGCAGTTGATCCATCCGCATAGCCATGACTTGCGACATCTCTGACGGGCTGATTGCCGCCATCGTGCTTTCGGGTGTTTTACGTCCCATGTTAAACAGCAGGACAACCGCCCACACTGCCGCAAAGCCCGACCACGACCGGCGGTACGACCAGAATAATTCATGCCAGGCGTTCACGAGGAAGGGGCGTGCAATGGGCACGGCGTTGTTGTCGAAAGCTACCGACGCAACTTCACTCCATACCTGGTCGAGTTGGGGCGTTGCAGCCTCATGCTTTTGAAGAAGTATTTCGCGGGGTATTTTCATTGGCGGTTTTCCTCCCATAATTTTTTGAATGCCAGTTTGGCGTGATGCATGCGCGATTTCACCGTGCCCAGCGGAGCGCCAGTGACGCGCGCGATGTCGTCGAGCGAGAAATCCTCGATGAAATAAAGCAGCAGGACGGAACGCTGCGGAGTCGGCAGTTGCTCGAGGAGGTGGAAAAATCCGGCTTCCTGTTCCGCGCGCAAAAGCGTTTCGACCGGCCCGTCGGCGCCGTCGTCAGATTGATCAATAAGTTCGTCAGAAAATAATCCGTCGCGGCCGCGCCGCCGCCATTGTTCGACACATTTCTGGTGCGCGATGCCAAAAAGCCAGCTTGAGAATTTGGCGTCGTCGCGCAAACCGCCGATGTGGCGCACCGCGGCGATGAACGTTTCCTGCACGATGTCCAGGGCCGTCTGTTCGTTGCGGGCCAGTTCAAAGACGTAGGCATAGAGCGGAAGTCGGTAACGTTTAAAGAGGATGCTCCACGCGCCCGCGTCTCCTGCCCGGGCTTGGGCGACCGGCAATGGTTCGGGTTCGGCCACGCGCGGCATCTTCAAGCAGTGGAATGCAAAAGACGACAAAAGGTTCAACGGGACGCGTGTTTTTTATCCCGTTGCCAAAATAGGACGTTGATTATTGTCTTTGAAGGGTCTCCATCCCCTGTCCCGCCCCATGAAATCGCTAAATAGCTGCATGTCGATTCGGTTGCAGGTGTGTGCAGCGACGCTGCTCTTCGCCGGTCAGACGTGTTTTGCGCAGCCACTCACGATAACACCGCTGAAGCCCGGAGCCATTTATGACGTGGGTGAAAAAATCGGCTGGGGAATTTCCGCCAATGGCCAGAATATTACGAGCGCGAATTATACGCTGAAGAAAAACGGCCTTGCGATTTACAAGCAAGGCACGCTCGATCTTTCATCGGGAAATGCAACGCTTGAAACGTCGCTCGATGAACCGGGCGCTGTCTTTCTTGAATTAAGGACGGGCGCGGGCAATGGCAGCAAGGGCGTGCGGACACTCGCGGGCGCGCTTGTTGCGCCGCAGAAGTTGCAGCCGTCGTCGCCAAAGCCAGCGGATTTCGACGCGTTCTGGGCCGCGAAGATCAAGCAACTGCATGACATCCCGGCGAATCCTGTGGTCACGCCGTCGGACGGTGGCAAACCCGGGCTGGATTATTACCTGGTGAAAATGGACAACATGAACAGCGCGCACATTTACGGCCAGCTCGCGAAACCGCAAAAGGAGGGCAAGTTTCCCGCGGTCGTCATTTTGCAATGGGCCGGCTCGCCCATCCCGCTGGACAAGGCGTGGGTCAACGACCCGGCGTCGAAAGGCTGGCTGGCGTTCAACATCGAGCCGCACGATCTTCCCGCCGAGGAGCCGAAGGGATTTTACGCGGGCAAGCTGCCGAATTACCAGAACATCGGCCAGGACGACAAAGAGAAGAGCTACTTCCTCCAGATGTATCTTTCCGCCTACCGCGCGATTGACTACATCACGACGCGGCCCGATTGGGACGGCAAGACGCTCGTGGTGATGGGCACGAGCATGGGCGGCCAGCAATCGCTTGTCATGGCCGGGTTGCATCCGAACGTGACGGCGGTGATGGTGTGCGTGCCCGCAGGATGCGATGTGACTGGCCCGCTGCATGGCCGCGCCGAAGCGTTTCCAACCTGGGTAAAAAGCTCAAAGGCAAACAATAACGACGCCATTGTTGAGACTGGCCGTTATTTCGACCCAGCGAATTTTGCGTCAAACATCAAAGTGCCCGCGCTCGTGGCGATGGGCTTCATTGACGAAACGTGCCCGCCAACCGGTTCGTGGACGGCCATCAACCAGATGAAAGGCCCGGTGGAAGTTGTGCCCATGATCAACTCCGGCCACTCGGAAACAACCAGTGGTCACGAGCAATTGTCCTACCAAACACGTTCCGCAGAATGGATGGACACGCTCGCGCGCGGCGAAACGTTGAAGCCCGATACGAGTTTGACGACGGGGAAACTGAATTCGATGAAATCTACCGTGCCAGCACCTTGAAGGTGTATTTCACCGGCGCCGATTCACCCGGCACTTCTTCAAGAACGCGGGTGAAGCCGGCGTTCTTGAAGGCATCGGGCGGAAGGCGCGTGTCGCCGTCGAAGTCGGCGTCAATTCCGGTGAGGTAGATTTTGTCCGCAAGCGGCAGGGCTTCGAGATAGATGGCGAGTCCGCCACCAATCCAGATCGGGCCGGGATTGGGAAGTTTATCGGCGATTTTCAAGGCGTCGGACATGCTTTGCGCGACGCTGGCGCCGCGAATCGTGTAGGAGGGATTCCGGCTGAGGACGATGACGTCGCGTCCTGGCAGTGGCGGCCCGAGGTGATCCTGGCATTTGCGGCCATGGATGAGAATGCCACCGCGTGTTGTGTCCAGAAAATGGCGCCACTCTGCGGGCAGATTCCAAGGCAACCGTCCGTCGCGGCCAATGACGCCCCCGCGCGCAACGGCGAGAATCATGTGGACGGGTTTTGTGGTGAAGGGATTCACCGTTTTTCTATACCGTCGGTTTGTATCGGTAACCGACGCCGTGGACGGTGAGAATGTAGGGCTCGTCGCCCTCGGCCTCGATTTTTTTGCGCAACTGGGCGATGTGCTGGTCGAGCGTGCGGGTCGTGCCCATGTAGTCTATGCCCCAGGCGTTATCGAGAAGGTAGTCGCGCGTGAGGGCCTCGTCCGGCTTCGAATGGAAAATCTCGATGAGCTTGAGTTCGCGCGGCGTGAGCGGGATGATTTCCGTGCCGCGGTTGGCCTCAAATTTACGCGGGCGTACCGTGACGGTGCCGAATTGAAATTCATCAGGAAGCGTCACCGTTCCGGCATCGTCGCCTACGCGCGCGCGACGCAGCGCGGCGGAAACGCGCGCAAGCAGCTCGCGCACGCCAAAGGGTTTTGTGATGTAGTCGTCGGCGCCAATTTCAAGGCCGACCACCTTGTCCACTTCCTCGCTTTTTGCGCTGAGGATGAGAATGGGCACCTGCGGGCTGCGCTTGCGGATTTCGCGGCACACGTCGTAGCCGTTCATCTCGGGCATCATCAGGTCGAGTAGCACCAGATCGTGGCCGCCCTGGCGGTAGAGCTTGAGCCCCTCGGCGCCGTCGCGCGCAGGCGTAACCTCGTAGCCTTCGCTCTCAAGGATGTCGGTGACGCCGCGCCGGATGTTGGCGTCGTCCTCAACGACAAGGATGTGCCGGTTCTTCATTGGATAAGCTTGTTCTAATAGGCAAAAGAGCGTTTGGAAAGCCTGCAAAATGGGATTGGGAAGACTGACGGAAATAGCCCCGTTGGGCAGTTGATGGCGACGTCGAAAATTCGTATTGAAATCGTATCACGAAAAAAGTATTCACCGCATTGCCATGTCTGCCTCCCGCAAACCACGTCCGTTTGAGTTACCGATTTTCACGATTCGCGGCCAGCGCGTCATTCTCGACGCCGACCTGGCGCGGATTTATGGAGTCACAACCAAGCGGTTCAATGAAGCGTTGAAGCGCAACCCGGATCGGTTTCCCGAAGACTTTGCGTTTCAATTGACGAGGCAAGAATTCGAGTTTTTGAGATCTCATATCGCAATCTCAAGTTCGCAAGACATTGATGTCCAACATAATCCAGATATGTGGTCGCAATCTGCGACCACATATCCACAACCACTTGAACATCAAAATGATAGAAATATGTGGTCACAATCTGTGATCACATCCGGCAACCGTCGCAGGAGAACAACCTTTCGCCCTTGGGCTTTCACTGAACACGGCGCGCTGATGGCGGCGAACATCTTGCGCAGCGAACGCGCGGTGCAAATGAGCGTCTATGTGATTCGTGCATTTGTGAAACAACGCGAGCATCTGTCCGCCAACGCCGCGATCCTCAAACGTCTCGCCGAAATTGACAAAACCCTGCTGGAACACGACGGCGCGTTGCGGACGATTTGGGCGCAGCTACAACCGCTTCTTGCGCCGCCACCGGAACGCCCCAAACCGCGTATCGGATTTCAAGCCATTCATGGCTAAAAACTCGCTTGACGTGAACGCCCGTGCACAGTAAACATAAGGGCACCATGAAAGACCTCACCCTTCGCCAGCAGGAAATTCTGGGCTTCATTCAGTTGCACCAGCGCACGCGGGGCTATTGGCCGAGCATCCGCGACATCCAGAACCATTTCAAATTCGCCAGCACGAACGCGGTCATGGGGCACCTCCGCGCGCTCGAAACCAAGGGCGCGATCTCGCGCGTGCCGGGTCAGGCGCGCGCCTTCCGCGTCACGCACGATGGCGGCGACACCATGCCCAACGATGCCTTCGATGTCGTGGACATTCCCGTTTATGGCAACATCGCGGCGGGTTATCCCGACGGCGTGGAGCCGGGCGGAGAAATCGGCCGCCTCCAAATTGACGCCCAGACGGCGGGCATCCGCCGCTCGCGCCGCGCCTTTGCACTCAAGGTGCGCGGCGACAGTATGATTGACGCGGGCATCCACGAAGGAGACGTCGTCATTTTCGAACACGCTCAGGCCAAGGACGGCGACATCGTTGCAGCGCTCATTGACGGCGAAACGACGCTCAAGCGCTTCATGCAAAAACCAGGCAGACATCCCTTTTTGAAGGCTGAAAACACGCGCTATCCCAACCTGCACCCCGTCGCAGAACTCGTCATCCAGGGCGTGGCGAAAGCCGTGGTCAGAAGTTTGTGAGGTGCGGCACGAAGCATGGGTTTGATGTGGAGACTGACGGCCGCAAAGGGAAGATTAGCGAAAGTTTATTCTTCATCCCGGCGCGTTCATCGTTCATGGTGGCTCCCCATCCCTTTTCCCCATGCCCAAAGTTGACATCGAACTCGTCAAACTCGTCCTGCAGCGCAACCAGATAGACGTGCGCCAGGTCGCGCGCATCCTCGAGGACATCACCCAGGAGATCGCCGCGGCGGTGGACGACGACAAGCCCCTGGCCGTAAAGAAGCAATTCGTCATCCTGCTTTCCGACCCGCGCGGCGAATTAAAGGGCAAGGACTTCACGGGCTGGGTCGTGCAAATCCCAGAGGAGGACAGGCCGACCTCGACGGAAGACCGTCTTACGCGCGCCGCGCATCAATTCAACGCCTCGCCGAAAGGCCGCCGCATGCCGCTCAAGACGATTGGCGAAGTTTGCGAAACCGTGCCGTCACGCATCCTCAAGGAACAAGGGGTGTGGGTGAAGACAAAGGAGCCGGCATGGGTGACGACCACGCAAAACAAGCTCGCAGGCTCTGCGCTCGGCAAAGCCTCGTTCAAAAACGAAGACTGATCTTTTTTCAAAACCCCATACTCCACCCCCGATGAAAATCACCGATGTGCAGGGACTGTTGATGTCGTATCCGTTTGAGAAGCCGATGAAGCTTCCGTTCTGGGGCGGCGAGCGCACGATTGTGAAACGCGACGCGATGCTCATCCGCATCACCGCCGACAACGGCCTCATCGGCTACGCACCCGGCCCGGCGCACGAGCGCGCCGCGCGCGAAATCCGCGAGACCATCCGCCCGTTCCTGCTCGGCAAAGACCCGAGCCAGTGGCGCACGTTCAATTTCAAAGCGGACGCCGCCGTCCAACTCACCTACCACGCGGTCGAGGTCGCCATCATTGATCTCGCGGCGCGCTTCGAGGGCTGCGCAGTGTCGGAGCTCATTGGCGGGCGCAAACGCGACAGCATCAAACTCTATGGCAGTGCGGGCATGTATATGTCGCCTACTCGATTTGCGGAAGAAGCGGTTGCAATCCAGGCGATGGGCTTCAGCGCCTACAAGATGCGCCCCGCCCTCGGCCCCGAAAAGGATTTGGAAACCGTCTGGCGCATGAGGGAGGCTGTCGGCCCAAAATTCGGTCTAATGATTGACGCACACTCATGGTGGCGCATGGGTGATAGCAGTTATACTCCCGAGACGGTGACGCAGCTCGCGCGCGATATTTCGAAATATAAACCGACCTGGCTCGAAGAACCGCTGCCCCCCGATGACCACGACGCTTACCGCAAACTTCGCGGGGCGCGCATCGTACCCATCGCCACCGGTGAGCACGAGCACAGCGAAGAGGGCTTTAGCGATTTGATTAATACCGGCGCTGCTGACTACATCCAGATGGACGTGTGCTGCCAGGGCGGGTTTTCCATGGGCCAGCGCGTTTTCGCGGGAGTCGCGAAAAAGGGTCTGCGCTTCGCGTTCCACAGTTGGGGAACGCTGCTCGAAGTCATCGCCGCCGCGCAACTGGGTATTTGCTGGCCCGCGGATGTCGTCGAGTGGTTTGAATATCCGTGCCACCAAAACGACGGGCGCGTCGGCATGTATCCTTTCCCGCTCGCGGACGAAATTTTGCGCGCACCGCTGGAAATCAAAAACGGCGATCTCATCGTGCCGAAAGGGCCGGGTCTCGGTGTCGAAGTGGACGAGCGTGTGTTGACGAAGTATCCCTTCATTCCCGGCCCGTGGTCATTCTTCCGGTTGGATTCTCCTGCCGAAACCGTGGCCGTCACCGGCGATCACAGCGTGAAGTGGGTCAAGGCGCAGGCGCCGTAACACAACCAAAATTATTTAGGCGCTTCTTTGCGCCCCAGCCCCAGCCAGAAAATTATCACGAGGTAAACAACGAGAGAGATGCACAAATAATAAAGGCCACCGGAAAAATTGCCGGTTTGCTTCTGGATGTAGCCGAGCATGGACTGGCCGTAAAATGCGCCCAGGTTGCCGATGGAATTGATGAGCCCGATGCTTCCGGCGGCGGCGGTGTCCGTGAGAAACAAACTCGGCAACGCCCAGAAGGCGGGCTGGTAGGATTTTAATCCTGCCATGACAACGATAACACAAACCATGGTTAAGGACTGATAACCGTGCGAAAGCGGAAGGGTGGCAAGCGCGATGAGACTCAACATGACAGGAATGGTCGCGTGCAGACGGCGCTCCTTGGTGCGGTCGGAATTCCAGCCGACAAACAGCAGCCCGCACAGCGCGACAATGGGCGGCAAAAGCACCAGCGTGGTGATTTGGTTCATCACCAGTCCATACCAATCATTCAAAATGCTGGGCAGGAACAATTCCAAGCTGAGACTCACCGAGACCGTGCAAAAATAAGCCGCGGAAAGCAGCAGGACTTTGTGATTTCCGAGAGCCTGCCAGAATGTCATTTTGTGGGTCGTGAGCCGCGCAGCTTTTTCCTTCGCGAGCTCCTGCATCAACGCGTCTTTTTCTTCTGTGGAAAGCCAGCGCGCGTCCTTGGGCCAGTCCGGCAACATGAACAATATCACGATGCCGAGCACAATGGCGGGCAGACCCCAAAAAATATAAATCCACTGCCAGCCTTCCATGCCCAGCAAAAGCGGGTGATGCACAACCGCGCCGTCAATCGTCTCCGTCGTGCCAATATGACTCAGCCAGCCGGAAATTTTCGGGCTGATAATCTGGGCCACGGGTTGGGAGACAATAAAATAGGCCAGCGCGCGCGCGCGATCGCGGCTCGGGAACCAGTGGCTCAGTAAAATAATGACGCCGGGGAAAAAGCCGGCCTCTGCAAGTCCAAGAAGGAAGCGCACCGTGTAAAATTGGTGGGGAGTTTTGACCCAGGCGGTCAACGCGGCCATGATCCCCCATGTCACCATGATGCGGCAGATCCATTTGCGTGCGCTCCACTTTTCGACGATGATGCTGCCTGGAATCTCAAGCAGGAAGTAACCGAGGAAAAAAATGCCCGTTCCAAAACCGATGACGTCATTGGTAAACGCCGGAAGGGTTTTGACCATCGTCAATTTCGCGATGCCAACATTGAATCGGTCAACATAGGCGATAACGTACGCGGCGAAAACCAGCGGGAGCAGACGCAAATAGGCCTTGCGGCGGGCGCGGTCGAGCGCGCTGACTGTTGTGTTGACGGGGTTCAAACGAGGGAGCGGAGAATGTCGCGAAGGGAAAATCGCGGCAGGGGAAAATCCAGACTCGCCTGCGTTTGGCGTTGCGTCAATCCCTGAAGTTTTCCGGTAGTGGTATAGCCTGCCGTTTTGCTTGTATTCACAATGCGACGTAGCGCGGTGCTTTAGCCCGCGCTCAAAGTAGTCTCGAGTGAAGGGAAGCGCGGGCTAAAGCACCGCGCTACAAAAAAATACGCTTTCGATCCGTAGCTACTTCCAAAATATACCACTCCCACTTTCCCGCTATCCGTTTGACGCGGTGTTGGTGCGCGCTAATCTGTCAGCGCCCCCATGAACATCTATGTTGCTGTCGTCGGTATTGACCCCGCGCTCGCAGATCATTTGCGCGCCGCTCTCTCCGGCCACAATGTGCATATCGGCGACCCGAAGGCGAAAAGCGACGCCGACCGCCACGCTCTTTCCAAAGCCGACATCATTTTTGGCAAAATTGCCGTCGAGCGTCTGGTGGATGCTCCGAAATTGCGCTGGCTGCAGCTCGAAACTGCCGGGGCTGAGCCTTACCTCGGCATCAATTCCGCGCGCTCTGGGTCGCCTGTCGTCATCACCAAGCTGGAGGATTTTTTCGGACGTGCCGTCGGTGAAACAGCGCTCGCCGGCATTCTGGCCCATTACCATCATTTGCCGCGTCTCCTTGCCGCGCAAAAAGAACGCCGCTGGATTAACCCCGAGATTATTTACCAGATTGGACAACTTCACGGCGCTAAAGTAATCATCCTCGGAGCCGGTTCCCTCGGTCGTCGTCTTACGACATTGTTGCAAGCCTTCGAATGTGATGTGCGCGTTTTCGCCCGTACGGCTCCATCGGCGCAATTGCACACCCTCGCCGAGTTGGACGCCGCATTGCCTACTGCCGACATCGTCATCAATGCCCTCCCGCACACGCCGCACACAGACGGATTGATCAACAAGGTGCGACTTGCATTGCTGCCCCACCATGCCTTGCTGGTTAATGTTGGCAGGGGAACGGCAGTTGACGAATCAGCTCTGGTAGCCGCACTCGACGCTGGAAAGTTAGCCGGTGCAATTCTCGATGTCACCGTAACCGAACCATTGCCTGCGGACAGTCCTCTCTGGACTCACCCGCGCGTCATCCTCACCCAACACACTGGCGGACGCTTTCCTCACGCCGTGAAGGCCAAGGTGGATTATTTCATCGCCAACTTCGAACGCTATATCCACAACCAACCGCTAAAAGGACTGGTGGTTTTCTCGTCGGGATACTAACCTCCAAGAGGGAAATGGGCAACCTGACCCCTTGTTTGGCTTTGTTTGGCTTCATGAGTTCGGGGGAGAGGGTGAATTATTCAAGTTGGAGTTTTCCATGAGGGCGGAATCAGGATTGTTTTGCTGATATCAATTCGACCGCTTGAGGGGATCCAGCCGGGAATACCATATCTGGCCAGGACTCCAAATTTCGCGATCCATTAGGATTGATCAATGATTGAACACGGAGGTCAATCCCCGAATCAAAAACGGAACATTGAATTTGAATATGTCCATATACTTTGCCTCCGCGACTTTTGATGTAAAAATAGCCGCCCACCGCGAAAGATTCGTTGTTCGATATCACATGGTAGCCATCGGTTGGGGCTTCATTTTCATATGCATGAAAGGGCGCATCTGCGAAACCTCCATCATTCGCGCTTATTAAAATAGCCCATCGCGGCCTTCCCAATCCATCAGTTTGCGCAAGTTCTTGGACATTTAATCGCAAATCCCCTTCCCCGTCGCCAGCAGTGGCGGTGCCCTTGGCAAGATCAACAACATAGGCCAGGCTGTCCAAGCTAAGCCTAAAGCGTTTTGAAAAGCTTATCAGTTTCTCCCGGCCATTCGACTTCCACAAAGTGAAGACACCCGGATCATTTGGAAGTGTATTATCCCAGGCA
>Ga0206897_1131_pt1 | contig 16139 bp, 18 predicted proteins | sample Alteio_BWOrgHeat_49_FD_152972 | JGI IMG/M metagenome (GOLD analysis project Ga0206897, IMG submission 152972) | Enriched cells from forest soil in Barre Woods Harvard Forest LTER site, Petersham, Massachusetts, United States -... | ecosystem: Environmental > Terrestrial > Soil > Temperate forest >... | reverse complement strand
TAGCGGAGATCGCCCAGATGCGGCGCGGAGAGCCAAGTTCGGCAAATTTTTCGTTCACGGGTGGCATGCGGAACCGTTAAAAAACGTTAACTACCCTAAGGGATCATGCGAATCGGGCTAATGCAATGATTCGTATACCAAGGAGGCTGGAAGTTAAGGAATCTTGTGGAAAAATGAGGTGCGAATTTAAGGCATGATCAGAATTCAGGATCTGGCGCGTTTTTGTAAATATGGTAAAATTCTACCAAGGATTTTTAAGGGGATGAAGAAAAATGTGGGGTTTCTTCAACATACTTTCACGGGATGCCACAAAGAAGATTCATGTTCCTGCCTTAGGCGTTTCCGTTGCCAACTATGACATCATACCGGGTTCGAAGTTCTCGTTTGTTTCCGAAAAAGCCCCCGGAGGCAGTGCAATTGTATACTCCATCTATATGGGGCGCCTTGATACAAATGCTCTTGGAATCACGACCAGCCCCAACAAACAAATCGATGTTGTAACCCTGACGCATGATCTTTTTGATGGCACTCCTCAAGAAATATTGGAGGCATGCGCCGAATATATTCCAAGCTTGGGCGGATTTATTCTCTACAATACCAAGGTCGGCACATCCAAATCTGGCGGTTATAGCTCATATGAAAAACATTTTATGGGTGACTTAGGACATGATCTAGAACAACAAGGATCGAAAGAACCTCCAAATGCCCTAGCCCACTGGGTAGTAATGCCCGCAGTCATTCTGCTCGGGATGAATTCAGAAGGTCAAAAAGTTTTCGAACACAATTTGATTGACGGTAAAAACGCAGGCGATCTTGCTGGTACGCTACAAACCAGAAAAACTTCACATGGGTTTACTTATTATGCCTCTTGCACATGCAAACCACATAAACCCCGATATATAGCTGGCGCTGATTGTTCGGATGGCAAAATCGGATATCTTGATTGCACGAAACCCGCGCATGCTCGCCTTTGTCTTCTGCTCCCCGTAGACCCGCCTTAAATGCGAGCACGCCTTAGCGCGATTCAAAATCGATGCGCGGGTCGGTTAGCATATAGGCGAGGTCGCCGAGCAGATTCATCACAAGCCCCAGCAGCGTGAAGAAATATAGCGTGCCGAACATCACCGGATAATCGCGGTTGATCGCGGATTCAAAACCAAGCAACCCCATGCCGTCGAGCGAGAAAATCACCTCGATCAGCAGCGAGCCGGTGAATAACACGGAAATGAACGCGCCCGGAAATCCGGCAATCACGATCAACATCGCGTTGCGGAACACATGGCCGTACAGCACACGGCTTTCCGACAGGCCCTTGGCGCGCGCGGTCAGCACATATTGCTTGTTAATCTCGTCAAGGAACGAATTTTTTGTCAGCATGGTCAGGCTTGCAAAGCCGCCGATCACCATCGCGACAATCGGCAAGGTGATATGCCAGAAATAATCAAGGATGCGATGCGGCCAATCCATATCGCTCCAATTATCGGAGGTCAAGCCGCGCAGCGGAAACCATTCAAGATAACGCCCGCCCGCGAACAGCACGATCAGCAGCACCGCGAACAGAAAGGCCGGAATGGCGTAACCGGCGATGATCGCGGCGCTGGTCCAGACATCGAACGGCGTGCCGTCTTTCACGGCCTTGCGGATGCCGAGCGGAATGGACACGAGGTAGACGATCAGCGTCGTCCACAGGCCAAGCGAAATCGACACCGGCATTTTGCTGACGACCAGATGAAAGACGCTCTCGTCACGGAAATAGGATTTGCCAAAATCAAACTCGGTGTAGTGGACGATCATCAAGAGAAAACGTTTGTAGAGCGGCTGATCGAAACCGAATTGATGTTCGAGTTCCTTGATCAGTTCCGGATCGACGCCCTGCGCGCCCGGATAGCGCGACGATGAAGCGTCTTCGGAAATCTTGGCGTTAAGTCCACCGGGAAGCGCCGTCTCGCCCGCCGCCGAACCGCCGAAGCGCGCCGTCGCGGCGACATCGGTGCCGTGGATCTTGGCGATCACCTGCTCGATTGGCCCGCCCGGCGCCGCCTGCACGATGAGAAAATTGAGAGTCATAATCCCGAACAAAGTCGGGATAATCAGCATCAGCCGGCGAAGGATATAGGGGAGCATGGAGGAAGATTAAAGGGTAGAGGGCCAGGTTGCAATTGCAGATGGCAAACTAACTTGAAGAACTTTGGCTTTGGGATGCTGCCAGTACGCTGATGCTGAAGGGAGTGCCACAGGATAATAACATAAAGTCGATAATTTTAACTATACTGGGGATATTGGTTGTGTATTTTGGGGTTGGATTGGCAGAAATTTAGATGCTATAAGCACAGCCATAATGATTAAGTAACATTAAAATTAACGAGGCAATTTATGATACAAATTGATCAAGAAACCCAAGAACTAGTAAGACGGTCGGAATTAAGGCTAACGACATCTTGGCGATTCCCTATTCATACTACTACCCAGCCACATGAGGCAGTTTTCCAACTCAAAGTCCCAGCCACTACGCAGGAAGTTCTCAAAGTCGCGGATGGCTTGCGAGCTCATTTTGAAGACCAAGGCGCGCCCCTTTCTTCCATAATGTTCCACTTCCCCTCCATGGCAATCTTTTGTGCTACGGCATATAGAATTCATCCAAGTGACCGGGATTTATTAACTGAAGAGCTTGATGTTGATTTGAGAAAAGTAACGCCACGTGATGGAAAACCAGCTTTTTTCGAGGCGGCCTTAAAAGTTTGCTCAGAAGAAAGCAAAGGTGCGCCTGAAAGATTTCAGGCCGCTTCGCAAAACGCTGTTGAAGCCCTAACATCGCACCTATAGATCGCAAAAACGGGGATCATCCGATCCCTGCTTTTGTTCGCGTTGGAAAAACAAGAAATGGTAAGCCATAATCTCGTGCAAGGTTGGGATAATCAGTAACAACCGGTGAAGAATATTAGGAAAGCACAGAGACAGAACTACTATATCAACGCTAAAATCACACCCCTATATCTTTTACTTTCTTTGAAGAGATCACACCACGAAAAACTTAATAGACGAGGACTTTCCGTATGCAGCAAAATTACCTTAAAAGATTTCCGAAAGAGTACGGAAAGTTTTTCCCCATCGCTGCATAAACACGATTATATACAGGCATGCACTGTAAATGCACATCATCCCATGACTTTGCAAGCTCCATACCCGCCTGCTCGATAAACTCACTTATTATTGCTCCACTAGGCCGCTTAGATTTACCAGTTACCGCTAGGGCCCCCGCCGGTATTTTATATGTATCCTTACCAAAAGATATTGATGTGCTAGATTGAAAAAGGTGCGTGTGAAGTACGTCGTATGTACCATCGCCATTTTTTTGCTTTCTTGCCGAATAGTGAGGCGCTTCAAGGTTAAATTCAGAAGGTTGATTTGAACATGTAGCCATCAACTTCCAAAGATATCTCTTAAAGTCAGCAAAGTTTTCACCGCTATTATAAATATGTTGTGGGTTATCTGGATTATCATTCAACGAAAAAATCAATAGCCCCTTTTCATTTGTTGCTTCGTTATAGCTTTTCAAAAAATAAGGAATGTCCATTTGCCCCATAGTACCGCCAGACATAATGCCAACACTTGGTTGATACTGCCGAAGGTCCGATGGAAACCCTTTCATAAAATCCTTACCCCCATGATCATGGGCAACATAATTAGGATTTCCAGGCTTCATCTTCATTTCCAAAAACTGTTTAGCCTCAGATGCAATAGAAGGCTCAATATCCAGCACAAAAGAGAGTGGAGAATTTAGAGCCCTAACAATTTTCAAATCCCTATCTTCAAGGGCGTTAGTGGAGCCAGGTCCAAGAACAATTGTAGTCAAATTATATCCAGACAATTGACTAAGGATTGCGGGAACTACCCTAGAGTGCATCACTACGTCTTCAGAATCAACAAAGTCCCTATACCGCGGATCGAACTTTCTGGCTTCCTGAAATAATTCAATCCCGGTTCTTGGATCACCACCAACCACAGGACGTACGTCGGCATACTCTCTTTCAATTAAGTTATAATCAACTAACACAACTTGTTCATCGATTGGTTTTTTCGACGGTACATTTTTTACTACCTTAACTTCGTCAAGAAACCTCTTAAACTCCTCTATAAGCTGCGCCCTATAAACGGGGTCTATTGTCTGCACAGGAATTGCAGGCAACGCAGACGCAGCAACCAATGCCATAGGCATTGGTGGGCGAATTGAAGATCTCTGGGAAGGCGCAGACATTAGTTGTTTTAACCTTTGTTATTTGCGCGTGAACGAGACACAGAGTTCTTCCACAAAATCTCAAACTGCTCTCTATAAGCTTTCGAGACCGAAGCCGATGCAATAACAACAATCTGCGGTGCCGGCTCTTCACCAAACATCAAAATGGCAAGCTTATCCCCGTACACATAAAACGGCACATTGTTCACCACCTGATTGGGATTTCCTCTGTATTCAATATATTTTGCTTCAGGAGCGGAAAATAAATCTTGTTCTTGAACCAGCACGCGCACCTTAACATTTTTCAATTCGTTCATACGCCGTGAATGGAGTGGGGAGTAGTCCCCCAAATATTTGACAAACAAACGATCATCAACGTTACTGACACAAATCTGCTTACTGCCACTGATTGCTGATTCAGGATTTTTGGCGACTTCATAAACATCATCCATGAATTTCTTAAATCCATCGACGCCTTCAAAACGTATGACGGAGTCTTTACGCATGCAGACGCCGTTATTCTCCGTAAACTCAATGCCATGCAACGCCAACGTCTTTACAATCCTCTCCGCAGTTTCTTCCTGCGGGCGGAAGATTCCATGCTCGATATTTTTGATGGTTTCAGGTGAAACGCCAGCGGCCTTGGCCAGTTCATTTCTGGTCCAGTCGACCAACCCGCGGGCGGCACGTAATTGGGCTGCTGTGATCATTCAACCACTCTCTTCAAAATCATTTTAAACACCAACACACCACCCTTACGGAGGATTGCTCTGTCAATCCCCCTATTTGGGATAATCTAAATTGCGCAAACACTTACCCTTTTTTGGAGGCAAGAAGCAACAGCTTCTTTACTTTCATTGCGCTTCGTTCAGTTGATTCACCAGATCCATTAACCAGTGCGATCATTGCTACTCCAAAACGATATGATCGTCAATAATTTTTAGTATCTAGTTGCTGTTAATTGGTAATTATGCGTTGTCTATCATATTGTTAACCTTAATCGCATTTTCTCCGGCGTCTCCCCCGATTCCCTCAGATGGCGCAGAGTCAGGGAGTGGTCTCGCTTGGCGAAACGCCGCCCCGTTCCATCCAACATCAGAGGATGGTGATGATAATCCGGCGTTTCATAGCCCAGCAAAGATTGCAGCAGGCGATGAATATCCGTTGCGCGCGACAAATCCTCGCCGCGCGTGACGAGCGTGACGCCTTGCAGATGATCATCAACCGTCACGCTGAGATGATAGCTCGTCGGCACATCTTTCCGCGCGAGCACAACATCGCCGAAATCTTCGGGCCGCGCGATCACTTCGCCTTGCGCGCGATCATGCCAATGAAGCGGCCCCGTGATGCGCAATGACTTCGCGATGTCGAGCCGCCAGTTCGCGGCTTTGTCCTGTTCGAGGTTTTCTTTTTGCTGTTCATGCGAAAGAGCGCGGCAAGTTCCGGGGTAAATAGTTCCTTCCAACCCGTGCGGCGCATGGCCCGCACGCGCGGCTTCCTCGGCGATTTCGCTGCGCGTGCAGAAACACGGATATAGCACGCCAAGTTCGCGGAGTTTGATAAGCGCGATGGCGTAATCCGCCAGATGTTCCGATTGTTTGCGCACAGGCTCTTGCCAATCGAGTCCCAGCCAGCACAGATCGTTGAGGATCGCTTCGGTGAATTCCGGCTTGCAGCGGATGGGGTCGATATCCTCGATGCGGAGAATGAATCTGCCGCCCACTTTCCGCGCCGCTTCATAAGCGAACAGCCCGGAATAGGCATGACCGAGATGAAGATAGCCTGTAGGGCTCGGTGCGAAGCGGGTGACGATAGCTGACACGAGTTTTTATGTGCGCCGGATCAAGGCGATGACAAGAAGAAGGACCACGCCGCCAATCGCGCCGTTGATAATATGAGCAAGAAGCCCTGAGCCAATATGGATGCCAAGCTTCGGCAAAAGATAGCCCGCGATGAACGAACCTAGAATGCCAACAATGATATCGCCGATGAGGCCGAAGCCGCTACCCTCGACGATCAGGCCCGCAAGCCACCCGGAAACCGCACCGACCAGCAACCAGATCACAAAAACTTCAATAGGCATGTCGTTTCTCCATGCTTGAACGCCTGGAGACTATAGACACGAAATCAGCTAATTTCCATCCCCAATCTTGAGCGCGGCGATGAAGGCCGATTGCGGGATTTCAACCTCGCCGAACTGGCGCATGCGTTTCTTACCTTCTTTTTGCTTCTCCAAAAGCTTCTTTTTGCGTGAAATATCGCCGCCGTAGCATTTCGCCGTCACGTCCTTGCGCAAGGCTGAAATGGTTTCGCGCGCGATCACGCGGCTGCCGATCGAAGCCTGAATGGCGATTTTGAAAAGCTGTTTCGGGATCAGCTCCTTGAGCTTTTCGCAGAGCGCGCGGCCGCGCTTTTCCGCCGCCGAACGATGCACGATGATGCCGAGCGCATCGACCGCCTCGGCATTCACAAGGATGGAGAGATTGACGAGATCGCTCTCGCGATAATCCGCAAGATGATAATCGAAGCTTGCGTAACCGCGGCTAATCGATTTCAGACGGTCGTAAAAATCGAACACAACTTCATTAAGCGGCAGATAATAAACAAGCATCGCGCGCGAACCGACATAGGTCAGTTCCACCTGCGAGCCGCGCCGGTCGTTGCAGAGCGCGAGAATGCTCCCCAGATATTCGTCAGGCGTCAGGATGGTCGCCTTAATCCATGGCTCTTCCATTTTCGTGATTTTCACGGGGTCCGGCATGTCGGCAGGATTGTGCAGCTCCATCACTGTGCCGTCGAGCATGTGAAGCCTGTAGATCACCGACGGCGCTGTGGTGATGAGATTGAGATTGAATTCGCGCTCCAGACGTTCCTGAATGATTTCGAGATGCAGAAGGCCGAGGAAGCCGCAGCGGAATCCGAAACCAAGCGCCGCCGAACTTTCCGGCTCGAATTTAAAGCTCGCATCATTGAGGGCAAGTTTGCCGAGCGACTCGCGCAAATGTTCGAAATCGGCGGCGTCGGTCGGGAAAAGGCCACAGAAAACAACCGGAATGGAAGGCTTAAAGCCCGGCAGAGCTTCGGTTGCCGGATTTTTTTCGTCGGTCAGCGTATCACCGACTTTGGTATCGCTGATCTGCTTGATGCCGGCGGTGATAAAACCCATCTCGCCCGGACCGAGCTCGCCGGTCTCGACTTTCTTCGGCGAAAAGATACCGACGCGATCGGCATCACGTACCGCGCCCGTCGCCATGAAACGAACCTTCTGACCTTTTTTGATCGTGCCGTCCACCACGCGCACGAGAATGACGACGCCGAGATACGCGTCGTACCAGCTATCGACGAGCAGCGCCTTCAGCGGCGCATCGGGATTGCCGTGCGGGGGCGGCAGGCGATGCACAATCGCCTCCAGTCTTGGCGGAAATCAGAACGGCTTCAGACGCATCGATACCGATAACATCCTCGATCTGCTGCCGGATGCGATCCGGCTCAGCGGCGGGAAGGTCGATCTTGTTCAGCACCGGCACGATTTCATGATTGTTGTCGATCGCCTTATAAACATTCGCGAGCGTCTGCGCCTCCACGCCCTGCGACGCGTCGACGACGAGAATGGAACCTTCGCAGGCAGCAAGACTGCGGCTGACTTCGTAAGCGAAATCCACATGCCCCGGCGTATCCATCAAATTCAACTGATAAGTTTCGCCGTTTTGCGCCTTGTACATCAAGCGCACCGTCTGAGCCTTGATCGTGATGCCGCGTTCGCGCTCGATATCCATGCTGTCGAGCATCTGCTCTTTCATGTCGCGCGCCTCGACCGCACCACAGTTCTGGATCAGGCGGTCGGCAAGCGTCGATTTCCCATGATCGATATGGGCGATGATCGAGAAATTACGGATATGGCTCTGGTCGGTCATGTCAGCTTCAAAGTTAAGGATCGGGCGGTGTTATAGCCACCAAAGAGGCTGGAAGCTAGAGGTTAGAGGCTGAATGCATTTTCCTTAACCTCCAGCCTCTAGCCTCCAACCTCGCCTTCTGCTACCAACGCCCCTTATGTCTTTAACCGAAACACTCGCCCGCGTTCTGGCGCGGCATGACGAATTGCGTGATACGCTGGCGCAAGGCTCGCTAACGCCCGACCAGATCGCCAAACTGTCGAAGGAATATTCGGACCTCACCCCCGTGGCCGAGGCAATTTTCGAGCTGCACCGCGCCGAGCGCGAACTGGCCGAGGCCGAATCCATGCTGTCCGATCCCGAAATGCAGACGGAAGCGAAACGCGAGATCGAGGATTTGCGCCCGCAGATTCCGGGACTTGAGCGCCGCGTGCAGAAATTATTATTGCCGAAAGACGCGGCAGATGAGCGCAACGCCATTCTCGAAATCCGTCCCGCTGCGGGCGGCGACGAGGCCGGATTGTTCGCCGGCGTTCTGTTCGAAATGTACCGCAAATATGCGGCACATCGCGGCTGGAAATTCGAAGTGATCGAACTCGCGCAATCCGATATCGGCGGCATCAAGGAAGGCATCGCCGAGATCAGCGGCAAAGGCGTTTTCGCGCGCCTGAAGTTCGAGTCCGGCGTACATCGCGTGCAGCGCGTGCCGACCACCGAAGCCTCGGGCCGCGTTCATACATCGACCGCGACCGTCGCGGTGCTGCCCGAAATGGAAGAGGTCGATGTGAATATCGACGAAAAAGATTTGAAGATCGACGTGTTCCGTGCCTCGGGCGCCGGCGGGCAGCATGTCAACAAGACCGAAAGCGCGATCCGCATTACCCATCTGCCCACCGGCATCGTCGTCGCAATGCAGGAAGAACGCTCGCAGCACAAGAACCGCGCCAAGGCGATGAAGATTTTGCGCGCGCGCATGTATGACCAGCAACGCACCGCCATCGACGCCGCACATGCGGCCGAACGTAAAAGCCAGGTTGGCACCGGCGACCGCTCCGAACGCATCCGCACTTATAATTATCCGCAGAGCCGTGTCAGCGATCATCGCATCGAGCTGACACTTTATAATATCGACGAAGTTCTAAACGGCGCGGGCCTCGACTCCTTCATCGATGCCCTTATCACGCGCGACGAGGCCGAAAAACTCGCGGAGCTGTGCGGAACGTGATGATTTATTCCGATTTTGATTTTTAGTTTCATCTTTTGGTAACAAATCACCTTGTAAATTATATTTTGAATCCGAGGATACAATGCCTACATGTAATTCCCCAAATAGATCAGCTTTGGATTGGAGCCGGGCTAAAGACGAAGCCACCAAATTTATACCAAGCGCCATCTTGACGATGGGTCTTGCGGCGGCTGCCTATTCTGCTCTTCCCGTTCTTCCTGTAGCTTTGCTGCTTGGAATTCCAGCAGCTATCCAGGCCATTAACACGGCGGCAAGTGGTTGCGAGATCGTACAAAGTGGTTGGAGGAGATGGAAAGGCCTAAAGGCTCCATCCCGTATAGCCACATCACAGCAGCCGGTATCCACTCTTTTGTCGCGCCTTGAAACCTGATTGACAAGGCCGCGCAAATCGGATTACACCGCCTCAATAAGCCGGACGCACGGTGCGAGCCGGTACAAGTAACCCAGAGAGAGAAAAATGGACGGCGACAGTAGTTGCTGCCCCTTCGTTTCGAAGGGGCGCGCACAGTCTCCAGCATACCCTGCTCACCGGACAGGATGAAACGCGCGGTTTGGCTCTGAGCTGACCCCACTTTTTACCTCCCGCCCGACGAGCATCGGATGTCCGGGAGGTCAACATGAAAAAAATAGGATGCTTCAGGCAGGAAGGCAACGGCTGGATCGGCACGATCGCCGTTCTCCAGTTCGAAACCAAGGCGCGGGTCGCACCGAACCTGCGCAAGACTTCGTCGGAAATGCCTGACTTCGTCGTGACGAAAGAGGTGGGCGCGGGCGGATTCGAGATCGAGCTCGGCGCCGCGTGGAAACGCATTTCGCCCGAATTGCGCATGCCCTTCATTGAGGTCGTGATCGATGATCCCGCCCTTTCGCAACCCATTCACGGCGTTTTATGGAAAACGCCGGATGAGGATGCTTGGTTCCTTTACTGGGACAGGCACACGAAGGGGGAAGGGATGATCCGAAAGCTTCCCGTCGATCATGATGCCGAGCCGGAGCCCGGCCTTCTGCCGCCGCGCGGTTTTACGTCGTTTATCCAGCGCTTTTATCCAGAGCTGGTTCCGGGCTAAATTGGGGCATGGTTCAATTATCAGCCCTCATGGCCGACGCGACTGCGCGCTTGAAAAAATCCGGCGTCGAGGCTCCGTCTTTCGAAGCACGCCTTCTGATCGAGCATGCGCTCGACCTCAACCGCGCCGATTTGCTGAGCCAGTCGGAACGTATTTTGAGCGATGAAGAAATCCGACGCATAGAAAATCTGATCGCGCGGCGCGCGGCGCATGAGCCGGTCGCGCGCATTATCGGCGAGCGCGAATTCTGGAGCCTGAATTTCGGCCTCAACGAAGCGACGCTCGAACCGCGGCCTGACAGCGAGGCTTTGGTGGAGGTAGCGATTGAAAATCTGCGCGATAAAATCGCGCCGCGCATTCTCGATCTCGGCACCGGAACCGGATGTTTGCTGCTGTCGATTTTGCATGAGATTCCGTCGGCAACCGGCATCGGCATCGACATCGCACCACGTGCCATCGAACAGGCGCGCATGAATGCCGAGAAACTCGGCCTCACGCCACGCGCGGATTTTCGCATCGGCGATTGGCTTGACGACATCACGGAAAAGTTCGACGCGATTATCGCGAACCCGCCTTATATTCCGTCACCCGATATCGCCGGTCTGATGCCGGAAGTGCGCGAGCATGATCCGCTACGCGCGCTTGACGGCGGCAAAGACGGACTCGATATTTACCGGCACCTCATTCCGCACATTCCGCACTTCCTGAAGTCCGGTGGCTTTACATTGTTTGAAGTCGGCATCGGGCAAGCCGACGATGTCGCCGGATTATGCCGGAATGCGGGTTTAGTAGATGTTTCAAAGCATCGCGATTTGAACGGGATTGAGCGGTGCGTAGCGGCCTTAAGGAGCAAGCGCTCCTAATCCCGCCTCCAGAACGAAGACGGGTCGGCACCTCAAGTGAGTAGTCTGGTACGTCCACATCCGATGCAACTGACCATCCGCAAAGTTGGCTCTATATGCTATAGCTGTGTTCGTGCGCGACTTCGTCAACGTCACGTACGATACGGCCGGATGTTTATCCTGGAAAGTACCGGCAAAAGCACCAACATCCTTATTGTTAATCAGCGATTGGTTATGATCGCGACAGCCACCAATATCCTCGCCATGTACCAGATCAAGCGTGGGAATAAACCATTTTCCTATAATGCTTTTGTCCCGCAGGGCAGCCGACACAGCTTCATCGCAGAAAAGCTCAATCCCATCATGTCCGCGATAGCCTTTAATCCCGCCCACTTCTCTTACAACTGCTCCGAAACAATGAAACAATTGTCCGGCGTGCTTCGAATGCCTCAAATCTTCCGGCGCTGCAAATACATAGTAACAACCAAGATTTTCATTCATTCCGGTTCCTGGATTCCAAGCTACTGGTCTCCATATGCCAGCGAAAATATTGCCATGAGCATCAACCTTGCCAATATCTTCATTGGTATATGGCCCCGACGACAGAAGAATCTGAGGGGAACAGGAGATGAAAGCAGCCGCAGATGTCATGACACGCCCAATCATTTTTAGTTAAAAAGTTCTTACAGCGGACATTCGGCCATCGGTCTGAAAGCTCTTACAAACTCACTCACGATACTTAACCGCAAAACGGCGAGAATTTCAATGTACTGTGCCTGAATACAGTTTTAGCGCATGCTTCAAAACATCGCGATTTGAATGGGACTGAGTGGTGCGTAGCGGCCATGCTAACTTGACGTAGAAAATCCGTGTACAAAAGGTCTTTGGAGGTGTTAGGGTTTTTGCAGATAACCAAACGATTTGAGAGTTTGTTCACCTGCACAATACATTTTATTCTCGGGATAAAAGATGACGAATATAAAGATCACTATCGGCGGCTATACTTACGAGGAAGTTACTGGGTCAGCAGATATTGTCTCTTGGGTGGTAAATGCAACAGGCACGCCATCGGTTGATCGCCCCGCCGCCAGAATTTATCCGGATATCATAATAGCTAAGAGGTTGTTATCAACATCTCGCGCGCCGATGTCTTCTCCAGAACCTTCCTGGCGAATTTTTGTAAACGATGTGCCCGATACTATCGATATCGGCGGGGTGTATTGGCTGAAAAGAAAAATTAGCCTTTCCCACCCTTCCAACCAACCTGCACAGAAACCATCTAAAACCACGGCTGCGGAGGCCTTTACTGTCCACCCCATTAGCAATGATCGATATGAAGCCCCCCGGCCCAAACAAACAACATGCTTTTGTCAGATTTGAGCTAGGTATTGCCCCAACAGAAAAATGGGGAATTCTCATGCGTGTAGCTACGGCGCTGGAAGAGAACGGTTTTGCACCCACACGATGCGATCTGCCATTACAGAACCCGTTTGCATCTGGTTCTTCTTCGACTTCCGCGCCATTAATTTTAGGATAAATGGCGCGAGTGACGGGACTTGAACCCGCGACCTTCGGCGTGACAGGCCGACGCTCTAACCAACTGAGCTACACCCGCTTACCGGCTCGATAAGCTTGAGGCGGCAACGAATAGCCAGTCGCCCCTTGCCTGTCAATCAATAGTTGGCTTTTCCCAAAAACATCTGATATTTAGAACATCATTCCGGCACCGCCCGGACCGCCAAAGGTAGGGGCAGTTAGCTCAGCGGTAGAGCATCTCGTTTACACCGAGAGGGTCGGGGGTTCGAAACCCTCACTGCCTACCAAGCAGATATATGCAAATCACGAACGGCATAATCTTATAGCCAACAACCAGTTCATTGCTCGAAGCGGTGCTGATGGAGTTGGGTTGATATTCTTTTCACGTAGCACCGACAATGCGACCGCTTGCGGCATAACTCTTCTGACACACGACCGCTCATCAGCATGCACATAAACATAATTTGATTGTTCTCCACATTTACTGTCCGTAACAGGGTGCCGAAAGAGTGTTACGTGCCAACCAAAAGACATGATCTATCTCCTCACAATAATTTTGATGTTGTTTTCAAAAAGCCTCATCTACTTTTGTAACCATGGCATTTTTAAATAATCACGACAATATCCATTCAATACACCCCCACCAATGCGGCTTCGTTAACCAATCCACATTAAGGATTTCAGCCATTGTTTACCTAAAGGCTTGGCAGCCATTTTCGTCTTTTTACAATCCGGTTTGTTTGGCGATCTTGATTGTCAGTGTTTCCCGTCGTGGCCTGATGGCTGAATAATCGAAAATTATTTTAAGGAGTCAAAAAATGATGCAGGCAGCGGCGACGGCGGAACAACCAACCAAAACGTTTCTCACGACAGCTGAAGAGTTGGTTGCTTGGGCTAGAGAAAGAGCTGGGGGCAGAAAACCACCCGTCACCCCTAAGCTTGTCATAGAACTCATACAAAAGACCGGGGATCACTTAGTGGAACACGGTTTGATGGACAAAATGCTGAGGTTTGATGAAGTGCCTACAATCGTTCAACGGGCGCTTGTAAGAGCACATGAGTATACCCGTGAGGATCTTGGTAAAAGAATAACTTTGGACCAACGATGCCTTAGGGCCGGCCTCCCAAAGGGAGTAGACGATGTTTTTAAAGAAGATCAATCTGGTGAAGGTGCATATGCTCTTCGATGGGTTCTGAGCGAGATTGATGATGAAATCATGCGTCGTGTTACTAAGCATTATACGGGACAGCCCTGGAGACAAGAGCCCGGCGCTCGACTCACAACAGCAAGAAAGGATCTCGACGCGGCGGATGACAGATTCCAAATAGTTATAACCGCCTTAAAAACCCTTATGCCGCAATTAAATAACGGCAGCTGCCACCTCAGCACCGGCGTGCGGGCGGCGCGAGGGTTTCGTCGAGGCGGCGACGCAGCGTTTAACGGGGCGCTCGAACCCCTCACTGCCTACCATTTAATTTACAGTTAGCACTCCTAAAGGCTGCCTTGAAGAGTATCTTAAATCAGAGTGTCCGGAACTTCGTCGCGGTCCGTTAGAAAAGCCGCCGCCGTTTAGTGTAAGAACCGCATGATATTTTTCCGGTATGAACAGGAGAAGTTGTTCCAAAGCTTGCTCTCCAGCTAATTTCCTAAATATTTGACCAACTTGCGACCGATATCGATTAGTCACTTTGCTTTCAATACAATCGGTATCTTCAACAAACCGCAGTAATATTCTTAGACAACCTTCTCGCATTGTAGAATCATTGGAGACTGTAAGGTTATCAGCCTCGCGCATCATGCCTTTACGTGCAAAAACTTCAAAATGAGGTTCAAGCAATTTCTGTTTATCTTTGGTCATCGCCGTACGATGCAAAAGGCCTAAAGTTACCCCCCTTACATCCGAATCTGAATGATCTAGCAGCGCTAAACAAGCATCGATCTGATCCTGCGTAATGTCCAAAGCAGGTTGGTCGTAGAACAAAAATGTAAGAGCATTTTTAATTCCCCGAACATCGTCCGGGGTTCTCAATTTCTCGATAACATTGATTGTCGAAACAGAATCTGGGCCTTTAGTCTTCGCCATTTTATTTTTTCCTAAAATGAAATGTATTTTCAAATATGGCTTAATAAATATGGCCCTATATTATCATATACATAGCTCTTCCACAATAATTTCATATGGTTAAACAAGGATTAAACTGCTCTGTCAGCCGCACTCCATTTAAGTACCGGCGTGCGGGCGGCGAGGGTTTCATCGAGGCGGCGGCGTGGGGTGTAACGCGGCGCGGATTTGAAAAATTCGACATCGCCGCTTTTCGCCCGCGCGGCCAGATCACGCAGCGCCGCGATAAACCCGTCGAGCGTTTGCTTGCTTTCAGTCTCGGTCGGTTCGATCAGAAACGCGCCATGTACGACGAGCGGAAAATACATCGTCATCGGATGATAGCCGCAATCGATCAACGCTTTCGCGATGTCGAGCGTCGTCACATCCGTATCTTTCAGGAATCGGTCATCGAACAAAGCTTCATGCATGCAGGGACCTTCGAACGGCGCGCTCATCACATCTTTCAGCGATGCCAGAATATAATTCGCGTTGAGCACCGCATCCGTCGCGACCTGCCATAAACCATCCGCGCCGTGACTCAACATATAGGTGAGCGCGCGAATGAACATGCCCATCTGCCCGTGAAACGCTTTCATGCGGCCAAAACTTTGCGGCGCTTCGGCTTGATGCTCGACGAGGCGAAAGCCTTTCTCATCTTTCACGACAAACGGAACCGGCGCGAAAGGTGCAAGCGCAGCCGACAACACGACAGGGCCGGAGCCCGGACCGCCGCCACCATGCGGTGTCGAAAAAGTTTTATGCAGATTGATGTGCATCGCGTCGATGCCAAGATCAGCGGGGCGCACGCGCCCGACGATCGCGTTGAAATTCGCACCGTCGCAATAAAAATACGCACCCGCCTTGTGTACGGCATCCGCAATGGTCACGATATCGCGCTCGAACAGGCCGCATGTGTTCGGATTGGTCAGCATGATTGCGGCGACATCCGCGCCGAGCTTCGCGAGCAACGCATCGAGATCAACACGCCCTTCGGCATTCGCGGGAATGGACTCAACCGTAAAGCCGAGAGCCGCCGCCGTCGCCGGATTGGTGCCATGCGCGGATTCCGGTACCAGAACCTTCGCGCGTTTTTCGCCACGCGCGGCGAGCGCCGCTTTGATCACCGCAAGACCGCAGAACTCGCCATGCGCGCCCGCCGCCGGCGACATCGCCACGGCAGGCATGCCGGTCAAAGTTTTCAACCAGAAAGCAAGCG
>Ga0206897_1130_pt1 | contig 16171 bp, 16 predicted proteins | sample Alteio_BWOrgHeat_49_FD_152972 | JGI IMG/M metagenome (GOLD analysis project Ga0206897, IMG submission 152972) | Enriched cells from forest soil in Barre Woods Harvard Forest LTER site, Petersham, Massachusetts, United States -... | ecosystem: Environmental > Terrestrial > Soil > Temperate forest >... | reverse complement strand
AAGTTGGATAGTTTACCTAATTACTGGAAACGCTTATATTTTGAAAGGCTCGATAGCCGCGATACACGACTGAAAGATAAAAATGATTCGATAATAAATATAGTATGCAGTTTTCATGCTGACAAGGATTCTATTACCATAATTACCTATAAAGAATTTGATAAAAATGGCGACCCGATTGCTCTGGAAACTTTTAATGGACGTTATATGGTAACTGATGATGGCAAGACCCTAAGCCTTGATGGGAAGAAGAATGATAAGTCCATGAAAGCCATTTATAAGAACATACCGATAGACAGACATGACTGGTGGTGGTAAATAAACAAGCTATTTACTGTTTTTCAATTTCTGCAATATCTCATCAAACTGAACCTGATCAATATTTATGCTGATGCGCTTCAAGCGGCTCGCAGCTCCTTTATCAATCTGAATAAGCGCTTTGCTTAGTTGAAATTTCTCCGATAAGTATTTAACCAGATAATCGTTCGCCTCGCCATCAATGGGCTTGGCTTTTATTTTAACTGAAATATTGTTTTCAGTATCTATTAAAAGCTCATCCTTACCTGAACCGGGCTTTACTTTTATAAGAAGTTTGATCACTTTTTTTAATTTAATATAAATTTTTCAAAGCCCCTTTAGGGGTTTGGGGCAAAAATCAAATCGACCTCACCCTGGCCCTCTCCTTCAGGAGAGGGAATTAAATAAACAACTCTTTCTTTTTATTCAACCAACTAAGCGCTGCACCAGAAAGCAGTTTTTCGGTAGTGGCCTCATCGTATGCCATACTGCGGATAAGTTCTCCGGGCCTGTCCTCACCTAATGGAAAGGGATAATCGGTACCCAATGCAATGTTATCGGCACCGAACATATTTACTATATAATCGAGCATAGGTTTATCGTGCACCAACGAATCGAGCCAGAATTTGCCAATATATTCTCTTGGGTTTACTTTGTTATCTATTGCAACAAGATCAGGGCGGCAATTAAAACCATGTTCTATTCTGCCAATGGTAGATGGAAATGAACCACCGCCATGTGCAAATGCAACACGCAGTTTTGGCAGGCGTTCGAATACGCCCCCAAATATCATAGAACAAATAGCAAGTGATGTTTCAGCCGGCATACCCACTAACCATGGCAGCCAGTATTTTGTCATTTTTTGTTCGCCCATCATTTCCCATGGGTGCACAAACACAGCCATGTCAAGTTTTACGCAGGCTTCGAACACAGCAAATAATTCGGTTGCATTCAGGTTCCAGTCATTCACATGCGAACCTATTTGTATACCTGCCAGGCCTATTTTTTTACAACGTTCCAATTCCTTAATAGCCATTACAGGGTCTTGCAATGGAATAGTGCCAAGCCCGACAAATTGTTTGGGATACTTAGCCACAATGCCTGCAATATGATCGTTCAGAAATTGCGATACCTCTAGGCAATCTTTTGGTTTAGCCCAGTAGCTGAACATAACCGGTATAGTGGAAAGCACCTGCACATTTACATGGTGGTGCGCACATTCGTCAATACGTTTTTTGGGGCTCCAGCAGTTATCTTCAATTTCGCGGAAGAACTTATCGCCCTTCATCATGCGGGCGCAGCAAGGCTTATGATGTTCAAGCCTTATAAAATCGCCGTAACCGAATTTCTTTGTAAAGTCCGGCACATGCTCCGGAATAATATGAGTGTGAATGTCAATTGTCAGCATACAAAGTACTTACACAAAACGCTTATCCACTTCCATAACATGTCCGCATTTCTTGCACGTCCGTAGTTCTTCAGAACTATAGAATCGTTTAAATACAGGAAGGAAGTCGTTCTCAATACTTGTCAGGTAAAAATATTCCTGGTACAGTTTTTCGTTGCACTTATCACAGAACCAGAGTAAGCCATCGTTCTCATCGGGTTTACGCCTGCGCTCCATAACCAGGCCAATGGTATTGGCAGGGCGCATGGGTGAGTGCGGCACATTAGGCGGAAGCAGGAAAATATCACCTTCTTTAATGGGTATATCTACCGCTTTCATATTTTCCTGTATACGTACATTAATATCACCTTCCAGCTGGTAAAAGAATTCCTCACTGCGGTTAAAGTGATAATCCTTACGGGCATTAGGCCCGCCTACAACCATTACAATAAACTCAGTGTCCTGGTACACAACCTTGTTGCCAATAGGTGGCTTAAGTAAATGGCGATTCTCATCTATCCATTTTTTGAAATTGAACGGGCGTGTTATCATAGCTTGTAATGATTAGGAATTTTATGCAAGTTAAGAAAAAAAGCGAAGTATCTACTTACTTCCTGTCTTGCCTTTAGTGGTCTGTGCCGTTTTGGCTTTTTGCGCCACATGGTTATCGTGGTTCTTCTTCAGCAAGCCTATGATAAAGCTAATGAGCACGATTATAAACGATAGTATAGGGGCTACACGGCGGGCTTTTTCTAAAAATACACGGGTGCTCTTTTTCTTGTAATGTTTATTGTAATCGCCATTGGCATCAATACCCTTTTGCGTAAGCTCAATAATATCGTTGTCGGCTGTGCGGCGGCAAAGGTCCTCATCAATAAGTATAATAAGCGCGCGATTAAAAAGCCCCTTTATTTCATAGGCCGCATCATCATTAAATCCTACTGTTTGCTGGGCAAGGTATTTCGACCATACAAGCCTTCCATTAATATCATAATGAATAGCAGTAAGTACCTTTTGTGCAGCTTCGTGAACGTCCATGGATAATTTTAACTATACAAATATATTTCGATAATGCATAGTTTATACCACCAAAAACAAAGAGATATTAATAACCTCCTTTTAATATCTGCGAGTTAGAAATTGAACTCGGCAGCTACTGCAAAATGGTCAGAAAGGTCAACATGGTTAGTGTCCCACTGTTTGCGGAAAGTGACAATGTGCATATTGCCCTGTAAACTTGGGTACCCGGGTTTGGAATAGAACACATAGTCGATCATTTGCGGGGCACTTATAGGAGGAAGTATGAGGTCGTTATTGCCATAGTCGTACGAGTAGCATTTTTCTCCTACCAGGGCACATTGGGTTAGCTTCAATGAATCGACCAGCTGAGTGTGATTATTGGAATCGGCCATTACAGTATTAAAATCTCCGGCAACGAACTGCGGTACATTTTCTTCGGCATAGGGTTCCAACAGCTCTTTACGGATCTGCTCATATTGTATCTTTCTAATACCCTGAACATCTTTACCACTATTAAGGTCCGATTGCAGGTGGGTACCTACCAGCTGAAAGCAGAAGCCATTATTCTGCCCTTCCAGTAAAATAGCGCCTTTACAAGCCAGTTTATCAGAACCTTTCGCATTCCGGAAGAATATCTGCTTAACCACATTTACCTGTACCTTACTAAGTATCCAAACCCCGCTGCTCGTTTTCCAAAACTTATTTTTTCTCGGGTCGCCTGATTCATAAGGATATAGGTCTTTAAGGCCTTCCCTTATAATTCCGCGTGCTTTATTGTCAAATGCTTCTTCAAACACAATCACATCAGCATCCTGTGCCCTTAGTATCTGGGCAATCTGCTCGGCCCTTTTCACTTGACCGGTATGTATAAATATGCGGGGTAGCATATATATGTTCCACGTAAGTATCTTAATGTTGCCGCCTTTGCCCTGGTCGTCGCATTGACTGAAAGCGAGTAGGGGTGCTAAGCTTAGTATTAAGATTGTGGTTAAAACCCGGAGGCGCTTGTAGTTCGTATCCATAGTTTTTTTTTGATGATACAAAGTTCAGCCTCCCATATTATCTGCGTATTGTTCCGGAATTAATAAAATGTTAAGTAATCTACCTTCAATGCCTTTACCTGTAAAGTATTCATGCTATTAAACATATGTTTAGTGTAGGTTACTGACAGGCAATTGTTGAAACAGGCTAAACGTTTAGAAATAGCTGTACATGAAAAAGGGCCTGTGTTTTATTGGATTATTGAGTCCAATAACTATATTCGCATAACCAAAATAATAGGGTAAGGCCTCGGCCGAATTAAATTAACATTCAAACTATGAAAAAAATTACCAGGATCTTTTCAGCGTTACTTACAGCAGGCATAATGCTTGCCTCGGTAAACACATTTGCAAAGGGAAATGATGGGGCAACCAAACAAGGCTCTGAAAACGCTGCTGTGGCAGGTTCGGGCTTCTGCTCTGTATTTGCAACAGTTTTAAGGCAAACAAATAATACCTGCTATGGCCAGAAGAACGGAAACGTAGTAGTATATTCCTTAGGTGGTACCAAGCCGTATACATACAGCTGGTCACCTGCGGTGGGTAGCACATTATCTCTAGATACTATTGACCTGGCAGGCGGTATGGCAGCAGGATCGTATACTGTAACGGTAACTGATGCCAACTCATGCACCTATGACCTTACTGTAACCATTACCTCGCCTCCTCAACTTACATTAGCAACAACTACCACGACCAACGATATTTGTAATGGTGCTGCTACAGGAAGTGCTAAGGTAACTGCCGGTGGCGGAACTCCTTCATATACCTATGCATGGAAGCCTGCTGTAAGTACCACAACTTCAGCGAGCGGCCTGGCTGCAGGTAATTATGTTGTAACGGTAACCGACTCATTGAAATGTACAACAAGAGATACTGTAAAGATCACTCAACCTGTCCCTATTGCAACTACTACGGCAGTTGTGTTATCATCATGTAAAGCAACGAACGGTATGGCAAGCGTAGCTGCTTCTGCAGGTGTAGTGCCGTATACATATAGTTGGTCGCCAAGCGGACAAACAAAAGATACTGCTACTAACCTGGGTCCGGCAAGTTATACTTGTACCGTAACCGATGCGAATGGTTGCCATGTAGCGGCCACCGCAATTGTAAGTGACAGCAGTACACTTAAAGCCGCGTTAACGAATGAGGCTAATGAAAAGTGTTTTGGTGATGCTATTGGTTTAGCTTCATTTTCAGTAAGCGGTGGTTCAGGCAAAACCGATACATATAGCTGGGGGCCTTCTGGAGGTACCGGTACAGCAGCTTCAGGTTTAACAGCAGGTACATATACATTTACTGTTACCGATTCTGTAGGCTGCGAGGCTGTTTCGACTGTTAATATTACCCAGCCCAATGCGTTACGCGATAGTATGGCTAATGTGCGCCAGGTATTGTGCTTTGGTGCTGCTACCGGCAGAACAACTGCAGGTGTGGTGGGTGGAACAACCCCATATGCATACACCTGGTCAAATGGCGCTACTACATCAAACTTAAACAATGTTGTAGCCGGTTCATACAGTGTGGTTGTAACCGATGCTAACGGATGTAAAGATTCTACAAATATTACACTTACACAGCCTGCAACCGCAGTGGCTGACAGTAACCATATTGCAGCTATTAAATGTTACGGTGGTTCAGCCACAGCAACCGGATTTGCATACGGTGGTACTAAGCCATACACCTACGCATGGTCAGGTGGAAGTACCAATACAACTAACACAGCCACATTAACTGCCGGCACATATACGCTAACCATCCGCGATTCGAACAGATGCCGTTTGAGAGATACCATTATTGTTACCCAACCGGCTTCGTTTATTACAAGTACAACCATTACAGGTATGGATAGTTCTGCTGCAAACCCTTGCACCAGTGCTGCATCTGTACAAGTAATAGGTACCTTGTCGAAATATATTATCAGCTGGTCTCCATCAGGAGGTGCACATGATACTATTTCAAACCTTTGCGCAGGTGCGTATATTGCAACCATAACCGATACGAATGGTTGTGTTGAATATGATACAGTGAATATTGTAAGCACAGTAGGTATTCAGGTTTACAGTAACCCACAGGATATTAAGGTTTACCCTATACCAACAAAAGACCAAATTAATATTAACATTATAGGAAACAGCTTTACACCTGAATATATTGGGGTATATGATGTTACCGGCAGGTTGCTTGTTTCGGAGAAAGCAGAAACAAACAAGAGCTTGTACACTATTGATGTTTCGAAACTGACCGAAGGCACTTACTTTATTAAGTTGAGTGGCAACGGAGAAAAGGTTGCGAAGTTTACGATAGCAAAATAAACAGGATAGAAATTTAAAAGGAAAGGGGAAGCATTGCTTCCCCTTTTTTATTTTACCTGTTCGAGCGCATTTTAGCGCTCATCAGTGCGCCATTCTTATAGGTCTCTGAAAAGAGTTTGTTCCCTTCTTTATCATAGTATTTCCAGGAGCCATCTTTTTTATCATTGGTGTAATTGCCATCAACCTTAAGATATCCCTTCGGGTAATACTCTTTCCAATCGCCTGAACGAATAAAATGTTTGTCGTAGTCAGATGAGCGTTTCAGCACCCTGTCGTTAGCATAGAAAGCCAATTTATAGCCTTTGTCCTTATCGAGCTTTTGAATGGCAAATGCAATTCTGTTGGTATCGCTTTTATAGCGCACGCAGTAAAATTCATACTCCAGACCTGCAACTGAAACCTCATGTAATAATATGGTATCGGGTATGCTGTCGCCGGTATAAAATATGGGCAACTTATAGCTCTTCTTTAAAAGTTTAGCCATGTTCTCCTCGTTCTCCTGTGCAGTGCTTATCAGGGGAGGGCCAAAGCCAATTCGTATTTGGGCATGGCTCTTACAGGTAAAAATCAAGAGTATGGAAAATAATAGAACTGCTTTTTGCATATTTAATTCCTAATTTTTAATTAAATATTACCTTTTACGGTCACCGCCCTGGCGCTCCATCATCCATGCTGGATATTCAGAAGCTAGCTTGCTTACTTCGTCAAGCTTTTTCAATTCGTCTGGTGAAAAAGTAACATCAACCGATTTCAGGTTGTCGTTTAGTTGTTCGGTATTTTTTGCACCTATAATAACGGTTGTAACAACTCGTTGGTGCAATAACCACGATAGTGCCAATTGTGCTACTGATACTTTCTTTTCCTTAGCTATGGGTTCGAGTACATCAATGATATCGAATGCCTTTTCTTTATTTACAGGAGGGAAATCGAACGTTATGCGCCTTGAACCGGCTGCAGCTTCCATTTTGCGGTTGTATTTACCACTAAGCAAACCACCTGCCAATGGGCTCCAAACCATCAGTCCCATTTGCTGGTCCTTAAGCATAGGCACCACTTCACGTTCAAGGTCGCGGCCGGCAATAGTGTAATAGGCCTGCAACGAAATAAACTTTGCCAGGTGATGTTGTTGTGAATAGGCAAGGGCTTTCATAATATACCATGCTGATAGGTTGCTACAACCTATGTAGCGCACTTTACCGCTTTTTACCAGCGAGTCAAGTGCATCAATGGTTTCTTCAATAGGGGTTAGCTCATCAAAGCCATGTATCTGGTACAGGTCAATGTAATCCATATTCAGGCGCTTGAGGCTGGCCTCTACTTCCTGCAGAATATGTTTACGGCTGAGGCCGTTGCCATTCTGGCCGGGGCTCATTCTGCCACGCACTTTGGTAGCAATTACAAGGTCGTCTCTTTTTAATTTCAAATTGCGGATAGCTTTGCCTGTCATCTCTTCCGACATACCTTCGTAATACACGTTAGCGGTATCAATAAAATTAATGCCGCCTTCAACAGCTTTGCCTACCAGTGCATCGACCATATTCTGGTCAATGCCGCCAATGCTGGCCCAGTAGCCATCCTTGCTGCCAAAGGTCATAGTGCCAAGGCACAGTTCCGATACTTTTAATCCTGTATTTCCTAAAAGGTTGTATTTCATAAAATGATATTAATGTTCGATGATTATTCTATTCAATAATACGAAAGAAAACTGATTATACTTTAAACCGACTTTTTAACCAATGCAATTTGCCCCAGGTGGTAATGGCAATGTTCTATAACGCCAGCCAGGTTGCGGTAGTAATTACCATACTTTCCATCGAGCATGTTTTCAGAAAGCTTGTTTTCAGGGAAGGCTTCAACAAGGGCAATGAATTTATCGGCATCAGCCCAATATTTGGTCAATAGCTTGTCCCAATCTTGTTGCGATTGTATAGGAGGGCAATTGAAACTGAACTTATCATGTGCTTCGAGTGGGCCGCCCTCCAATACGTTGATAACTGCATCTATATAATAGTTCATGTGGAAGACAAGCACTGCAATGGAGTTAGTAAGGTTGTGGGGTACAATGGTAGCTTGTTGCCATGTTACATCTGCCAGCATATCTTTCAGGTTTGAGCCCGTCCAGTTACCACCGTAATGGACTTCTTTAAAATGCTTGGCTAGTTGAGAATGGATGGTCATTGGTTTTTATTTACAAATATAGAGAAGCTGATTTATTCAAGCTTTTCACCTCCAACATAATTTAAACTTAATTACTAGCTTTGCTTTATGTACGACTTACCATATTACAAGGAAGCAGATAAGCAGGTTGTTATTGATTTCATTCATAAGCACCCATTTGCTTTTTTAAGCGGGTGTAGTGAGGATAACAAACCTGTAGCTACCCAATTACCTGTGTTTATAGAAGAGAGGGGAGGCGTTCATTACCTGACAGGGCACATAATGCGCAACACCGACCATCATAAAGCATTTGCTAAGAACCCGCAAGTGCTGGCCATATTTACCGGCCCCAGTACGTACGTAAGCGCCACCTGGTACAGCAACCCTATGCAGGCATCTACATGGAACTACATGAGTGTGCATGCAAAAGGCAAACTGAAATTTTTGGATGAGGCAGGGCTGATAGATGTGTTGAAAAAACTAAGCCTGCATTTTGAAAAGGATAATAAAAGCTCATCAACTTTTTACGATAACCTGACCGAACAATATAAGCAACCCCTTATGAAAGCCATTGTAGCTTTTGAAGTGGAAGTTGAAAGCATTGACCATGTTTTTAAGCTTAGCCAGGACAGGGATGAAGCCAGTTACCACAACATTATTAAAAAACTGACTGAGCAGGGTGGCGATGGTAAGGCAATTGCAGAGATAATGCAAGAGCGTATTGCTAAGGTTTTTCCGAAGAAATAGAAATTGCTTGGCTTTACCCTATGCCCACAAGTAATAGACTTGCGGGAGTGTAGGGAATATCTTACTTTTTTGTTCCACTATCTGAAGAATTTGGCTGTGGAGCGGCGGGTGTTGCGTTACCTATTACACTCGTGTAATTATCGGCAGTAATCCCTGGTGTTATAACTTGATAGTTGTTTGGGTTATAATTATTCAACAAATTACCATATTGAATATTACTATGAGATAAATAAGATGGTTGATTGTTATAAAATAAAGTGTCGGTTAGGATATTTGAAGTTGTTGGATAACCAATGAGGGTGTTGAAATTACTCAATTGATATGAATTTATTTGGCGATTCACAGAATCAAGTGAAGACGTAAGTGAATCTATTTTACCATTTAATGATTTTTCTGTTACAACATTCTGCTTTTTAGAAATTTCCAACTCTTTAGAAAGTCTTTCTTTTTCTTTTTCTAGCGCTATGATATTTTTTGTCTGTGCCTCCATTTGAAGAATTAGATCATTTGTTGCGCCAATTTTTCTAAGTATTTCTGTCCTTTTTTCTTCAGACAAATCAGAGAGTACTGATGAAAAAGTCTTTATCACAGCTTCGAGATGCTTATTTTTGAATAAGAAGATCTCTGCTAGTTCATTAAGTAATTTTTTTTGTACTTCACGTTTTATGTCTGTGATATCCTTAAATGGTTTTATCCATGGAATAGGTTTCGTTGTTTTAATTTCCTCAATAAACTCTAAAGATTCAAAACTAATGTTCGGAGGCAAGACTTTTGATAGGTTTTCTTTCGCTACAGTTTTATTTTTTCCTGCATTTTTCATGGCAGCTCTGTATGATTGATAATGTTGTAACACTTCTTCTCGAATAAATACGAGCATTCTTTTCTTGGTTTTATGTGCCAATAAATACTCTGCGTGAGTGGGCGAAACGTCTCTACCCTCAATGACTTCTTTAAAATTTTTCCATTCAAATTTCGAACCGTATTTTGAGTCAATTACTAAAAGCATTACATAAGCTGATTGCAGAACTTGCAAGCAGGATTCCCATGGTTCAAAATCAGGGAAATTATCATGAAACCCTTCAACAGAGCTCAGTATGGGACGATAACCTAACTCTGATAAATAATTCGCTAATTCTGCTCTTAAGTCTATTAAATTATAATCAGTTGAACTTATAAATATTGGGAATCCGTATTCGCTAGTAGTAGTCATATTAATGTAGTTGTATTAAATATTAAAAACCCCCGCATTTCTGCGAGGGTCTTTATTTGTTTATTTGAACTTTTTATTTCTTATCGTCTTTCACTTCTTCAAAGTCCACATCTTTCACTTCATCTTCTTTTTTAGCACCGGCATCCTGGCCTGGGTTAGCATTTGCGCCCGGGTTTTGTGCACTGCCAGTGTTGGCATCTTGTGCGGCTTTGTACATTTCTTCCGAAGCAGCGGTCCACGATGTGTTAAGCGCAGCGGTTGCCGTTTCAATAGCAGCCATGTCCTTTGCTTTATGTGCATCTTTCAGGGCGCTAAGGTCTTTCAAAATGGCTTCCTTCTTTTCTTTAGGAATTTTGTCGCCATAGTCCTTCATTTGCTTTTCGCTTTGGAAAATAAGGGCATCAGCAGCATTGTACTTGTCAATTTCTTCTTTTGCTTTCTTATCCGCTTCAGCGTTGGCAGTAGCTTCTTCCTTCATACGTTTAATTTCCGCGTCACTCAAGCCTGAGCTTGCTTCAATGCGTATGTGTTGGGTTTTGCCGGTTGCCTTATCCTTTGCCGATACATTCAGTATACCGTTCGCATCAATATCAAAGGTTACTTCAATTTGTGGTATGCCCCTTGGTGAAGGTGGAATACTGTCAAGTATAAAGCGGCCCAGTGTGCGGTTATCTTTTGCCATAGGGCGTTCACCTTGCACAATATGTATCTCTACACTTGGCTGGTTATCGGCCGCAGTCGAAAAGGTTTCTGATTTACGTGTAGGTATGGTAGTGTTGCTTTCAATAAGCTTGGTAGATACACCGCCTAATGTTTCAATACCCAGTGAAAGAGGTGTTACGTCGAGTAACAATACATCTTTTATTTCGCCTGTTAATACAGCGCCTTGTACGGCTGCACCTACTGCTACTGCTTCGTCAGGGTTCACTCCTTTTGAAGGAACTTTGCCGAAGTATTTTTCTACTATAGCTTGTATGGCAGGTATACGGGTTGAACCACCTACTAAAATCACTTCATCAATGTCCGATACTTTAAGGCCTGAGTCTGCCATTGCTTTTTCGCAAGGCGCAAGGCACGATTGTATCAGCTTATCGCAAAGTTGTTCAAACTTGGCACGGCTAAGTGTTTTTACTAAGTGCTTAGGTATACCATCAACCGGCATAATATAAGGCAGGTTAATTTCGGTAGATGCTGAACTTGAAAGCTCTATCTTGGCTTTTTCCGCAGCTTCTTTTAAGCGTTGCAGCGCCATTGGGTCCTTACGCAGGTCAAGGCCTTCATCTTTCTTAAATTCATCAGCTAACCAGTCTACAATAACCTGGTCAAAGTCGTCGCCACCTAAGTGGGTGTTACCGTTGGTCGATTTTACTTCAAATACTCCGTCACCTAATTCAAGTATAGATATATCGAATGTTCCACCACCTAAGTCGAACACAGCTATCTTCATATTCTTATGCTTCTTATCGAGGCCATAAGCTAATGCAGCTGCTGTAGGTTCGTTAATAATACGGCGTACTTTCAAGCCTGCAATTTCGCCTGCTTCTTTGGTTGCCTGGCGTTGTGCGTCGTTAAAGTATGCAGGCACGGTAATAACCGCTTCGGTTACTTCGTGGCCAAGGTAATCTTCAGCTGTTTTCTTCATTTTCTGAAGTATCATAGCCGAAATTTCCTGTGCTGAATATTTACGGTCGTCGATCTGTACACGTGGCATATTATTGTCATTTACCACATTATAGGTAACACGTTTCATTTCGTCGCTTACTTCATTAAAAGTATGGCCCATAAAACGCTTGATAGAGTAAATGGTCTTTTTGGCGTTGGTGATAGCCTGGCGCTTAGCCGGGTCACCCACCTTTCTTTCGCCGTTTTCTACAAACGCTACTATAGAAGGTGTTGTACGCCTGCCCTCGCTGTTTGCAATTACGGTAGGCTCGCTGCCCTCCATAACCGCCACGCAAGAGTTCGTGGTCCTAAGTCGATTCCGATGATTTTGCTCATAACTATTTGATTTTTATTGTTGTCAATTGTTGTTTTCTATCCTACATATATCAATTAGCGTGCCAGTACCCTATAATGTAAATTTGGGCGCTTATACCGTCAGCCCAGTGAACTAAAACATAATCAATTGGTTAACAGGTGAATTATTTTCAAAATTTTATTATTTTATAAAATGATTTATTGCATGTCTGCCATAATGACAGAAGTAATTTGGTTTATTTTGCCTATCTTTGATATATGTCAAAACATGCTGTACATAAGCCCAAAATTGAAAAGACCATGAAAGAGGTTTCGAAAGATTTTGAGGGCTTCATCAAGAAGCATAAGAAGAAACACGGTACAAAAGCCGGTTTTGATAAACTACTTACCAAAGTGGTTAAGCAGCGTTCTTCAAAATAAGTTCAAACATTTTATCTGCCCGGTCTCGGTTTGTAAACCTGAATAAGTTCTCTGCGACATATTTGTGCAAGTGTTTTTTGTCAACATGGATATGCGTTCCTTTTAACATTCTCTTCAATCCAGACCAGTGATTTTCCATTTTATTTGTTGAATAACCTTGTTCGTTGACGTATTCTCCAATTTCATGATTTACTACATGATGTGCTTTAAATTGTTTGCTTAGACCAAAATAAGCCTTATGCCCATCTGTAACAAACATAGCAGCTTTATCTACATTCTGCTTAATAAGAGGTAATAACGTTTCTGCGTTTGCCTCACCATTCAGTACTTGCGTAAACATTTTGCCCTTTTCATCTATCATTCCGAACACAACTGTTTTTCCCTGATTGCTGATAACACCTGGTTGTTTAGGTATTCTCTTGTTCTTGTGTTTATTCTTTTCCAATCCGCCGATAAAAGTTTCGTCGGCCATAACAATACCAGATAATATTTCAGTAGTTGGCGAAACCATAAGTTTACGAATTTGATCCGCCATTCTCCATGCAGTTTTATACGTTACTCGCAATTGACGTTCCAGCTCTTTTGCAGCAACACCATTTCGTGTGACCGAGAACAAATAAATCGCATAAAACCAACAAACAAGAGGTGTTGTAGTTTTTTCAAATACAGTCCCAGCCATTGGGTGTAATTGGTATTCGCATTCGACACACTGGTAACATGGCCGGGTTGCAATTCTTTTAAACTTTGCACCAGCTACGCCACAACGAGGGCAGGCTTTTAACTTGCCATATTTTATTTGAAATAACTTCTCCAAGCAGGCATCATCATCAGGATAATCATGCCTGAACTGATGTATAGAATACGTTTTTCGCTTGCAAAGTTTCTTTTTCTTTTTTAACTTATTAGCCATATACCTTCTAATTTAACCCTTATACGTTTTTGAAGGGAAAAAGTTGCTAACTATGAGTTATTATTAGATAATCATGCAACTTTTTGATTGGTTTTACGTATAAGGATGTAAATCAACATAATAAGAACAATTATTCGGTCCAAATATGCATTATATACGGTCCAAAATGAACTCAAATTGGACCGTATTTCATACCTTTAACGACCGAATTAATATAGCTGCAAAATGCCAAGACATAAAAGAGATATAGAGACCATCATCCTGGATTTCATAAAAGAGCATCCACTCTGTCGTTCAAAAGATATTTTGGATTTGGTTAAGAAAGATATCCGTTCTACTTCTTTGAAACGGTTGTTACAAAAACTGTTTACTGAAAATCTGATTACTGTGGATGGTAAAGGCAAAAACACAAAATATCAAATTAGCACTGGCTACGAATTGCTGCATAACATCAACATCAATGAGTATTTTAAGAAAGAAATAGATGATAGAAAAATAAGAGATAGTTTTAATTATGACCTAATACAGGTTACTCTACATGACACGCCATTGTTTACAGAAAAAGAATATAGGCATCTTATAAATCTTCAGGATGAGTATAAAAAGAACGTTTCTGTGCTTACCCCAACGGAATATAAGAGAGAATTGGAAAGATTGGCAATTGAGTTAATCTGGAAATCCTCACAAATTGAAGGGAACACTTACTCATTGCTTGAAACTGAACGGTTAATCAAGGAACAAGAAGAAACAACCGGTAAAACCAGAGATGAGGCTACAATGCTTCTAAATCACAAAGCTGCACTTGATTTTATCATTGGCAATCCAACGTTTATTAATCCATTAACAATTCACGGCATTGAAGATATTCATAGCCTATTAATAAAAGATTTGGGGGTGGACCGAAATGTACGTATTGGTAGAGTTGGTATTTCAGGCACAAGGTATAAACCCCTGGATAATGAACATCAAATTAGAGAAGCTCTGGCAGATTTATGTAATCTCGTTAATGAACAAAAGAATGTTTTTTCTAAAGCTCTATTAGCTCTTTTGGTGATTTCGTATATACAGCCATTTGCTGATGGGAATAAGAGAACTGCCAGAATAATAAGTAATGCAATATTGATGAATAATGGATATTGTCCAATGTCATTTAGAACAGTCACTCCAGATGAGTATAAAAAAGCCATGTTGATATTTTACGAACAAAATAACATTAGTGCTTTTAAAAGAATTTTCATGGAGCAATTTGAATTTGCCGTGGAAACCTATTTTTAATTTATCCAATGGGTCTGTTGTAGCAATCAAATTATCTAAATAATAAGAGTTATGAATACAAAGGAGTATGCATCCATTTGCCGGGGATTACTTGTTTTGACAAATTGCCTTAACAACGTGATTGATTCTACTGGCAATAGAGAAGGTTTGACAGAAAAGAACAAAGACGAGATTGTAAAAGCATACCTTAGAGCCAAAGAATTTCTTCCTGCCAGGACAATCAATAAGCGGCTTAAAATATCAAGTCAACGAATTTCCCGTTGGACAAAAGAAAGGAAATGCACTTCGTCGTTAATTAAACATTGCTTTCTATCCTGCCCGGCACAGCTTACATTATCAGAACAAATGTTATTGAAAGAATATTTAATGGATCCTAATAATAGCAATCTGCCACGCAATCATATATGGGCACTGGCTCGTAGAAAAGGATTGTTTGTTTCATTGCCTACATTTTATCGATATAGTCAGCAGGCATGTGGAAAACCAAAACCACCCGAATTAGAAAAAAGAGAAACAATTAGAATTCGTGCTCAAAATCCTTTCCAAATACTGCATATGGATTCTACAAGAATAACCTGCAAGAATGGCGAAAGAATATATGTACATTTTATAATGGATAATTATTCTCGGAAAATACTTGGTGCTGTTCCTTCCTATTCCAGCAAATCTGAACATGTTGCCTTGAACTTAAAAAGAGTGCTGGGAAGGTATCATCTGTATAACCATCGGTTTGAACTATTTTGTGATGATGGTCCCGAAAATAAAGGCTACATCTATGATTTATTAGAGAGCGATAAGAGAATTCGTATTACGAAGATTGTAGCTAATTATGAAGAAAGAACGGATAATAATATGATTGAATATTGGAACCGAAAGTTCAAATACGTTATCATGAAGAAGTTCAACCCAAAGAACTTTGACAACTTGGAAGAACTGCTACCGGAAATGATAAAATATAGTAATAGCCTGTATCTGCCTGTTCTTAGAACATTAACTCCTAATGAGGCTGCCAGAGGATTTCAATATGAAGATTTTGATTTCAGACTCAAAGTGGAAAATGCTAAGCGCCTAAGGATATTTCAAAACCAGACTGTAGACTGCGATAAATTATGCCTTACGCAGGCTTAGGTTTTATTCTTCAGTTAGTAAATTAGGGTCTATTCCAAAATGTTTTAATAATACGTCCAATTTTTTATCCACAGTATTTATCTTAGAATCCGTCTTGCTTATTTTTGAATCAAGATCTCGCCCCCATGTATCAATTTTAGCACTGAGGTCATTTTTAATTTGAGTTAACCTATCAAATATTGCAGTTTCTCTTTGAATAGCCATATCATTTATGCCGTTGAAGTTTTTCATTAATGCTTCTGCTAATTCTGTACTCCCGGTCATTTCTTTTGTTATTTCAATAAGTTC